>Ga0115566_10002150_pt1 | contig 16429 bp, 16 predicted proteins | sample COGITO_mtgs_1204_3_FD_87173 | JGI IMG/M metagenome (GOLD analysis project Ga0115566, IMG submission 87173) | Pelagic marine microbial communities from North Sea - COGITO_mtgs_120405 | ecosystem: Environmental > Aquatic > Marine > Epipelagic | place: Germany:Helgoland, sampling site Kabeltonne...
AATCTCAGCAATATGGTGCCGATGCCCACGCCGCTGCGACGCGGCCCATGGTTGCAGCTAGAGCAGACTCTGAATCGTATCGTGACTAGTGAGAACGGCCTCGGTGTCATCAGTGGGCCTCTGTATCTCATCGATCAACCCCTGAGCACTTCGGCCAACAGCGCCGATCTGAATCCGGCCGCTTACTTTAAGGTAGTTGTCGCAGAGAACGGCATCGCCGCCTTCGTCTTTCCTCAAGACCTGTCCCAGACAGACCGGTTCTGCGAATACCAGGCAGATATCGACCAGATCGAGTTGATGAGTAGTTTGGATCTCTTTCCAGAGAGTGATCCGCGCCCATCTTCTAAGCTATTGAAGGCGCTAGGCTGCTCCTAGGTCTCCCTCATCATCTAACTGGCGTTAGTTTCAGTACTCCTAGCTACATTTTGTCGCCATTTAAAAATTGTGCTGTCCTGGGGAATGAGCTACCTTTTAGCTATCGGTAATTAGTTACCCGCGGAGCTTTTCATGAGAAAAACAATAATAGCGTGTCAAAGTCTTACCGCACTGGCGGTAGGCTGTGTGTTCTCTTTTGCGGCTTTTGCTGCAGATGACTATGTCGTTCCTCGCACAGAGTGGGGTCAGCCCGACCTACAGGGAGTATGGAATTTTTCGTCTAATACACCCATGCAGCGACCATCTCGATACGGTGATCGTCAATTCCTCACACCGGAGGAAGTACGGGCGGTTGCAGAGCAACGGGCCGCCAGAGATGCATCGAATGATGGTGCGATTGCGGTCGAGGGAGTCGATGGCTCCTATAACGATTTCTGGGTTGAGAATGCGGGTATCGGTGGCGATGTGCGCACCTCGCATATTGTTTACCCGGTTGATGGCAGGCTCCCGGCGCTGGTGGAGGGTGCGATAGCCAATCAGGGAGTATACGGAGGCGATACAACAGGTGAATCGCGTCCGGTACGTATCTCTGCCGGCGGCATAGGCACAGATGGCCCAGAGGATCGCGGTCTTTCTGAGCGTTGTCTCATAGGATTCAATGCTGGCCCCCCGTTTATTCCCAGCCTGTACAACAATAATGTGCAAATTTTTCAGAGCAAGGATACCGCTGTCATCCTGACCGAGATGATTCACGATGCACGTGTTGTGCCTCTGGTGGACGCGCCAAGCGAATTGGCTTCTCTTAGTGATGATGTTCGATTGTGGATGGGAGACTCTCGTGGTTATTGGGAGGGAGACACGCTGGTAGTACAGACGCGGAATTTCAATGGTCTGTCTTCTAGCTTCGGCCAGGCTGGAACGTCCGCAGACAAGGTGCTCACAGAACGTTTTACTCGTGTAGGCCCCTATACTGTAGATTATGAATTCACCGTCGACGATCCAGCGACATTTACTGACAAATTCACCGCCATTATACCGATGACGAAGGTAGCGGGCTTGCTCTACGAGTATGCATGCCATGAGGGAAATTACGGCATGGTAAACATTCTTCGCGGAGCGAGAGTGCAGGATGCCTTAGCCGAGTCCGAAGCACAGTAATTTTTAGTTCGCTGTTCGAATAATGGGGCCTTGGGTGTTACCTACTCAGGCCCCATTCTTATATGAACTATAGAAAGTTATTACTAATCCAATAGAGGATGTTATGAAGATAATCAAGAGAGCAATTATTGTGGTGTTCTGCTTGTTGTTGATTCCTGTCGCGGCGATTGCTACCGCAGGTGCGAAGCAGCGATTCGAAGACGGCCCAAATCGCGTCTTCTCTGGCGGCCCACTTGTAGCGGGAGAGCTGCATTCGGGCCCGGATCCTGACTGGAGTTTCGTGAGTGATATTCCAACGATAGAAATGCAGCTGTTAGATCCTGCCCAGTCTCGACGAATCTGGATTGCCGAATACGAGAACAAGATATATATCTGGTCAGGTTATATGGGAAACCCTATTGGCCGTCTTTGGAAGCAGTGGCCTATTCAAGCCGAACGCGATGGGCGCGCCGTAATTCGCATCAATGGTGTCCGCTACGAGCGCCAGCTCAAGCGCCTGCGCTCTGGTGATGTGCTCGATGGATTGACCGCTACAATAACTGCCAAGTACCCATCGGCGACTACTCGTGCTGCAGTCGAAGCGGGTGACGTGTGGGTGTTCGAGGCTGCACCGCGTAGCTAGCGACCGCTTCATAACTAAAGGGTTTGCATCATGAAGAACTTCTATATTTTTACTGCTGTGGCGGTTGTTGCCACCATCCTCGCCGTGCTTTTTGTACCAGGTGTGGATGACTATGTGGAGAGGACGTTTCAGATCTATCTAGGCCGAGCGGCACGTTAACAACATAAGCGACGAACCAAAAAAATGCTGAATTCTCTAAAAGTGTATTACAGTCTTAGTAGTTCAGCCAAGGAGAGTTGTTCGTTTGCTAGCTTAGCGCTTGTTGCCTAGCTTCCCGCTAGAAGATTGGTGCTAATCAGGTCATAGTTAATATTGGCGTTGTCGTCTCTCTTGTTAAGCGTTAGCGCCATCTCGAGGTCGACATTCGCGCCAGCAGTATCGCCGATCATGGCCTTCGCCACCGCCAGATTAGAGTAGATCGCCGCCAGCGCGATTTTCTCTTTCTCGATAGTAAGCTCTGAGGAAAATCCTGCCTTATCAAGAGCGCTGCTACAGCTGGCTATAGCAGAGTCGAAATCCTCCAGAATTATTTGAGCAACACAGAGATTGTTAGCTTCAAAATAGTCCATGTTCTTGATGCTGCGCGATGCAAAGGTTGCTTCTGTCGCAGAGATGTCTTCGCTAATAAGCGCCTTGAAGCCCAGTGTGTTGCTGAAGGCAGTTAAGTGATAGTCAGCAAATGCGCTAGTAGTAGTTAACGAAGATGCAAGAGTGATAGCGACAAGTGTAAGTTTTGAATGTGAGAAAGATTTCATGATTGATCCTTTGTAAATATGGTAAATGGTTAGTTAGGTTTTAAAATCGCAAAACACACTGGCTGAAATTTATTTGTGCTTAGATATTTTTACTTACATTACTAATGCAACTCTTTTTAAGTAGATGCAGTTAGATTTGTGTGCCGTCTGTTTCTCGATTTGTGCCTATAGTAAGGATCACCGATGGCGGTGACAAAGTATGTTTCCTAATGTAACGGGTGAATATTTCGCATCTATCTTTCTCACTCAATTCTCTATCTTCTTCACTGATTTTTTCCAAACGTCCAGTTCTCAATCATTTTCTACTGATTAAATGTTTCGATTAGCCAATGCCAGAACGTCAGGGCTATTCTTTTATTGCTGTTACCGTTGAGCACTAACCAATAATAGTCTTCGGTCATAAGATGAGAGTCGTGCAATGCAACCAATGATCCCGAATCGAACCAATCCTGGCTAACCGGAAGCGGCATCAACGCAATACCGACACTCTGTTCTGCAGCCCTGGACAGAGCGAACATGCTGTCGACGTAGATAATTTTCTTGGGACGAAGATCGGCGACTCCAGCATTTTCTGCCCACTGATCCCAGGCATTCGGTCTAGCCTTGTGCAATAAAATTGTCGCCTTCTTTATTGCAGCCAGCTCTGTGATTCCTTCGTGCTCCCATTCTTCCTTCTGTGCCAGACTGCAGGCAGGTACATAGCGTATAGGAAATAGCTTTGCGACCTTAATCGCCTTCGGCGTCTTGCGCGAGAGGACTATATTAATGTCAGCGGCTGGATTTTGAGCGTCGGTAATCCCAAGACCCTCTATCTGTAAATCAATATTCGGGTGTACGTCGCTAAAGCCGCTCATGCGCGGCATGAGAAGTTCGCTTGCGAAGAACTCGGGCATCTGCACTAGCAGAGGGTGACGCGTCGTTTGCTTACGAATTTTATTAGTGGCCTCATCGATCGCCCTCAGATAGGGGCTGATTTCGCCATACAGAATGGATCCATCAGGGGTCAGGGTTATGCGACGAGTCATACGCTTAAACAGCTTTGTACCTAGCTCCTCTTCTAGGTCGCTGATCTGATGGCTCACGGCGCTGGGAGTCAGGGATAACTCATTGGCTGCTTTTTTGAAACTAAGGTGCTGGGCCGCGGTACAGAAAGTACGCAGTCCTCGGTGATGAGTTTGCATTGGTATAGATCCTAAATGAGCTTCCGTGGATAAGTTCGAGAGATTCCCAATCCTTGGTAGTCAATCGAAGTCGTGCTTTAGCGGAAGCAACTGGTTCATATTTTGCAATCCTTGTGCCAATTTAGTTATTAGTAGAGAAAGAAATGACAGCCGTAAGACGAGCCGTGAAAGATCGCGCCTGGAATCTGCGAAAGCCACTAGAACAAGCCCATCAGCGCAAGGTAGGAAAATTTATATCTCGTAGAAGTGCCTGGGAATGAGGCGGAATTAGAGCTTTGACGAGGAAGAGTTGTGCACAAACGAGTGCCTGCGCACCAAGCTAGAGCAGCTCAGATTTATCCTGAGCTATTTCCCCTATTTTTTGTATGACTATTGCTTGAGTAAATTCTGATGTAATCTTGGCCCTGAGTTTTGCTAATTACGGGATCTGGCTAGCGCTGCGCATGAAAAAAAAATTGTTCCTTGTTCTAATAGGCTGCGGACTTAGCCTTGGCCAAATAGCCCACAGTGCTGAAACAGGCTGTAGCAGTCTCTCTGATGCGCAGGGCGATATGCTCGTGGCATTGCAGCTGGAAATTGGAGAGAATGAGCTTTTGCAGATCGATATCGATAGGGGGGAAGTCTGCACGCTAGATCGCAGCTCTATCGATCTACAGGCGCAGGCAAGCACTGCCTTTCATGTCAACTCTGAGCTGGCCGAGCTAGCCATTGCGGCGAATGTAGAGGGCCTGGATACGTGGCTAAGAGTCGATAGCGGCTATAGAGAGTTTATGCTGCTAGACAGGGCGACCAGTGAGTCTTTAGGCCTCACCGATGCGGAGTTTCTCGGTGATAATTCTTTGCTTGAGGCATCGGATTTCTTCATCGAATATGTATCTATAGAGCTAGGCGCTTTGAAGCTGCGCAGTGTGGAGACAAATATCCCTCACCTGGAGGTTCCCTATGATCATTATGCAGGCAGGGGCGAGAGGCTCACGTCCGATCCGGAGGCAGAGTTCTTGACTGTAGGTACGATTGGAGAGGCGCTGCTTGAGGACTTCATTATCACGCTGGATAGTGTGAATAAGCGAATGTATATGACGGAAGCTAAATAATTGCTTATGCTGTCTGTCGACTTTCTACCTCTGAACCAGCAATTCCCCGACAACAAACCGAAATTAATCAAAGAAAAGGAAACACGCATGAAACGTACTATTTTGTCATTGTTCGCAGCCATCGGCTTTATCGCCACTGCGGCCCAAGCGCAGCCCGAATATGTCGCCATCGAGATGGAGATCGACGTCAACAAGCCTGCCGCCGAGGTGTGGTCCAAGGTTGGTGGTTATTGCGACATCAGCGAATGGCTTAATCTGCCCTGCGAGATTACTTCGGGCGACGGCGCTCTAGGTACGGTGCGCTCATTATTGGGTGGCAGGGTTATCGAGATTCTCGTCGCAGAGACCGAGTTATCTTACGGTTATACCCAGCCAGTACCGGAAGAAGGGTTCTACAATCAATACCATGGCTTTCTCGAAGCACGACCTGCAGGCGCGAACAGCTCTAAGCTGCTTTACACCCTGATGCTGGATGTTTCAAACTATGAGACTCAAGCCGAGAAAGATGCGGATGTCGCGAGAAGACGTAGCATGTTCGAAGGTGCTCTCGCCGCTATGAAGGGAATGGTCGAGTAGTAGGCAGTCGGAAATCGCAATATAGCTAGAGCCTTAGCTTATTGCATAGCTGAATAGAAAGAGGCGGTGAGGATTAACTTCTCACCGCCTCTTTTTGGTTTCTGCGTTCTAGTTTTATAGTTCTTTTATGACTACCTTGCGGAAGCGGAGTGCGCCACGCCCCCACTGCAAGCCGATCGGTCCGCTGGCAAGCAGATCATCACGGACATCTACCGTTTTCTCGTTATTCAGTTCTACCACTAGATGGTCGCCATCTAGGGTGATGACGAAAACATTCCATTTTCCCCCAACCATTGGTCGAGGCTCATCGACCGGAGCGATGTGCACTATTGCACCGGTGCCAAAGGAGGGGTCGGGGCGCTGATCGAATACATTCGCCTCGTAGCAGGTACGATCGGTAATCCGATTGGCATCTGCGCAGCGCATATAAATACCGCTATTGGAATCTTCGCTGGCCCAGAATTCGACGCGTAACGAGAAATTGCTGTAGTTCTTCTTGCTTACCAACCAGGAAGCACCGCTGCCTTCGGTTGCCTGTATAGCATTGTCCTTTGCGGTCCAGTTTGCATCGCCGACAATATTGAAGTTTTCCATTCCCTCTGTACCATCGATAAGTGTGACCCAGTCATTGTCTGCCGCCTGCAGAAATGACGTTGCCAACATGGCAGAAAGGCCGAAAAAGGGAAGGCTCAGGTATTTCGATATTCTGTGAACTGATCGCATTGTCTGTTTCTCCTTGTAGATGTTTTCGTGTTTGACTTGTAAGTAGAGACTAAGAGTTCTGGCTGATAAAAGCTATGCCCGCCCAGGTTTATTTCGCCAAGACATTCAGGCATTCCTCTAGGGAGTCTTCTACCTCTTCGATAGCCAGTTCGTCGTCTTGCGAGAAGCGCTGTAGTGCATAGTCTTGGAGAAACTTCTTTGTTGCCTCGACCCGCGTCGAGGGCCACTGTTCAGGAAGGTTGTCGGCATAGCTGCTCGCTGTCCAGGATTCGTTCGCAGGTAAGTTGGCAGCGTCAAGGAAGCGTTGCCAGACCTTCTGCCACCGTAATGTGCGTGAATCGACCCGATCCCGTCTTTCACGTATGCGGCGATACTCCCGCACAAACAGGAATAATAGGATTAACACTCCGCCATAGCGAACGATATTGGCGAGTAGTACGTCTGCGAGTACGGCGTCTATCAGCTTCTGCCACTGACCCGCTAGACGATGATAGAGAATACTAAACTGACTCGATTCGTATCCGCCAAAGAAGCCCGCGATGCTGGGAGGCGTGGGATCTATTGTATGCCAATAACCTTCGGTGTCCTGCCATTCAACCCAGCTGTGTGCATCGCGCTGGCGTACCAGCCACATCTGCGGCGAGATTCTCTCATGGATAACATAGCCGCCTACGATTCGGGCCGGTATGTTGTTGGCGCGCAGTGCCAGAGTGGCGCCCGTTGCAAACCAGAAACAATAGGCAGGCCTGTCGTTGATGAAGAAATCGTGGAAGGGTTTGTCTGAGTCAAAGTTTGTCTCCAGCGAATAGCTGCGCGCAATAAAATGATCTAGCACATTGTAGACGGTCTGCTGCTCGTCACTGGCTATAAATTCTTCGCTTCTGCGCTGTAGCTCGGCATCCCAAAAACCAGGTAGTTGCAGGTTATCTTCGGAAAATACATCGGGCACAGAATCGTTGCCTGTTTCGATCTTCCAACGTCTGTCGGCACCACGATCATAAACAGGTGACCAAATGTCCGCAGCATTGCGTGTTAGCGCTTCGAAGCGTCCCATTAAATGGCTAGTGTTAGGGCTCATGAAAATAAAATTAGTGCTGGTCAGGCTCTGAATATCGATGCGCTGTGGCGGCAGATTATCCCTGTATTGATGATTGTCCCTTGCATAGCGCAAATCGCCAGTCGTATCGATGTCGGCATCCAGGAGTGTGAGAGCTGACAGAGGCCGCTCGACCGGCTGCCACACGAGATCGTCATCCAGCACGACGAGCCTGTTTCCGGCAAGGTACTGGTTGGGCTGGCTATCGCTGGTAGCGCGCATTACGGCACGATTTGAAGGCTGCAGAAAGGCCGATGCCCGCAGCTGCTGACGCGGAGAAAAACCTGTTGGTGTAAAGTTGTCTCCGCGCGGGAATATATCTCCCAGAGCGGAGATAACCGGACCCTGGCCAATGCTCAATAGTAGTCCTAGTAAAGGTGCTACCAAGAATAGTGGTAGCAGCAGCGCAAGGCGCGAGAGCAGTCTATCGCCGCAGCGGTCTGCCATCAGTGTGAGGCTGGCTAGTAAAATTGCCGCAATAGTCGTGAGTGCAACGGGTACGCCAAAAAATTGAACTACGGTCTGTGCTGGCGGTGCGATTAACAACATTAGCAGCAGACCTAGAACGAGAATTGTCTGTGAATTTCGCTCTAGAGCGAAGTACGTATTTCTTTTTACTCTTTCCTCTTTTAATTCTCCGGATGCAAACAGCCAGAGCTGATAGGTCAGAAGGCTGAGTACCAGGCCAGCACCGAGCCCGTTGGTCTGCGCCCAAGAACCTTCGATGGCCCAGTCCTCGAGCACCTGGCTGCCGAGAAATCCACCTGTAGCTAACAAGACGAAAGACAGACCCCAGGTTGGTCTCTCCACTTGCACCAGCCTGAGTGACCCCAGTACGCCCAGGCCTATGCCAGCCCAAATAATGATTGTTAGCTCCATGGACAGACCCAGGTGCAGAGACTGTAGAGCAAGGAATAGTGTCAGAAAAATTTTTCCAAGAGGCATTAGTCGGCTTCCTTCTTTGCGGGCCTGCTAAGCCTTGCCTTCACGCGCCCGCGCAGGCCGGTAGCAGACTTCGCTTCATGGTCGAGAAGAGACTGAACTTCGACGAAGTGATTTCCTTCTGGCAGGCTGCCGCTATCCGCTAATGATTCCGGGATGAGAAAAACCAGCACGAGTATGCCGGCGTGCTGCCAGCGATCCACCAATGATTCGGCCTCTTTCGTCCATCGTCCCAGCACCAGCACATGAATACCTTCCTCTAGCAGAACTGAATCGGGAAGCGTCTGTAGTTCATCGGAGTAGCCTCTCTCGGGAGTGCAGGTCGCGATGTGCTGATGGAATTGATGAAGATTATCAAGCGGGTGCCATTCTCTGCCCGTCGCCACTGCGGCAAGGCTAAAGCCTTCATTTTGCGCCGACAAACCAATCTCTACTGCAAGGGCAAGCCTCTCATCCAGAGGCTCTTCGTCGAGTGGCCGACGTTGCCAGGCTTGAAAATCGGCAAGGCTCAGATCGATAACCAGGTAGACCTTGTCGCGGCGAATCTGCTCCACGCCTTCGAACACCTTGCTCATCGGTTCGCCATAGCGACTGCTGGCGCGATGATCCAGGCGGCGCATCGAGTCGCCAGTTTGGTAGGGCCGCGAATAAGCGTAGTCCAGCGATGGCCCTTTTCGCGTATTCTCACTGCCGAGGGTTAGGCGCTTAGTGGCCTGATCAGCGATGTTGCGAAGCGACGGTATGGAAACTTTCAGGGTCTCGGGCAGCACATACACATCGGCTGCATCAATTACTCTCGTAGTCAGCCGAGTCAGGAAGAAGGGAAAGTAAGTCTGCACAGCTAGGCCGGACAAGTGGAGCACACCGCGCCGCTGCGGCTCACATTGAACCGATAGGCTTATACTCTGTCCTGCGGGTAAGCTTTGTCGATGTGGTCGTAACCATTCTTTCGGCCAGCGACCAAAGGGCACAACCATCTCACGCAAAGAAAAGTTGTAGAGGCCAAGTCGGCCATTGTTATTTATCTTAATCTTCGACAATAGAGGCTGGCCTGCCACGGCGATACCAGGTGTTTCTCGCTGCAGAGACACTCTCGGCCTATAGATAAACCCAAGTAGAGCGCCCCATAGCAGAAGGCCTATGGCAAATGCGCTGGTGAAGAGCATAAAGCCATTGCTCGCTCTATAGCTAAACATAAAGATCAGTAGTGAGCAGATAAGAACAATTTTTCCGGTGCGGGTTAAGCCGTCATAATAGAGCCTACGAATTGTCCTAAGCAGAAGTCGCGCACGATGTTCGTGCCAGCGCGGCACCAATCGCAGGTTCGAGAACCAGCGTATCAATCTCCACCAATGGACGAGTATGATCTCCTCGGGTACTCGAACAGGGCGGTCTGCTAGTTCACTCATGGGGCAGAACTGAGCTTGAAAGACAGAGGGGTGGAGATAGAGGTGAAGACAGAGGGGTCGCAGTGAAAACTATTCCATACAATTTACGCATTCTGAGCATACCAAAATAGATTTTATTCTGACCCCATATCATTCATCGAGGTACCGGAACACTAGCGACGATGCCCTGCATTAAATCATGTGCCTGTGTGCTGTCATTGTCGCGACCATGGCGTGGAAGAATACGATGATTCCACACCGACGGGATAAGCTTCTGTACGTCTTCGGCAATGACCTGCTGTCGACCCTTCACCAGGGCATAGCCCTTACAGGCAGATGCCAGATGCATTGAGCCGCGCGGAGAGATGCCGAGCTTGATGTTAGCGTCTTCACGGGTCGCTCTCGCCAGCGTTACGATGTAACGGGCCAAGTCGGCGTGCAGGTGCACGTCATCACAGGCGCTGCGTAGCGCGGTCACCGAGTCCTTGCTCAGGATAGGCTCTGGATTACGTTTTGCCGCCTCGCCGTATTCGCCTAGTAGATGCAGTTCCGCTTCCATATCCGGATAGCCAAGGCTTATCGATGTCAGGAAGCGATCCAGCTGTGCCTCGGGCAGGGGGTTGGTGCTATCGAAATCGATAGGATTCTGTGTGGCTATCACCGTAAATAGTTTAGATAGGGGTTGGTTGACCCCGTCGGCGGCTACATAGCCTTCTTCCATCGCCTGCAGGAAGGCTGACTGACTTCGCGTAGGTGCGCGGTTAATCTCGTCGGCCAATAGAAAGTCGGTAAAGATAGGGCCCGGCGAAAAGAAAAACTTTGCCTCGCTGGTGTTATAGATGCTGCCGCCTAAAATGTCTGCGGGTAGGATGTCGTTGGTGAACTGAATCCGATTGAAATCGAGCCCGAGGATCTGCGCCAGGCTCTTGGCCAGCGTAGTCTTGCCCACGCCGGGGACATCTACTACAAGTACATGTCCGCGTGTGATCACGCTAGCCAATAGCAGCTCGATTACGAAGCCGTCTCCCAGCCAGTGCTGGGACAGGGATTTCTGCGCCTGCTCAAGTAGAGCAAGAAGTCCGCTCAGTTCGTCTTGTTTTGGTTGCTCTATCGATTCCATCGGCGGATATTAGCAGCGCACGGGTCAATTTTCAGTAGAAGTTTGCTAATCTGTGGTTCCTGCAAGCAAATCTGGCCACAGCCTCGAAAATCAGGCCATTTAGCCGCTGCGGATCAGTCTACAAGAATAAGAAGGAATAAATCATGCGAGCCCTCACCATGCACCACCGCGCATTGCGACAGCTTCTCAGTGCAGTTTTCACAAGTTTGCTGCTGACCGCTACTGCGGCCCTGGCCCAATCTCAAGGGCAGGCACTATTGGAAAACTACACCCCGGTCACTCTTGAAGAGCTGGCAAATCCGCCTGCCAGTGACTGGCTAATGTGGAGGGGAACGCCGAATCATTGGGCCTACAGCCCGCTGGATCAGATTAACAGGGATAACGTGGATAGCCTGCGACTGGCTTGGTCCTGGACCATGGAGCCGGGAAAGCAGGAGACCACACCATTGGTGCACGATGGCATCATGTTCCTGCCGCAGGCCTGTGACTTTATTGAGGCCGTAGACGCTACCGACGGCACGCCCCTATGGGAATATCGCCGTCCGACTGTGGATCACGTGGCACCGCTGTCCTGTGCGAACCGCAACGGCACCCTCTACAAGGATCAGTTACTCATCGCGACCCGCGATGCCTATATAGTGTCGCTAAACGCGACCAGCGGTGAAGTTACCTGGGAAAAAGAGATCGGTGACTGGACGGTTGGGCAGCACTATTCTGGCGGTCCTCAGGTTTTCAATGGCAAGGTAATAACGGGCATGTCCGGTTGTTACTATATAAATACTAGCTGTTGGATTACCGCCCACGATGCCGATACTGGCGAAGAGCTGTGGCGGACCAATACCGTGCCTAAGATCGGCGAACCCAACTGGGAGAGTTGGGGCGACTTGCCCGACGAACAGCGCCGCGGCGGCTCCGCCTGGATGCCGGCCAGCTTCGATGCGGAACTCAATCTAATCTTCATCGGCGTAGCGGTGCCTATTCCCTGGGGAGAAGTACAGCGTGGCACTAGAGGTGGCGATGTTCTCTATACGAATTCCACCTTGGCACTTGATGCCGATACCGGCGAAATCGACTGGTACTTCCAGCATATTCCGGGTGGCAACTGGGATCAGGATCATCCCTTCGAGCGCCTAATCGTCGAGACAGAAGTCACGCCCGACGCCGACGCCGTGTCGTGGATGAATCCGAATATCGCCTCCAGCGAGCGCAGGAAAGTCATCACCGGCATCCCAGGCAAGCCTGGAATCGTCTGGACCTTGGATGCCGCCACGGGCGAATTCCTCTGGGCAACCGAGACGAATTTTCAGAACGTGATTGTCGGCGTAGACGTTGAGGGGCGTAAGGGCATTACCAACCCTGAGATCAATATCACCGAGATCGGCCAGCAGAAACTCGTGTGCCCAACTACCCAGGGTGGCATCAACTGGAACTCGGTAGGCTACAGCCCACAGACTAATTCGCTGTATACACCCACTAACAATACCTGCATGAATTTTGCTCTAAGACCGGTGGATCCAACCGTGGGTCTGCATCATGCCTCTGCCAGGAGCAGTACAGAAATCGGGCCCGAAGACACCGGTCAGGTAGGGCAGTTCACCTCGATAGACGTAGCAACCGGCGAGACACGCTGGACCTACAGGCAGCGCGCGGGTATAGGCGGCTCGGTACTTACTACCGGAGGTGGGTTGGTCTTTGTCTCGGACGACGCCAGGCGCTTCCGTGCCTTCGATGCCGAGAGCGGCGACATCCTCTGGGAACAGATTCTGAACTCAACCGCCGGTGGTTTCCCGGTTAGCTATAGCGTCGATGGCGTGCAGTACATCGCGATAGCGGCGGGCGAGGGAGTTAACTACAGAAGACACACGCCGGAGATTCGCCAGCGTGGCGGTGGTAATACCTTGTATGTTTTCCGCCTGCCATAGGGCAGGGAACAAGGAAATAGAATTGGAGCGGGCGACGAGGGTCGAACTCGCGACAACTAGCTTGGGAAGCTAGTACTCTACCAACTGAGTTACACCCGCTAAGGTTTTATCTTAGACAGTTTGATTCTGCGCTAAAAAGCTTGGAATAGGAATACAGAAAGAGTGCTCTGCCCTAGTTATTAGGAGTAAACATGAAAAATAATAAGATCGTAAAGTGGTCACTAGCCGGCTTGGGCGTAATATTTTTGGCCTATGTGGGTTCTATCGTCTGGTTTGAGGCGCAGCTGGGTATGAATCAACCCCAGGGTAGCACCTCAATAGTGATAGCAACTTTCAATGAAGACAACGAACGGTACGACCGGGTGGTGCGGCTTGAACGGATCGATGGTCAGAACTACATCGCTGCGAATCATTGGCCCAGGGCCTGGTATAAGCAGGCGCTAGACAATCCAAACGTAGAAGTAAAAATGCCCGGCAATGATGCCTTCGCGTCCTACCTCGCAGTTCCGCTAGAAGGCGCTGAAGAAGAACGCATTAGAGAAATCTATAGTTTCGGTTTCGAGTTCAGGTTTCGTACTGGCTTTCCGCCGCGCTATTTTCTGCGACTCGATCCCCGTGGCTGAGCGAATCTGAATTATCCACTGAAGCACAAGGAATAGAAGTATGTTGTACCGTTTAGGAGAGAGTAGGGTCGATATTGCGGGCGAAGACTATTTTGTCGCCGACAGCGCAGACGTGATCGGAAACGTGCGACTGGAAAACAACGTCAGCGTCTGGTTCAACGCCGTCATACGGGGCGACAATGACCCTATCATCATTGGCGAGAACAGCAATGTGCAAGATTGTTCCGTTCTGCACACAGACGTAGGTTCTCCGCTAACGATAGGCAGAAATGTCACCATCGGCCATAAGGTAATGTTGCACGGCTGTACTATCGGCGATAACACCCTGATAGGTATTAATGCCGTCGTGCTCAACGGTGCGAAGATCGGCAAGAATTGTTTAATAGGGGCAAATAGTCTCGTCACCGAAGGCAAAAAAATTCCGGACGGATCGCTGGTGATGGGTTCTCCGGCTAAGGTTGTTAAGACTCTGACTGAGCAGCAGCAGGCACAACTTGAAAAAAGTGCCGAGGTCTATGTCGAAAAAGCCAGGCAGTTTAAGAGAGATTTACACAAGGATATTCGCTGACTGCTTGGGCCTATTTGCTCAGCAGTCATACCGCACGTGAGTGCGCATTAGCTTAACTACAATAAAGAGATCAATCTGATGAAAAAAAATACATCATGCCGTATGCCAATTCGACTGACATTGCTCGCGTTTGTAGTACTGCCGCTAATGGCAGTCGCTCAGGATTTTAACGAGATCGAGATCACCACCACCCCAGTACGCGATGGCATCTATATGCTGCAGGGCAGCGGGGGAAACATCGGTGTGTCCATAGGTGATGACGGCGTCATCATCGTGGACGATCAGTTTGGTCCGTTGACCATGAAGATCCAGGCGGCTATCGCCGAGCTTTCGGACAAGCCGGTGACTTTTGTTATGAATTCCCATTTTCATTACGATCACACAGACGGCAATACCAACTTCGGTAGGGCCGGAGCGTATATAGTGGCGCAGGACAATGCGCGCAAGCGCATGGAGAGCACTCAGGTTCTCTCCGGAAGTGGTCGCGTGCAGGAAGCCTATGAGGCAGTAGGTCTACCCAAGATCACCTTCGAGGAGCAAATGCGTTTCTACCTCAACGGCAACGCGGTGGACATCATCAACACCGGCAACGGTCACACCGATGGCGATGCGCAGGTATTTTTTCGCGAATCCAACGTCATCCACACCGGTGATATGTTTGTGCGCTACGGACTGCCCTTCATCGATAGAGACAATGGAGGCACTGCCGACGGCATGATCGACGCACTAATGAACATTGCTAGCCTGATAAACGAGAGTACTATAATCATTCCCGGTCATGGTCAACTCGCGACCAGAGATGATCTATTAGAGTTTCGCAATATGCTGGTTGTGATACGTGGTAATCTGGTTCGTGCGAAGGTGCAGGGCATGTCTGTCGATGAGATGCTGGCGAGTGAGCCGGCAGACGGTTTCGCTCCGGCGAATGAGAATACAGAAGGATGGTTGCGGCAGGCTTATGGAGAATACTCTGACTAGTGCGTTGTAAAGCCAAGCAATTCAATCGGCCTTTCAGCAACATGGTTAAGGCAAGTGTTTCACGGGAGAAAAATTATGAGAATTACTTATACAGTGTTAGCACTCAGTCTTTTCAGTGCTGGTGTGACTGCTCAAGAATACTCGGTACCCAAAACAGAATGGGGTGTGCCTAATTTTCACGGTGTATGGAAACACGCCACAATCATGCCATTCGAGAGGCCTGTCGAGCTGGGTGAGAAGCGAGCCTACACCGAGGAAGAGGCTTTGGTCCTGGAAGGCGCAGTACAGCAGAAATTCGAAGCGGCTAATGAGCCATTGAGTCCCGATCGGGCGCCACCAGAGGTGGGTGAGGCTCTGCCTTCCCTTGGCAACTATGACTTATTCTGGCGCGAGGATGCTAAATTCATACCGACTATCGACGGTGAATTTCGAACTTCTGCAATTACCGACCCGGCGAATGGACGCATGCCTGAACGCGTGGCTGGATTCGACGAGCGCATGGCGGCGCGAGGTAGCCGGGGTAGAAACAGCGACGGCCCGGAGGGGCGTGGCTTGGGTGAGCGTTGTCTGTTGAATGGCAACTTTGGCAGCCCGGTGATGCGACCGAGCATCTACAATAGCCTCCTTACCTTTAATCAGTCGCCAGGTTACATCAGCATTACCACCGAGATGGCCCACGATACCCGCATTGTTAAGATTACAGACGAACACAATCCGGCGGCCGCCGCGCATAGAAAATGGATGGGAAATTCAATAGGGCGTTGGGAAGGCGAGACCTTGGTGGTTGAAACCAAGCACTATAACAACTGGCAGACACTGTACGGTGTGCCAACAGATAACCTCACTGTCATCGAGACCTTCCGCCGGGATTCAAACAACAAGATGATCTATGGTTTTACCGTGGATGACCCAACTGTATTTAGTGCGCAGTTTTCCGGTGAATACGCCCTATCGAGGATTGACGAAAACATCTATGAGTACGCCTGCCATGAGGGAAACTATGGCATGGTCGGTATTTTGGGCGGGGCCCGACGCCTGGAGCAGCTTGGATTGGAGCCCTAGTCATAGTATCTGACTTAGAGACTGTAATAGTTAGTGCAACACGGATGTGAAATAAAAAGCAAAGTAGACGTGGCAGCAAAGGAGCTGGCGCCATTTTACTGTTTTATCGAGCCATCAAGGTGTCTTGACCTATTCGCTTATCTGGGTCGATTTCAGAATTCAGAACCGCAAGCGCAACGCATTACTCACCACCGACACCGAACTCAGGCTCATGGCGACGGCTGCAATCATGGGTGAGAGCAGCAG
>Ga0115566_10002160_pt1 | contig 16388 bp, 6 predicted proteins | sample COGITO_mtgs_1204_3_FD_87173 | JGI IMG/M metagenome (GOLD analysis project Ga0115566, IMG submission 87173) | Pelagic marine microbial communities from North Sea - COGITO_mtgs_120405 | ecosystem: Environmental > Aquatic > Marine > Epipelagic | place: Germany:Helgoland, sampling site Kabeltonne...
ATGCCAATGGCGACCAGTATTGCAACGTCACAGGCTGACTTTGATCGTCTAAAACCTCAGAGTTCGCAACCACCCGTTGGGGCAGGTTGATCGCAGTGGTGTCTGTTGCCGTCTGTGCTGCGGCTTACGGGCTCGAACTTAATCGTGCCGCTTTGTGTGGCAGCTAACGCGGGTTGGTGGATTACACAGGATTTTGGCGTGCAACTGCACGGTATGCGGTTTAACGAACACGTTAGATTTTGAGGTTATACTTTATGTCGACAGGCATAGTTCGAATTGTATTGATTGTATTTTGAACATTGAATTCAGAAGTTTGATTATTGCAAGGCTAGCTATACTTTCAGTCTTGTTGATTGTTTTTTGACCACTCGGCAAGGAAATCGGCGGTAAGCCTAATCTTCTTTCCGTAGTTTTCTACTACTCCAGCAGATTTCAATCGACTGACCGTCGCACTCATAGAGTTTCGATTAGTTTTATTGCCCGCAATTCGCCTCGATCTTAATGCATTTAAGACAATTAGGTTTCTACTTTTGGGCCGCTGATCATTTAACAGATCAAGTGTAATAAAAGTCATATATCCGACGCTAATATCCCATTTCTTTGCAAACTTTTTAGGCAAGACATCTAGACGTTCTTTTTCTTTCAGTCCGAATGTGAGCAAATAATCTGCCCCCAAATCTAAGGCGCTTGGTTCGGCAATAAACGCTTCTACTTTAGCCACGCACTCAATTCCCAAAACCTTTCTAACCGGTTCACTCGAAATCTGTGAAATAGCCGTTTGCGGACTGCATCCAAGTATTGCAGACAAGAAACTTAGCCAAATATTCTTGAGGTCCTCGGTCGTGTCTTCATAATATAATGCATCATCATGTTTATCCTGTGCCAGCACGACACCAGAATTATCACCAATTGGAAATATCGAAATTCCGATCAAGGTGCAGCTGCCTCCATTACAGATTATATTCTGCGGCGATACCCTCCCATGATGTAACCCTTGCCTATGCAAATATTGCAATGCTTGGAGACACTGCCGCAACCAACCCTGAACTGAGGTCGGGTCAGCGTCTGCCATACTCTGATCAAGACTTGATCCAGGCACCCAATTTCGACTTACTGCGTAACTATCATTATGTGGAATATGATCCACATCAAATATACGCTCAAGCGACGGATGAAAGCCTTGCATCAGCATTGAAAGGCGGGACTGCACGTGGGGCCAACGGCTTTCTGCTTCACTAACTATCTCTATAACGCAATCAAATTGACCATCATTATGTTTAGCACTCCAAGTTTCTGAAGACTGCGTAGTACTAAGGCGCTCTTCAAGAGTATACTTACCCGAGAGCATCTCACCTTCATTTGGTTCCAAACTTGATTCTAGCTCAGTGCCACTGATCAAGCGCGCCAGTTGGAACTTTAAGACTTCAAGATTTTCTGTACTTTCATCCTCAAACCAATCTGAGATGAGATTATCACCAATTACTTTTGAAGCTTTGCCAAACAAGCGTCTAACCGTTTCTGCCGGGGCATCAATTTCACTTTGAAGGAAACTTGTGTAAAAAGTAACCTCGCAATCATCAGAAACTAGCAGCTCAGATACATCACAATTACATAACGCAAGGCCTCGTGCGTAAATTTGTTCAATCGACGTAAGCGCAAAACGAAGGATCTTAGCCACATCTTTGGGCTCCGGATTCGCATTCAAAAATTCTTCCAGTGCCAGCCCTCGGGGTTTTCGGATAGCCAGAGCGACCTGTTCATCCAACCGCATTAATGGTGCACTAACTGGAACGCCTAGCACACCTGAAAGTTGCTCTAACCGTACGGCCTGATCCTTGAGCCTCTCAATGTCAAAACTTGCTGTAGATGATGTGGTATCTACCTCTTTGACAATCCACTCAGTTTTAAGATCCCCTTGCTCATGCACAGCATCCCAAATTTTTATTTGTCCGTCTGTACCGGTTTGCTTAATTTTATTAAAACCAGAAATGTTTGATTTCTTGGATGGAACCTTACCGATATTTCCTAGTACGTCGATGGCTTTTCTGCGCTGTGACACTGTTATCGTGTAACCATAATCAGTCGTGCAGAACTCTTTTTCGGTTAGTGCATTCACAATAGAATTAGCATCAAATACTCCCAGGTTTTCTTGAGATTTTTTTATCTCGATACCAGAGCCTTGGTGGCCTGTTATGAAAACCATACCCTGACACCACGGAGCGTGTTCTTCTCGCAGAAGTGTTGCTCTAATTCTGCCAGCGTAAACTCGGGAAATTCCATTCGCTTTTGAAAGTGCATTATCAACGCGCCTACCATCTAATAACCAAGAGTTAGCGTCCACAGATAGCCTGCCTGTGTATCCTTTAACGTCTATCAGATAAATCGCATATTTTCCAAAAACGAGAGCGTCCACCTCTTTCAAAACGCCAGTCGGAGTCGGAATTTCTACATTTGTGATAAGCAAGTATTCATGCGGCAACTTATCTTCTAGAAATTCAAATGCCCAGGTCTCTGCCGCGTTAACAGGTTGGCCAATTTTTATATGCTTCGCCATTTAATTGTTTACTTCTGATAATCAATAACGAAAGCGCCTGGCCATCCACCACGAAGATTAATGGATACGTCAATTTTTTCCATTATTTGGATGGTGCTTTTGACGGAAATTAAAATTTTCTCGTAATGAACAGCATCTTTCTCAGTTAATTTTTGACCTGGGCTTCCATTTCTGGGCAGCCTATCTTTCAGCCATTTTTGACAGACCTGATACCCTCCAATCTGAAATCCCCAAATATCTTCAGTAATATTCCTAAATCCAACAGTTTTTGCTGCATTTATCCATACAGAGTTATTCGAATATGATACTTTCTCAATATTAGCGGGTAAAGTTCCCACTTTCAAATCACCATAATTTTTTAGATCAGGAGATTTCATTGTGTGCAACGATACTAGTTTTTGCCCAAGAGCTACCAACTCTTCAAATAATCCAATGTCTTTAGCGATATGTACGCGCGGGAAGTCTATCGTTAAAAGCTCTCCGTATTTATTTCTATATTCAGTGCTATGAAATATAGAATATATATAGAAAAAAACTTTCTCTGGTGTGACAATAGCATTCGCACCCAGCGATAGCTCAACCGCTTTCAAGAAAGCTGGGTTTATGTTTGACTTTTGCTTAGTTTCAAATAGCGAACCAGATCCATTTAAACGGTCGTCCTTAATCCACAAAGGAAATACGATTGTATTTCGATCATGCGAAGCAACCTTATATTCTGCGCATTCCGAAGTAACAAAAACGTTGTTGTAAGGTAAACGGGTAACTCTTCTTGTAGTAAGTAAACCAATATTATCGCCATCAAAAAATTGGGAAGTGATACGCTTTCTCATTATAGTACAAACATGTTTGTTGAAAACGGTATATCGATAGTCAAATGGTCGGTATAAGCATTTTTTAACGGAGTTCAAAACATTGACTGCCGGTAACTCATCCCTAGCCTTTTCGAAGTTCCATTGATTTGTAGAACAAAACCTGTACTTAGACCGCAGTTCTGAATCACTTATTTCTGAATTTAAGAAATCAAAAACATTATCCAAGAGTCTTTGTTTTGAGAAGGCGATTGCAAAACGGTCTTGTTGTGTCACAAACCCTGCACCATAGGCTCTGTGATTATCAGCTTTTCTATCTCCTGTGCCAAAGATATCATATAAATGCCATCCCTTTTCAAACTCAGAAATAAGATTTTGGTTTACGTCGATAAACAAAAAGTGAGGTGCGGCTGGGTAAATATTTTTAGTTTCAGCTAGCCGTATGCTATGTGTATCTAGATACAAATAACGTCCTGCCCTACTGCCCCAAACATCATTATAAAAGCAGCTTCTTTCAGGAGTTTTCACCCCAGTTTTTGTGAACAAAGATATTACAACCCCTTGCTGAATATCGAACACATTCTCATTAGACATACCTACGGGCGGCGTTGCAATTTTTCGAGAATCTCCATGGAGGTTAAATAAATGAATATTGTTAAAGTCACTCATAATCGAAGATCGCATATCTCTAAAAATTGGGCCGTCTAAAAAGCCATTATTTGAGATGACAGCTACAATTCCGGTATTAGTTTTTTGAATTTCAGAATGGCACAAGCGCAAAAACTTAGCATAATCGTCGGACAATGCTTGGATTTGTGTCTCTTCCGCCCTAACCGTTACCTTATAACATTCCATAAGGTTTGCAATCCACCGTCCACTATTTTGTGATGATTTTGAATATGGCGGATTTCCGATCACAACCGTGAATCTTTGATCACTCTTGATCGTATTTGCTGCCTCCGCTTCATGTGCTACGGCAGGTATTGCGAAAGCAAAAGTTCCAGAAAAATCTTTAGCAGGCTCAAGAGCATTTGTAAGATATATGCGTGCACGTTCATCGCTCTTAAAACGATAACCAGTCTCATAAAGTTTGAGCCCAATTTTCATATGCGCTATAGCATATGGGGCCATCATTAGCTCATAGCCATGTAGCCGTGGTAGTAGGTGCTCTGGCACATATTGGTTCCAGAATTCCTTAATCTGAGCTTCTCGATTACCTTGCTTCTGCCATTTAGCAGTCATCGTTTTGTAAATGAGATCAATGACCTCTACTGGGAAAGTACCTGTGCCAGTGGCTGGATCAAGAATTTGGACAAAAGCCTGATCGGGAGAAGTGCCTTCTGGTATTTCTAAGTCTGCTGTCCGTTCCGCCAACTCTCCCCAAGTAGTCGTATCAGCAAGCCCATCTTCTAATTCAAATTCTGTCCGCAACTGCTCGTCTACTGAACGGACGATGAAGGAAACAACTGGTTGCGGCGTATAAAAAACACCTCGGTCTTTCCTGATTTTACTATCATACTCTTGAAGGAAGCCTTCGAAGAAATGCATAACAGGATCTTCTTTTTGATTGCGATCCCCAAAGTCGCGCAATACGGCTTCCATGTTTGTATTATCGAGTAAATCAACAACTTCATTGATGCCTAACTCATCAAAATCTAACCCCACACCGCTACTATGACTACGGCCTCCCACATTTAAAAATGTCTCCATTAAATCTCTGAGAAACGGGTTGGTGATTGGTATTTGGGTATGGGCTGCATCCGCCGTATTTGCTTTTGGATTAATGATGCGGGCCGACAAAAGACCATATGCGATTGTCTGGGCATACATGTCGGAAAAGGAATCTGTGTCGAGGTCCGAAATCAGATTTTCCTTAAATACTGACATAAGCTTATGAATTGGGCCTTCATCACTCTCAATGGCAAGTACTTCGCGTAACCGGGTTCGGACTGCTAAAGCCAACTGTCCAAGTCGCTCAGCCATGTCTTTGGAACTTTGAATGACTTCACGATTTTTAAGCGTAAACGCATCTCGCCACTGGGCTCTCCACGCGTCACTGTCGGTTGGGTCGTCAGGCCATATCAGTTTTTCGCGCAGCGTCTCTATGACGTAATCAATTTTAAGCCCAGTATCATCGTCGTCCCAACCCAGGACTTTTAGTATAGGAAGATCAGTTTTCTTTGGATTGGCCGCAAAATGCGCAAACGAGATACTCTGTGTCCCAAGGTTGCCTGTTTGAGAAATCAATAAAAGATCGCTCTCATGCCATGACGCTCGGTCGCCTGAATTACTGGTAGACCGTTTCTTAAGCACCAACTTACTTAAAAGCCTTCGAAGCGCGACAACCGGCAGTTTGTTATCATCAAAGCGTATGAAAAAAATGCCCCAAGGCTGGTCTTTATCCAACGGTCTAAGACGACGTATTTCTAGGAACTTTGGTGCAGTCTTTTCATCCAAACCGAGTTCTGCTGCAGAATACTCAAATGTCATTTCCTCGAAGTCATCAGTTTCTATTGGCCAATCAAGTTCATCGCCCAGGTAATCGACTAATTCAGGAAAGTCGCGAATAGATCTAAATTTATTGGCTGCAGTAAGGCTCATTCGGTTTCCTAAAAGTTAATTTATTTCCATCCACGCGAGAAGCTTTGGCTTAATGCCGACAGGTGCTTCCAATTTTTTCAGATAACTATTCTTTATGTGTTTCAGGACTTTACCTCGAATTTCTATGAGTGTTTCCTGTTCATTAGTACATTTGCGTGGCTCTTTAACTGAACACTGAACAGAGGTGATAACTTCAGAAACTTCTTCAAAAATATTACCATTTTCCATCTTATATAGGTACCACTGACAAGGCCCATTTTCCGTTGAAAAGTCTTCCAAATCGACGTCCCACGCCGGTAACCGATAACAGAAAAATACGCCTTTAGTGCCTTTTTTGGGTACTGCACGTCCACTGAATATACTACTTGGAAAAGAATCTAATCGTTCTTTCAAGTCTGGAATATTTTTAAGTAGTTCTTGCAATTCAAGTTGTAAGTTTTCAAGCAGTGAGCGCTCACCCTCATACCCCGCGTTGAACTCGCGCAAGGCCTCATATTCGTCTTCGGGAGTTAACAGCTTGCGACCCTCAATGCCCATTGTTTCAGATATAAGCAGTGTTTTACGGGTCACAGTATTATATAGGCTTAGCAACCTGTTTAATTCGCCAGGTGGCAAGAAATTCCAAAAGGCTACTTTGCCACGGTCAGATATTACATCAGGATGATCTTCAATAAGCTGCGCTTCAACCTTCGGATCCATGCGTCTGTCTACACGGCCAATTCGCTGCATCAAACGCACTGGATTCCAGTGAATGTCATAATTAATCAGGCGAGTACTATCCTGCAGGTTCAAACCTTCAGAAAGAACATCTGTTGCAATTAAAACCCTGATCTCTTTTAGCCCATCTTCAACTAATCCCGCTGAAGTAGTGGAATTGTAATAAGGTGCAAATCTTTGCACGGCGTCATATCGCGTGCCTGCTGATCCTCCATCAATTCGGGCCAAGCCATCGATACCATCTTCTCGTAAATTTCGCTCCAGATAGCGCGCCGTGTCAGCAAATTCGGTAAAGATAATAACCTTTTTACCAGTAAACTCTTTACTTTTAAGCATGCGCTTCAGCTTATTAAGCTTATCGTCTCTCGCAGGTTTGAATTTGCGAGTTTCTTTTAAAAATTTAACCAGTTCGTCCAGATCCGACAAAGTCATATTTATTATTGCAGGGATATCGTATTTATCGCGCTCAAGTTTTTCCCAACGCTCTAGAAGTTCTGGTGGAAAAAGTTCAGGGTCGTCTTCCTCTTCCGAATCCCACAATTCAAGTTGTTTGTTTTTTGTGTAATTTAGGATGCTTTCGTTCTGAGCAATCCATCTTTCGAGTAGCTGTTTTTCGTGGTTTGTTTCACAATGCACTTTCAAAAATGCTAGTAATTTTCTAAGCAACCTATCACATGACGTTTCAAATGCATAAACTGAGCTTTCGAATCTCTTGAGGAATTGAGTTCTTATAAGAGTAACGACGTTACTCAGTCGTGCTCTACGGAACGGGTCGATCTCATCGGCATCGCCAAGGTAATATTCCACCGGATTGTAAACAACCAAACTAAAAAGTGGCGAAGAGCGCTCAAAAGCTCGTTCAATTAAATCCAAGAGGGCGCCGTAAGTTTTGAAAATAGAGTATTCAGCCACTTGTGGCTTTTGCCGCTGGGGGAAAGCTGCTGCCTCGCCGTATTCTTTTTTTTGACTTTCTATTGCATATGCTCGGCTACGCTGAACAATCAGATTTTCAAAAATTTGATCACTTTCCAAGAACGATGTTATTGCAGTAGTGTTTTCACCTATATTGTCTGCTGCTGCGCCTAGATTATTTCGCAAGTCCCGTTCTAACCTGTTAAAATGGTTGCGAAGGTTGTGAATTCCAAGGGTTCTTGAGAAATGCGCTTCGTCTCCATTCGTGAACAGCTCAATCATGTGCCGGAGGTCTGTCAGCTTATTGTTGATTGGGGTCGCAGTGAGTAAAAATAATTTTTTGTTTGGATTTCCTTCGTGTAAAAGATCCATAAATTTGTAATAGCGAGAACGTTTTTCTCCCGTTTCCGTATCTCCCTGGCGTCCTTGATTTCGAAAGTGATGAGCCTCGTCAACTATGACAACATCAGCAATTTCAGCAATTCGTTTAAATCTCTCTGGAAAACCTCCTTCTCGATTTAGATCAGTATGTGAAAAAACTGCTAAGTTAGAAAAATCGGTTCCAAATAGATCTGGTAGCAATTCTCTGAGTTTCGGATCCCAAACGCCCTCTTTGGCGCCCTTTGGTGCGAATAAAACTACGTGTTTCTTTTCACGAACCATCCGCTCAATAAGCATTAATCCAACAAATGTTTTTCCCAGACCAACCCCGTCACATAAAAAAGCTCCATCGAAACGATTAGCGATCTTGACCAAAGACCAATAGGCTTCTTTTTGATATTGATCTAATATTGGGAACATAAGGGACTCATTTTCCTCCCAAACATTTGCGGACTCCTCCCTGTCCCGAAATAATTCACGTAACGCGTGCGAATAAATGTCAAACGGGGACCAAGCCTCAACATGTCGACGTATTATTCGCAGAATATCTTCAGAAATATTCTCGGAGCATTCCCAGTGTTCTTCATACCACTCTTGGAGTTGAGCAACTTCGCTCGCGCTTTGTATCTGCACGTTAAGTTCAACATTTTGCAGCAAGCCGGGTTTGGTAAAATTACTGGACCCTACTAACGCCTTTGATCCAACAACCTCTAACTTGGGATGAGTTATATATGCTTTAGCGTGGAACTTCGATTTGTTATAAACTCTGCATTCAATCTGACCGCTCTTAATTGCATTAATGATGGCAGCGACGCCGTTAAGAAACGGGTTATCATCTTTAACGGCTTCAAGGTTTGACTCAATTGCGTCTTCAGCTTTTTCCTTCAGAGCTTCAAGTAAAAGTCTTTTAGTTTTGCGGGTTGTCTCATCGCCCATAAGAACGCGAATTTTGTCTAATTTTTGCCAGTGACCGTCGAGCGCCAACAGTGCTCAATTTCGAAATAACCAGTTGCTATATCAAAACCTGTCGATATTTCTGTCCATTCTTTTAGGTACTTCAGCCCAGTCCAACCTGAAATACTATTATCAACAATAAAAAGGTCTCCACCAGAAGAAGCCACTTTAGATCACCCTCTTTTTAGAAATTAGTTTCGTTGGCAAAGTTAATATACTCCGTATATTTGGATGAAATCACAGGATGCACTATTTCTTTTCTTTCGTCTATTCTCGCGCAAATAATTTTGGGTCGAATTAAACTGCGCAGATTTACGAATGCTTTTGCTCTGATACATAAAGTTACGTTGACTGCCGACAAGCTGAATATGTGAACAGAGAAGATGGAGATTTTTCCATTGACACTTCACTCATCAAAATCCGTTCTACAGAGGGTAACAGCTCTCTTGCGAAATTGTAGGTTACTTCTTCAGGCAGTGTATTATTAGGCGGGTTTGTTGATGTCCAAGGTGTTTTTAAAAGTTCAGAAAAAGAATGATGGTCGAGCCTGACCACTCTACCGTTTTTACTGACAACTGCCATCAACTCTTCTTCTAAAATTTCACCCGTGGCCCCCTGCCAACGGACTTGTAACAGTGAAATCATGTCACCCAAGGTTTGGCTGGGGCTTTCTGCGTAAAGTCCATCAAACTCAACCCGATCTTGTGCTAGCGCCGCCAGTTCTGAGACGAAGGTACACTCAAAGTCCATTGGTACTAAATCACGATTGCGTTGGACCCGTTCTTGATCAACGCTCAAGCGGACAATAGATTTTCTTCCAAATTCAGGCCATCGTCCAACCATCTCGTCCGGCAATTCAATTTCTATGGTTCGGCCGTAATGTAAGGTGGCTCTTATTGGGATTTTTAAAGCATTTAACATGCCAATAACAAATTCTAATACGTGGCTTTGATCAAACCCGCCTGATACTCTCGTGTTAAAGTTTGATGAAAACTGCAAGATGTCCTCTTCATCAAAACGTGCTTGTTTTGCTTTCTCAATTGCCCTGTCAATTTCTTCCTCAGTTCGGTCTATCGTGAGGTTTTCCGATCTTTCTAGTATCTCCTCCATATCTATGTTGGACAAAAGCTCCCCAAGAATTTCGGAGGATAGGGCTTCTCTATTTTCCGAAGCTATTGCAGACATATCCGAAGCCATTTTGGTCACACGATCCAGCATGAGCGCTAGTGCTTGACTGTCGAAACTATCGTCAGTCTGTAAATTAATGACTTGAACTCGTTTGTTCTGTCCATAACGGTATAGGCGACCAATTCTTTGTACCAACCGGCTCGGGTTCCATGGTAAGTCGTAATTTACCATTACGTGGCAACTTCGCTGGAGGTTTAAGCCTTCGCCACCAGCTTCAGTAGAAACCATAACCCTGCTTTCGCCTTGGTTAAAACGGAAAACACTTTCCATTTTTTGATCTAAAGTCATCGAGCCATTAATAAGTTCTATACCGGCGTCCTTCGGCAACTCCGTTTGTAATTTGGCACGAAGATATTCTTGCGTAGCTCGATATTCTGTAAATATCAGAAGATTTTCGCCACTTGCTAACAGTGGTCTCGCAATGTCTGCTAGAAATGTTTCTAATTTGCTGTCTTGTTGTTTGGTTTTTCTCACTAATTCTATCAATTCATTTAATTTCTCTATCTCATCATCAAAGAATTGAGGTACACCGGTAATAGCTTCGTGATTGCTTAAATCGTCAGCGTCTTCGTCATCATCATCAAAATTCAATTCAACATATGGATTTTTTTCGCCGGTTAGGAGACGTTTTAGCCGTCTTTCAAGTGCAATCTGAATTGCGGCTACAGAAGACGACCCCAGCTTCCTGTATGTTGTCATAACAAAGCCGATTGCTCGACCGGAAATTTTATTTTTAGCTGCATTACTGGCCTGGTAACCTTTTTTTAAATATAAAGTTAAAGCCTTATCTGCTTCATACATGGCGTCAGTTTTTGGTGCTACGTAGCGTAAAGTGTCGTGTCCTTTAAAAAGTAAATTTCCTTCTGCATCGGTAACTCTACTTTTTTTGTTTCTAATAATTATTTCGCCAACAATTTCGGGATTGATTTCTAAATTTCTTATGTCGGCTTTCAAATCGGGACGCACTAATTCAAGCAATGCGGCAAACTTCTGGGTCTTCCCTTGGTGAGGTGTTGCCGTAAGTAGTAACAAACAGGATGTCTTGCCTTGTAAGGCTGCTGCTAGACGATATCGACTCGTTTGTTGACCAGTTTCGCTTCTACCAAGACGGTGTGCCTCATCAAAAATTATAACATCCCAAGTACCTGCGTTTAAGAGCATAGATAAATGATCATCGCGCTTCGCCAAATCCATAGAAACGATAACGGTGTCTCGATTTTGCATTTCATCCGTGAATTCTGGAGTGAAATCTCTATTGTAGATTTCAAACGAGCGTGAAAATTTGAAACGCATTTCCTCTTTCCATTGTCTGGTTAAAGATGCTGGGCATACAATCAGTATACGGCGACACCTATTACGTTTTTCTAAAGCATGTAGAATTAGGCCCACCTCGATTGTCTTTCCGAGGCCCACGTCATCCGCTAATAGAAATCTCGCTGATGGTGCTGAAACCACTTTTTTTGCAACGTCAAGTTGATGTGGTAGTGGATCAATGTCTAACCTGCCAAGAGCACCTGTGTTCGTGTCCCAAATTTGCAAGCTTTTTGCCAAGGCTCTTAAACGAAACCGTTCCCCATGATTTGTATGACGTCCAACCAGTCTTTTTACTACTCGAGCCTCAACTGGGTGGGCCTGTCCCATTACCCTCCAATCTAACCACCGACTTTCCCCAGTTTCAGCAAAACAAACTAAAAGCTGCGTTAAACCCATTTCGGTTCGAACTAGTAATACTTTGCCAAAGCCTAGGCTTTTTCCTGTGGCAGTAAGTGGCTGGTGCACTACATAGTTATTTCTTGAAAAGCCATTCTTGAGGTTCCCAATTTCAACCCACCTAGAGGTACCATCTTGGAAATAAATTAAAGCATTTTCTGGACTAGCCGCTGGCCGAACTTCGCGAACTAAACCAATAACGTCATTGGGAAGCTTAACCTTACAATTTTTTGTCGGAGCGATTGTCATATTAAAAAACCATTATTAGAGCTACCACGCTTTCACATTGGAGGGCAGCGGCACCCTCTTGCAACTAAGATAATTAGAATAAAAAGAATACTCAGGAGAAATTTCGTTCAAAGATTCGAACCTTTCTGGTTCCAAATTGAGCCATTCGTCTTGCCAAGTTACACAAATCAGGTTTTCAATTTCGGAAAGCGCGTAATTATCCGAAAGATCCTTCGCTAGTTTCCAAGTCATAGTGTTTTTCAGGTTAGGACTTCGAGTTACAACCCACGTACCTTCGAGTTTACTATATCGACGAATTAGCCACGAATTTGGATTATTTAACCAAAGAAGTTTTATTTGATAAATGTCGTATATTTCGTCAATTTGACATCCATTGGCTACCAAACGTTCAATAGCAGCGTAGCTCTGATAAAAAGGAAAATCAGCAAAAATTTCAATTAAAATTTTGTGTGTTTTAGATTGGTCTTTCAAATTATAATGCACGACATTGTTGAGTAATTTGTTACTATATTTAAATATTTTGTAATCTTCTAGTTCGACCTCGTCTGTATAAATAGTATCAAAATTTACTGTGGCTTCTTCTAAGTTTTCGTCAAGAAACAGCTCCCAATCTTCGACGTCATCAGTCGTTTTTAAATTTTTTGTCCATTCATTAGCCCGATTATTATCTGAGTTGTGCCCGAGCTTTGGTGGTGAATAATGCTCAAAAATTTCATCAGTGTTGCCTTCAAATTGGTCAAAGGCGCTGTCAACACTCAGAAAATCGTCTTCAAATTTATTTGGTTCAACTAAGGGTGAAGTATCCGGTGGTTCTTCCACCTGAGTAGTTTCGGGATGCACCTCGTGTGAGGCGAGGGTCAAATCCGTAGTCGACCCCTCTATTTTTTTTGAGGCAGTTTCGTGAGAGGACACTCTCCCATGGTTGTTGTGCTCAGCTGGATTATTTGGATTTAGGGCTAAGTCGTAGTCGATATTATCTGAAAAAATTTCGCTGAAAGGATCTAAGTTAGCCGAGCCAGTAGCATCTTCGTTGTGATAGATTGTATTGTCTAACTCTTTTCTTTGCTCCTGAACATCTGTGAGGCCTTGCACCAATTTTTTTTCTGTAAGGTCATCTGTCGTTTTTGCTTCAATGGGCTTAATTCTTGTTTCACAAGCTGGACAAAATGACAGTTTAGTATTTTTATCAAAGCCCTCAAATGTCTGTTCACATTTAATACATTGTGAAATTATTTCATAAACTTCGACTACACCTGCTGACGTATCATTTTGATCAGGAGGATTATGTCCTGCAGTTTTAGGCTGCGCATCATTTATATTGAATGTTTCATCAATTTCCAAATTTGTAATTATTTTTGTTTTTTCATTATTTTGGTCGGCCCTGGAAAAAGTATCTAATTTATGTTCAGAAACTACTTTTGTGGCCTGTTTGAATCCCTCAGTGGTTTGATTTTTTTCCAGAGAGAAATCCAAATTATTTTCCTCTAGCAAGTTTTCAAAAAAGTATGAAACTAGAGAATTACGATACTGGATTGAAAAATCGAATGGTGTTTTGCCGAAATAGTTTGGATCATTGACGGACCATTCATTTTTAATGAGAAATTTTAAATCTCTTATTTTTCCGAATGCTGCGGTGTAATGTACAATTGTATTTCCAATGTTGTCCTTGTAGGTTCTGTTGTTTTTGAAAAATGAAAACTGGCGTGATCTAACTTTATCAACCCAATCCTCAATAAAACCCTCGCTAGGTTCGTAAAAGTCGCTGTTTACAGAATTAAATTCATCCCTGGTTCCGTTACTGACTAGAAATTTCAAAATTTCGTAATTTTCGTGATTTTCATAATATTTAGCAAAGTCTATTGGAGATTTTCCAAATTCATTTAGTTGCTCAATCGGCCAGTCTAATAAAATCAACTGCCTTAAAAGTTGGGCTGAGGCAAATGCAGCTGCATAATGAAAATAAGTATTCCGACAATTATCGAATGTGGTAAATATATTTATATTTTTTAATATTTTACCGTATTTTATGGATCGACACCACTCTTCATTAAACCCTGTTTTAGGCTCATATTCACTTGTAGGAAAATCATGGTTGAGGTGCTCGTCTAGAGGATCGTTGGAAGGGTTATTTAGAAATTCCTGATCTGATTTAGCCGCAGGAATGTTCCCCGCTGGGGCTTCAATGCTATCCCAATCACCGTAGTCTATAAATAATTCGTCGGGGTGTGAGTTTTCAGTTAATTCTGAAAACGCGCCAATAAATGTGTCTTCAGGGTGCGTGTTTAACGACGCTTGACCCAGTTTTGGTTCTAGGCGCCCTTTTGGAGGCCCGCTCTCAGTCTGGTCTCTTTTTAAAAAATTAGCGAGAAATTTCTTCATCTCATTTGGGTATTGTGGTTATCGTTCCTATCGGTATTTGACACGTTTTCCTCAATCCAGCTCTCCATAAATTTACATACTTTGGTCGTCAGGATAGTAGACGTGAACAAGATTACAATATGTTTTGGTCTCAAATGGACTTTTAATTTAGGGCTTATGCAATCTGCACTTTTATCGTTGTTTCTGCATCGCTGTCTCAATATTCCTGCAAATCCCGGCTTCAAAGAGACTTTTTAACGGCTGAAGCGAGCGACCGCTTTAAGGCTGGTTTCACCCAACAATAATCTCAAACATTCCCTCTGGCTGTTAATAAAGATCGCTGATCTTCAGAGAGATTTTAAGTGACTTAACTGTAGGTGCTGCCAGACAAACTAGACAGTTTTCTAATTTAGGCTGTACCAGAATTTTGTTACTAACTTACATGCTCCTAATAATTTAATTTACATTTCATTAGAAATGTACGCGAAACGATGCACCACTGAGCGCATCACTGTCGAAAATTTCAATAACCCCCTCATGCGCTTCCACCACTTGTTTGCATATATACAAGCCAAGACCAGAGCTATTTTCGCGCACTGTTGACCCTTCTCGTGAACTAAAAAATCTTTCAAATATATCTGCTCGAGAAGCTTCCGACACCCCAGGCCCACTGTCCTCGATAGTAATAATAATTCCATGTCGCCAACTTTTCTTTAGTGTGACGCGTACCTGGCCGTTTTCACCTGCGAAGCTAACCGCATTCTCAATCAAGTTGATAAAGACACGTGCTATTCGGTCTGGCAAACCAAGAAACATTACGTCTTTCTGAATGTCAGAGATTATTGAGATATTTGAGTTTTGATCTTCAAAAAACTGAACAAGATTTTCTAAAGTTTCTGAAAGATCGAATTTTTCACGCTTAGCTGCAACCAAATCGTAATCAACAATGGCTGCTTCAGATATTTCCGAGATCAGCTTGTTCATACGTATTGCTTGCTTTCTTATAGCTTTAAAAGCGGCAGTGTCACTTGTCGAGGTTTCGGCTTTAATAATAGCGTTGTCAGAGTTTGCGATGATCGATGCTATAGGGTTCTTTAACTCATGGGACACGTCTGCAGCAAAACGCTCTTTATCGTTAAATAGCTGAATAATTTGATCGTGAAGGCTGGTTAAGTTGCCATAGAGAAGGCCGACCTCGTCCTTACGGTTTTCAAATTTATCAATACGAAAAGAGCCTAACTGTTCGACAACAGTATCCGCACTAATTTTTCTATTTAGTTTTCGTGACAAGCGACGGATAGGCATAGCAATTGATATGGCTAACCACAAACCAAAGATAATTGTGATGAGAGAGAGGCCTGAAAGAACAACTAAGCGAGATTTGTTGGCTCCCAAATATGCTTCTCGCAAGTAATATTGATCTGACAAACGAAGTATTGCAACAGTTTCACCGCCTGCTTTGATCGGCTGTAGATAGGTGAGTTTGTATAAATCTGTCTCTGGGTTAAGTAGCTGAAACTGAATTGTAAATGCAGCATGCCGTTCAACAAACGGATCGGTGACAATCTTCAAATCAAAAAAGTTTTTATAAAAAACAAAAAGTTTTTCGAAGGGGTCAAATCTCTTCTGAGACGGTTTAAAGGCGTTTTCTGTGTCTTGTAACTCTCTAACCTGAATAGGCTGAGGGACACGTCTATTGCCACCGTCGAAATAAATGGTTGCTTTTCTATCACTAGGTTTTGCCAGAAATTCGGTAATAATTAGATTTTTGCTCCCAACAATACGCGGGTTTCCAAATATTTTTTCAATAGCCAGTTGCCGTGCGAATGGGTTTAAGTCTTTAGCTTCAAAAATTGGCTCCACCATTTTTACAAAGAGGCTAGAGCGTTCGAAAAGCTGGTTCCGTTTGGCATTTATTTCTCTGATGGACGCATCATCGGTGAAAAATATAAAAG
>Ga0115566_10002184_pt1 | contig 16289 bp, 10 predicted proteins | sample COGITO_mtgs_1204_3_FD_87173 | JGI IMG/M metagenome (GOLD analysis project Ga0115566, IMG submission 87173) | Pelagic marine microbial communities from North Sea - COGITO_mtgs_120405 | ecosystem: Environmental > Aquatic > Marine > Epipelagic | place: Germany:Helgoland, sampling site Kabeltonne...
AAACTGAATCACACAGATTTTCATTTAAAAGCATTCGAATAAAATTCGACCCAATAAAACCTAATCCACCCGTTACAATTATTGATTTCATGCTAAAACTTGTTCTCTCATTTTACGAAGTGAGTCACGAACTGCCTCTTCAACGGGCCGTAATGCAATTCCGTTTCTTTCTGCTTTGGAAGTATCCATTACACAATTAGAACGGGGTGTAATTGCTGCCTTGGCCATAAAATCTTCCTCGTTTTCAAAAAAGTTAAATTCTTTATCTGTCACGCCCTCTTCCTTCATCCATTCAACCACCTGCCTAGTCGTAATCGAACCGGCATTGGTTAAATTATAAATTCCTGGCTCGCACTCTTGAGTAAATGAAGAGAGGCAAGAATTAATATAATCATCAATATGGGATATTGAATTCTCTGCCTCCAAGAGAGAAGAATAATGTAAAAGTTTTTGTAAATAATTTCGTGGACTTTTTTCTTCGTTAAAAGGGATTCGTAATCTCCAAATATAACAATCCTTTGCACCTTTTAAAACTTCCTCACCCAATGCTTTTGTGCCACTGTAAAAACTGCACGGTCCATTACGAAATGAAAAATTAGGCTCCTCCTCCTCCGTCCACCCGCCTCCGTCTGATTTCCTTCCAGAATAAATACAACCACTCGAAACATGTCCCCAAGGAATTCCAACTTCCTCACATGCAGTTCGAATACGGCCGGGTAAGACAGCATTTCCAAACAAACATTCCGCTTGATCAGATTCACAAGCATCCACATTGGGTTTTCCAGTATAACCGACTGCATTAATCAAAAACTTAGGTTTATGTTCTTTTAAAATAGAGATTAACTGATCTCGATCAGTATAATCGACTTCCCTACGAGAAATCCCACGAACGACCTCATTTTTTTTAATAAGATGATTAACGAAATAGGAGCCTAGGTAACCAGTTGATCCGAGAACTAAATACATGATTATTATTTACCATCGGCAAATTAAAATGACAATGATGAAGTCATTCGTCATTGAGAACACTTTGAATTAGTAGATTTTTAGTTTTTTATTGAGACTGACTTTTTATATTTTTCGGAACATCTTATTTATTTATTGGTTATAATAAAACCACATCTTTCAAGTATTAGGGAAACTATGGTTGGGGCTTGGTCTACCACTTCACCAAAAATTCTTTATTATCCCGGATAAATTGATCACCTATTTTACCGAAACTCCAAATTACTTTCTCCCCCAACCGCTCATACTCGTAAGTGATCTTCATTAAAATTTGTAAATTGTAGGAAAGTTGCCACAAGAAAAAAATTAGAAACAAGACTCATTATAACAGTCACAATCTTTATTAATTTCTTAATTTTTTCGAAACAACATGAACCAATCTTTATAACTGAAGAATGGGAAGGAGACGGGCATAAAAAGGCTTTTCCATCATCACATTCTCTAAAACACTCTTACAAGTATTGACCCAAAGGTTACAAAACTCTAGAAAATTAACCTCTCAATTGATAACCAAATTGAATAAAACTAAATGCTAGACAACCTTAAATCGGAGAAAATTGATGCGAGAAATGCAATCATAATAAATGATGTATCTAAGGTTTATACAAAGATAAAATCCTCATTAAGTGATAAAAAGAGAACTTGGCGATTAATGATTCATGCCTTGTTAAATGTAAATCATCGAAAGACCCAAGTAGAGAGTTTTGTCGCATTAGAAAATACTTCATTCAAGATCAAAAGAGGTGATGCAGTTGGGATTATTGGATTAAATGGTTCGGGTAAAAGCACACTCCTTCAAATTATAGCGGGTACCCTTAAACCTACTACTGGAGAGGTTAAAGCAGAAGGTAAAATAGGTGCCCTACTCGAATTGGGGTCGGGTTTCAACCCAGATTTTACGGGGAAAGAAAACATCTACCTTAACGCCAGAATTTTGGGCCTTAAACAAAGTGAAATTGATCAGCGTTATGATGCAATTACTACTTTCTCAGGCATCGGAGACTTTGTTAATCAACCCGTTCGTACCTACTCAAGTGGTATGGTAGTTAGACTTGCTTTTGCTGTAATCGCACATACCGAACCAGATATTCTCATCATTGATGAAGCTCTGGCTGTGGGTGATGCTCGCTTTCAATCAAAGTGCTTTTCGTTCTTGGAATCCTTTAAAGAAAGGGGAAAAACCTTATTATTTGTTTCGCATGATATTAATTCAATCGCTCGATTATGTAATTCTGCGATTTTACTTCACAAGGGGAAAATCATATCAAATGGACTCCCAAAAAAAGTAATTAATGAATATTCTAAAGTTATTTCAGGAAACCATATCTCGTCGAAGGAGGATGAACAAACACCGAGAAATAAAGGTTCAGTTCCTGAAGATTCTGAAAATGAAAACAAACGGACTGAATTCTTAAAATCCGAGCATAAAGAAGAATACGAAGAGGAATTCAACTATGGAGGAGAAAAAGCTGAAATTATAAGCTATTCTATATCTGATAAAGATAGAAATAAATCAAAAGTAATTTCTTCTTCAGAATTTTTCACGATTTCATTTACTGTTTTAGGCAAAAAGCTCATTACTAGACCAATTTACGCGATGACTATCCGGGATACAAAAGGGCAACAAATCTATGGTCAAAATACTCTTTTTTCTAAAATCCCCACAAACGATTTAGAGAATGGAAAAAAGGTAAAGATAACATTCCAATTGAATGCAAACTTAGGAGCCGGTAAATATCTAATCTCCTTTGGTGTAACTCGATTCCGAGAAGATGATGAACTCGAAGTCATCCACCGACGATATGATGCAGAAGAATTACAAGTAATAAACTCAGACGGTTCTTTTGGAATCGCAAACTGCAATTGTTCAATAAAATGTGATGGTCTTAATTTTTCTGAATAACATTTAATGAACTATAAATTTAAAGATTTTTTCATTAGTTATTTTGGCTCTGGTTGGTTATTTTTCCTTCCCTATTTAATTCTTTATCTCGCTTTTTGGGCTACCAATTCACCTGTATTAATACTTCTCAAGGTATTTTATATTCTACATGCTCTTAATGTCGTTGGACTTGGCTGTTTTATATATTTAAAATATGGGGTCATTAACTTAAAGGATTTTTTCTTTTGGGGTGCCCTCTGTTCTTTGTTTTTTAATGTGGGAGTATATTTAGAATTTCCATCCGATCCTTGGACTCACCTTTTTCGAATATTTCAGTGGGAACACGTTAACCAAATACAGGAAGCGAATTCAAATTACAAATTTGCTTATTTTTTCGGTTTTAGCCTCTTAAATCATGTAGACCCAATAAACCATGAAATAGCCCTTGATGCTTACCACACCTTTTGGGCACTGTTAACTACAATTCAGTTTTACAAATTAGCATCTACCACATTTATCAGCAAACCTTGGGCAAAACTAGCGACTACTTGTGTAATAATAATGCTTGGTAATAGTTCATTCAGCTTTTTCAGTTATTATGGAATCTCATCCACAATGCTTGGAATGATTGCTTTTTTTGCAGCGCTCAACTCTCTTATTTTATGGCAGAATTGGAAACCATATCATGTTTTGTTTTTGATTTCCTCTGCCCTTGTTCTCGGAATATTCAATCATGTCCAAAGCTTTCTTCTTTTCCTTACTTGTGGAACGGGCGTTTTGTTTCATTTCACAATTGCTAGGCAAGGTTGGTCTAAGTTTCTAAAAATAACTTGTATTGGTTTATTAACAATTGCTGTCAGTTATCATATTATATCTCAACTGTCCATTTATGATGATTTTAGAAATTTATTAGCACCTTATCATTTATCAAATGAATGGTTTTATTTTTGGGGAGGACTCAAATTGTTCTCATTGAACCCCGAAATTAACAATGCATCTGGCCGGTTCATGCAAATTCTTGGTTGGTACGGAATATTTAATTGCTTTGCATCTATATACCTTATTAAAAAAAACCACATAGTTGGATGGATTTCACTGACACCAATATTATTTTTACTCTATCCACCCTTTGCAAACACACTAGCTTATATTTTAATTAAATATAATGTTTTAATTGTCTTTCAAAGAATCCTTCTCGGTATTCCTTTAAGCTTTTCGATAATTCTAATTTTTAAAAGTATAAACGAATTAAAATTCCCCAAAGTAAGTAAAAGTTTCATAATTCCATTCATTTTCATTTTTCATTTGCTAATCTCTATTAACCCACACCCACAATATTTTGGACGATTTCTAAATATATTTGAAAGACCAAATAGTGATTCCGGTTTTGAAAAAGTTTTCGAAACGACAAGTTTGATAAAACAAAAACTGGATCATTTCCCCAAATTTAAAATTTTATCTGACACTGCTTCGCAAACTTTGATAAATGCACAATTAGGACTGGTCGAGTATGGTAGATTAAACGCAAAAAGCTTATCCTCGAAAATCTCTGATCTAGGAGGAGTGCTTAAAGTTCATAGTGATTCAAATGTAACTCATATTCTCGCACTTTCTGAACAACCACACCTTAACCCTATGGGATCAATCCTAGGAAAATCTTCTGCTCATTGGGAAAGTCAACATTTAGCAAATTGTTTAAAGTACGACACCAACTTACAATCTCAGTTAGGAACCTTAACAAAACTCGGATGGACAAAAAAGTTTGTTAAACCTTGGTACAACTTATTCGAAAGACCTCCTAACAAATAATGAAAAAGAATTCCGTATTAATTTTTATTTCCATTTTAGTTTCAATGGTATGTGCTTTCCACAGCATTAAAGAATCCTCCCCTTACTACATTCTGATCACAGGCAAATTCGACTCTAATACAACAGCACAACTATTTTTTGATGTTGGAAATAGCTACATTGAAAAAAATTCGGTAAAAATATATCTTCACCCAAACGAACATTTTAAAAAACTCGTAATGCCACTTCCGGCCCAGAAAATTTTTGGCCTTAGATTTGATCCGATGGACACCAATGGATCAATCGAAGTTAAAAAAATCTCGATTATGGGGAAAGAGAAGCTTGGAGATCAGCATGAAATTCTACTCGAATTTGATCTCAGAACTTTAAAACCAGTCCAGCAAGTTGATTTAGCTTTTAACAAATCAGGAAACTTAATTGCAACTACCCATAATGAATGCAATGACCCTGTAATCGAACTTCCTCTTGAAGAACCTCTTGACCATTGGCAAGTGTCTGAATTTCTAGACATTGAATGGTTCCAAAAATCAGCTTTTTTCGCTTTTCTAATTACTCCGATTACCTTGGCACTAAGCTTCTCGAAAAAGAAAGAAAAGGAATCTGCTGGTAAAATAATATTCGAGATAAAAAAGGTTAAACACTCGATAGGTTTGGGAGAATCATTCAGTGCTACGCCTGAAAATTGTTACCAAGATACAAAAGAAGAAAATATCAGATTTATTATCGAAGAAATCAAAAATGGCACTCATTGGAAAAAGGCCGTCAAAGAAAAGTTTCAAGAAGCTAATTCATGGCTTTACGAAATTGTAACTAGTCCTAAAAGAACCAAATTTATAGATGAATTCGTAAAGCCAAAAGATTTACAAATTTTGGACATTGGTGCTGGATGGGGCCAATTTACCCTACCATTAGCAAAACAGAATCAAATTTGTTCATTAGAACCAACTCCCGAACGCCTAGATTTTATAAAAGCAGCAGCGGAGCAGGAAAAAGTTTCCCCAAATATATCCTTCATTGGAGCAGATTATCTCGATATTAGTTTCCAGAATAAATTCGATCTGATACTATCAATAGGGGTTCTTGAATGGGTAGGTGCTTTCAAAATGAACAAACCTCCAGAAGAACTACAACTAGACTTTCTGAAAAAAATTAAATCCGAGCTAAAGGAAAACGGAAAATTAATCATCGGTATAGAAAACCGATTGGGATTAAAATACCTACTGGGTGCACCAGACGATCATACTGGACTTTCTAACATTTCAATCCACCAAAAGGAATTGGCTAGAAAGTTATATAGAGAAGAAACCGATCAAGAACTACGAGTATTAACCCATAGCATTACAGAATATCAAGAAATGCTGCACAAGGCAGGTTTTGATGACATAAATTTTTACACTTCTACCCCAGATTACAAGCTACCTGTTAAAATATTTCCCATCACAGAAGGTAAATGTAAATTAAATAACTATATTTTAAACAATAATTGGATTGAAGAGCACGACGGAACAAATGGAAGATCCTTGGATAATCAAATGATTTTGAAATCAAAATCAGAGTCATATGCCAAGCAGAATAAACTTCATGAATATGCTCCAAGTTATTTCATCGTAGCGAAATGAGAAAATTACTAATATCCACTAAAAATAATCTAATTATTATTTTATTTTGCATTGGTATTACATTGGTAGGCATTGGTAGTAAATGGAGCATGATTGAAAAATATGGTTCTACAGTTCATTATCACGACGCTTGGGGAGGTGACGCAATACAAGGGATTATTCCGTATTTGGAAGATGAGCTGTCATTGAAAGATTTATTCTGGGAGCCTCATTGTGAACATCGAATTGGAATTACAAGGTTATGTTCAATTATTATAACATCCATAAATGGACAATGGGATAATAAAGTTAAAACGTCTTTATATGCTTTTATTCATATATTATTTTTTATACTAATTATATTAAAATACAGAAAAATATTAACAAATATATATAGCTGGATGTTACCGTTGATAATAAGTTTTTGTTTAACCTGCCCTTCAAGTTTTGAAAATACATTAAATTCTTTCCAAATTCAGTTTTATATGAATTTGATTACGAGTTTAATCATAATTCATTACCTAACAAAGAATTTTTTAAGAAAACAACAATACTTGATTTTAATTATAACCATATTAATTAGTATATTTAACATGTCATCAACTGTTTTTCCGCTATCATCAATTATTATATTTAATATTTATCTTTTATTGAGAGATAGGAAATTTACTAAACTGATAATTAGAAATCTTTTGATTTGTGCTCCATTTTTAATTTTTGCAATTTTTGCAATTAATCATGTGGAAGAACACGAAGATCTTCATGCTAAAGGACTATTTGAATTTGCTCAAATGCTGTCCGAAATTTTGGCTTTCCCTTTTGGTTCGAAAACTATTCTTCTTAACTTGTTATTTCTATCAATTTTTAATTTACCGATATTTTTATACCTCTGGTTTTTCGTGTCTGGTAGATATGACTATAAAGAAATACATAACAATAAAAATACTATATGCTTAGTTATATGCTTTTTTTTGCAAATAATTGCACTTTGTTATGCCAGAAATAGTTATTCAATCCCTTCGAGATATTATGATATTTTTGTCGTCTTAATAATTTTGAACTGTATCTGCATAAAAAGTCTACATTTAGATTTTAAGTTTTTAAAAAATAAAAATGTGATATTTCTTTGGTTCATTTTAATTTCTTTGGGTTTTATTAAAAGATACCTTAAAAGCGACCAAACATTAATGAGCGATTATCGGGAAAATGTTGAATTTCATCTTGAAGAGTACTCGCAAGATAAAAATCAAACGAAATATTTAAAACTGCCCCCTGAAGTAATTCCTTACCCTCACCCGTCTCCAATATTACATGTTATGAATAATGCGCAAATTAAGGAATTATTGCCACCACCTATTGGCAAAAAAGTTAATTTTGACAATGGAAAATTAATTAGATCTATGTCGATAGAAAAAAAACTTACTACACAAGAAAGGTTAACAAGGTATTACACACTCGAAGGCAAAAACAAAATATACGAATCAAATTTCATAAAATATAATGACTCTAGTAATATTTTGAGGTTATGCTATAAAGCTGATCCTAATTTAAATCCAAAATGTATTAAAATCACTAACCAAAATGGCTATATCTCATTTTTATCTACAAAAAAATTTAAAGGTCTATGGCAAAATTCTCATTTCTTCCTACCAAATGACACAATATCATTAAAGCTTTCAATTAATCTTGGTTCCGATAGTTCATGGTTCATGTTTCAGGATCTAGAGAAAGTAACTCCTACTAGTTGGACCCTAAGGCAAATAAGAAAATCATCCATAAATATCTTTCTTGCTGGTGTCTTCTTAATTTTAATTCCAATAGTTTTCATGCATAAAAAGAATGAAGCTCATTAAAAATAAAAACAAAATATATAGTATTTCAATAATTTGTTTTATTTTTTTATCTATTATATTTCACCTTTTAATCCCTAGTGAATTTCGTGATCAAAGAACAAAGATAGATTTGATTACTTTTCTTCTTTTTTGCATTTTATTTTATATTACAATTAGTTATATAAATTGGAAATTTAGAAAATTCGTTAAATATAAATCCTTGGAATCATTTATATATCCTATTTTATTTTTACTTTTATTATCTTATATTTCTTTTTATATTTTCTTTATCAATCATATCCTAGCAATAACAACTATATCATCTCTGTATTTATATCTTTTGATTGACTCTCTAATTAACTTTAAAAAATTCATAAATTATCTTAAAAGTGACAACCAATTTTCAAGCTACGTCGTAGTTTTATTTGTTGGTTTTTTTTACATATTAGTTGTTCATTTATTTGAAACAATAGGTGATAAGAACATAGAATGGATAACAGCCAACAGGTGGATAAATCTCCCGATCGACAACGAAATTCCTCGTCGGTTTGCTGATAAAATGTATCAGGGTCACGATCCACGAAATTTTTTATTTGGTCTAGACTGGTCAAGCAGTGACAGACCCCCACTACTAACTGGAATTATTCTTTTTTTTAGACCATTATTTGAATTTATAAATATTCCATCAAAATCATCGGCATATGCTGCCGGGCTTGGATATCAGTTGATTTGGATACCTATTTTACTGAATATTCTAAGGAGTATAAAGATAAACTATTTTTATTCTTTAATCATCTTACTCGGTTTCGCTTCAAATGGATTTATTTTTTACAACTCGATTTTTGTGTGGCCTAAACTTGGGGCAGGAGCACTTCTCCTCTATGCTTTTTTTATTTACCATAAAAGGGGGTTACTAGAATTCAATGATACAATTGTTATAGCAATCCTTACCGCATTAGCGTGGTTGTCACATAGCGGTCTTTCACTTTCTATATTACCCATCGTATTTATAGTTTTATGTAGGCCTAAGTTCTATCAAACAAAGAATATCTTAGTCGCCACAGTCGTCATCGCCTCTCTGTGCTTACCATGGTTGGCATATCAAAAATTATACGATCCTCCTGGCGACAGACTACTTAAATGGCATATAGGTGGTCAACCAGATGCGATTGATAAAAACTTAACCGAAACAATCCATGAATCCTATTCAAATATTACTTTTGAACAATGGATTGAAAATCGGAAATTAAATTTCTTACGACTGTTTGGTGACCGTTTTTCCTATTTATCATTTATGAACCCGTCATCTTCGGAAAGGATCGTAAATGACTTCTATTTCTTTTTTAGATCTCATGAAATAATTATTCTATTATCATGCTTATTGACCATATATCTAATTTGCAGAAAGAGGTTTACCTGCCTAATTTCAGAGTTTTATAAGGGACGCCTATTCTTAACCCTTCTTTTTTTAAGTCTAACATTTTGGATTTTCTTGTTATTTATGCCAAAATCTACAGTCATCCATCAAGGTTCATACCTGAATAACTTAATTTTGATGATAGTTTTACATATATTTTTATACAAATTTTCTAAACCTTTACTTATATTGAACACGATTATATATATGTTTTACTTTGCTATCACATACTTTCCTGAATACAATTCAAACTTTGGAAGCATTAATTATTTTTCATTATTTAATTTGATATCTCTAATATTAATATCAATTTTAACTTCTAAAAAGTTAATTAAACGTAGTATTTTTCTTTTTTTTAAAAAAATCTGAATTATAAAAGTGCTTTAACAGTAAAACTATAATTCCCACTTCCTTCCCTCTTTTTTTCCATGCAAATTATAGTGTTCTTTAGCATCCCTAAATAATCCGTTTTCAATTGAAATTTTAACATCCGGATATTTTGATAAATATATTGCCTCTGAAATACTATTCTCCTTGCCGAAAAGCTTTCCTAAGTATTTGCTTATGAAGCCCTTTTGAGCGTGTAGATCCTCCTGAAATATACTGCTAAATTCATTAGCCATTGCGCCCGTATAGTCATGATACTTTAGACAATTTTCTGAAAAATAATGGCAGACCAATGCTTTTCGACTCAATTCGAAATTTTTACACATTGAACCTCCATGTAAAAGATTAGCATGCCAAATTAAAACATCACCTTTTTTAGCAATGAATGTTTTCTCAGAAAGTTTTTTTTCTCTAATGATCTCTTCAATCAAAGGCTCATATTTTTGCCTATAGGGTTTGTAAAGGTCATCCTGATTAGCTTTGACTTCCTCCAAAGTAATTCCTGCTTCACTGGAATAAACATATGGTAATTTATGACTACCAGGATAATAAACAAGGGGTCCAGAATCGGCTGATATGTCTTCCATAGCTATCCACGCAGCAATCATATAACCACCTGGGTAAGTAGTCATGTGAATTGAGTCAGAATGAGTTTTTTGCTCTGACGCACGATGACCGATAATAGATTGAAAAGGGTTAGTCTTTACACCTAAGATAAAAGATAGATAAGTTATTAATTTTTCGTCGACCATCATTTTCCTTATTTTTGAGGAATAAAAATGAGGGTTTAAATATCTACCAGGAAATCCATGTTTTTCTGGTTCGGTCTCAATTATCCCATCTTTAATCAATTTCTCGTATTCTTCCCATGTACTATCAATTTGATCATCAGAAAAAAGTTTCGGAATAATTGAATAACCATCAGTAATCCATTTTTTAGCAATTTTTTTTTGCTCGTCGATTATCATTGCATTTTGAAAATTTCCCTCAATCAAAACTGTTGCATCTTTGGTGTCGAGCCAAGGGGTTGGGCCAAATTTTGGCATTAGTTCAAATCTTAAATTGGTTGAACTTTTGACTTTAATCGGTGCATCTGGTTCTAAAATTTTCATTATTAATAGTTTTGCTATACTAATATTCTAGATTTTTATAAGGTCTGTAATTGAGCGAAAAATCTTCATGCTTGAGTGATAAGTTAGGATTGTATGAAGGATCAGAAATTAACTTATGACCCCATCTCTTCTTCATGTATTCTTTTTCTTTGGCAAAACGAGCTTTTCCTACTGGATCTTTATCGAATCCCCGGGAAGCTGATTCATGATGCATAAGAAGTGCATAAGGCGTCCATAGATTTAAATACCCTTCCTCTCTTACCTTGATGCATAGATCTACATCATTGTATGCAATCTTTAGGTTCTCTTCATCAAAGCCACCCACTTTTTGAAATATCTTCTTTTCTACTAACATGCAAGCAGCAGTAACTACCTCATAGTTTTGAACAATCTTTAAGCGGTGCTTATATCCATCATTCCAAGAAGGAAAATGTTTCTGTCCGTGACCTGCGATTCCTCCAATCCCAAGAACAACACCAGCATGCTGAATATGGTTATCTGGATATAAAAGTTTGGAACCAACACAACCAATCTCAGGCCTGACAGCATGAGATACCATCTCTCCCAACCAATCCTCAGAAATAGCTTCTATATCGTTGTTTACAAAAGCTAGAATATCACCCGATGATGATTCGACTCCGAGATTATTAATATACGAATAATTAAAAGGACAGGATATTTTTCTTATTGAAATATTATTAATAGATTCAATTTTCGAAAAGTACTGTAAGGTTCTTTTACAAGTTGTATCGTTATCCAACAATATAAGTTCGTAATTGCTATAATGAGTCTTCGACAGGATACTCTCAACACATCTTGTGATAAGTTCAAAGTGGTCTTTTGTTGGAATAAGAATGGAGACTCTTGGTGTTTTTTTAGGAATGTGAAAGTGCACTCGAAGATAACCGTTTGTTCGGTCCGCAACCGTTGCAGTTGCATTTACTTTTCTCCTTTTTAACGCATCATTCACAGAACGCAAGGATCTGGGAATCACGTAATTTTTGGTGCTTAATGAAGTTGCGGTTGAATTTTTTGTTGAACGCCAATGGTACAGGACCCCGGGAACATGTCCGATTTCCTCTGTCTTCAGCTTTTCAGTAATTCGTAGAAAAAGATCCCAATCCTGACTTCCTTCAAATCCTTCTTGGAAACCTCCTACTTCCCTAAAGTCCTGGGTCCTACAGAATACCATGTGGCAAATATAGTTTTGAGACAGAAGCAAATCCGGATTCCAATCTGGCTTAAAATAGTGATCATAACGTTGATTTAACTCGTCAATTTTATCTTCGTCAGAATAAACGAATTTAAGTTCACTGTTCTTATTAAGCCTCTCTATGAATTTGTAAAGAGAATGAGGACGTAACAGGTCATCGTGGTCTAAAAATGTAAGGTAATCCCCTTTAGCTAAATCCACAGCACGATTTGATGAATGGGATATATGCATATTTGAATTTAGCGTAACATACTTAATACGATCGTCTTTTAAAACAATTTCATCTATTGCACTTTGAATCTGAGGGTTCTTGGATCCATCGTTACATATACATAATTCCCAATTTTGATATAATTGATTAAATACAGATGATAAAGTTTGGTCTAAGAAACATTTTTCAGGATCAAATACTGGAAGAATAATTGATACGAGTGGTTGATAATCAAAACTTTTAATTTTATGCCTGTAAGCTCTCTTTTTTAAAAATCCCAATTTATCAAATTTTCGTATCCAATTTCTGTAGTGCTTTTTACTTACGCAATATTGCCCTCTTCTTTCTAATTTATGACAATCCAAAAATCTTCTACGAAGAAAACGGAGAGGAGCAGTAACCTTCCAAGAAAATGATTCCTGCATCCGATTAATTTTACTTTTAAAATTTATTATATCAGTTTCATTGGTTTTATGAAGGAAACTATTTACAAACTGAAATCTTTCTAAATTTTCCAATCGCTCAGCGCAAGATTCAAGAAACCAAGAATAATTAACATTATTCTCCCCATTTTCCAGTCTATAAAGACTCAATAACGCATGTCCTAAATTAGAATTAATATATTTTCTTTGATCAGTATTTTTATACTTCGTATTATCTAACACTAGCTGCTTAAGCCAAAAAAACATATGGTCGAATTTTTTTAATTTTTTCTTTTGGTTGCCTACGAATAAATTTCCCCTCAAAGCTTGGTTTGAGAAAATGTACAATCTAATCCAGTCCTGAGAGTAGAAATGGGAAATCCCCCCCCACTCAAAATCAATTAGTTTAAATTTACTATTTTTAGAAATCAAAATATTTCTACCTGCTAAGTCCCCTGGAGTCCACCTTTCGAAAAATGCTTCCTCTTTGTTTATTTCTTTTTCAAGACAATTAAAAATATAATCTATGATAGTCATATCGACATCAGAGAATACCAAAATATTTTCAATATCTTTTCTAACAAGTTGGAGTTCTTGATGAATTTTTTCCCGTGACGATTTTGTCACAAGTTTGTCTAAGACACCTGAAATTGAACTTAATGTATTTACAACATCTTTTTCTGAAATTATGTTTTGCTCCAAAGCATGATCAATAGGAATACCGTCAAAATACTCTTGAATAAGAAAACTATAATCACCTAAGTTTCCGAATGAAATTGGTTGACAAATCATTGATCTCAAATTCGAGAAAGCATAATTCAATTGATACCATGCATTGGGATTAATAAACCCAAAGCTCAAATGATAACATTCATCATCAACTGTTTTTATCCTAAAATGCCTTTTTTTATTAATCAGTATCCTTGACTCATAAAAAAGAGCAGAAGCGTCGTTTAATTCATGGATAGATTCTATATTAAAATTAACCTGTTCAGAAGATGATAACAGCTTTAAGACATCATCTCCCGTTAAATCTCCTAACATTTCACCCATGAGGTAAAAATTTTGAAATTAAGTACGCAATTGTGTATATGTAATTGAGATATTAAACTTATTCAACTTCATATGCTTCAACCATAGCACCAGCAACTGAGCCAGACTTTGATTTTAATACAAAAGAGTAATTACCTGGGGATAAAGTCATCACCATGCCAGATTCTAATTTGTCTTCCGGACCGTTAATTTGAGGACTAACTGTCGAAAGATTTTCATTAGAATCGGTTATTGATTGCCAATTATCATTAACAGATAACATTCCTGAAGAGTTATGAATTTCAAGAATAGTGTCAATTGCGTAGTCTGGAACACCCATCGTCTTACCCTTGCCCATAAAAGCAACTTTTAAATTAGCACCTTCAATGGTAAAACCACCAAACATTGGTTGATTAGATGAAACTAAACCTCGACAGGAGATTCCCTCAAACTTAGAAGATAAAGAATCTATCTCATAAGCCTCAACCATTGCACCGCCAAGTGCGCCAGATTTCGACTTTAAAACAAAGGAATAATTACCTGGAGATAAAGTCATAACCATGCCTGACTCCAAGCTATCTTCGGGACCATTAATCTCAGAACTAACTGTCGAAAGGTTTTCATTAGAATCGGTTATTGTTTGCCAATTATCATTAACAGATAACATTCCTGAAGAGTTATGAATTTCAAGAATAGTATCAGTTGCGTAACCTGGAACACCCATCGTTTTACCTTTCCCCATAAAGGCGACTTTCTTATTTTCAGTTCCCTTGATAGTAAATCCCCCAAACATTGGTTGATTAGATGAAACTAAACCTCGACAAGAAATTCCTTCAAATTTAGATGTACTAGAACTCCCCCCCCCACTCGACGAATTTACATCAGGGGCTGCATTTGGCAGAGAAGCAAGTATAGTAGTTACATCAATCGAGGGAACTAACTCAACTGGGATATTTAAAGCAGTCGCTGCAACTGATAAATCAGTCCAAAATGTAGTATTTGGTGGGGTTTGCCCAGAATTTCCCGCAATGGCTATGTAGGTAGCACTTCCCGAAACTACAAGATCGCCTACATTATAGCTTGCGGTGTTAGAATAGCTAGTAGGTTGTCCTTGAATAAATGATCCACAACAAAGAAAGAAAACAAATGAAAATATTAATGATGTATACGATTTCATATCTTACTACATAAAATTAAGGGGTAATTGGGGATTGTCAAATTGTAATATGTTTGATGTAGAAAGAGTTGTAGTCGATTAAATGTTTAATTAACCGAATACATTTTAGTTGATTTTACAAGTGAATAATTTCGAGACTAACTATACCTGTGTATCAAAATTTTGTAGAGTAATTTATTTTGTAAGAATCTGTAAAAAAAAGGTGCTAGATGTGCTTGAAAAAAACCACCTCCATAAATCGTTCCAACCCTACCTTTTTTTAAAGATCTAAGAATCTGCTTTGCTGCCACTTGTGGAAGAGGTGATTCGTTAAGTTGTTTTTCAATTTGCGTCCATGCACGCTTCATCGAATCACTTTGGGAATCTTCAGCTTGTTTGGGAGCAGATTTATTAAAGCTTGTTCGAATATCACCAAGTCGAAAATCGATCCATTTGAGAGTTTTGTACTCGAGCATCATTGATTTTGTGAAGGAGGACAGGGCAGATTTACACGAGTTATAAAGGGTCATGTAAGGCAAAGGATAAAGGGTGGCAAGGGAAGTAATATTTATAATGGTACCTTTCTTTTCACTTTCCATTAATGGAGCAAAGGATTTACAAAGCAGTATGGGGGCGGTAAATAGAACCGAGATTTGCTTTTCAATCTCAGTACGGGGGAATTCTTTCCATTCATAAAAGGCACCATACCCTGCATTATTTATTACTAAGTCGGGGATTCCATATTGTTCAATAAATTTGTCTCCGAACCGAGAAACAGAGTCTAAGTCTGATAAATCGAGCGATAATAAATGAAAGTTTGTACGAGATTTAATTTTGTTAGGATTTCGTGAAACAGAATAAACCTCATAGTCCATAGCTAATAACTTTTCACATAATGCCAGTCCGATCCCGGAGGTACCACCTGTGACTAATGCTTTTTTTAATTTCATTTACTACTACACAACTTAAGAAATTTGGTATTTGCAGATATGCTAATCCATAAGAGAATAAACAACTCAATCAGATGGACAATAAAAAGATTATTCTTCTCACTCATGAATACCCCCCAAAGCGGGGAGGAGCAGGGGTTTATTGCGAAGAATTAGTCTTTGCAGCAAGGAAAATAAAAATTTCTATCGAAGCGTGGGTTCCCCATTACGCAGAGAAAGAACTTCGAATTCACAATCTCAAGGGTTCCCAGGGTTGGATATGT
>Ga0115566_10002185_pt1 | contig 16288 bp, 13 predicted proteins | sample COGITO_mtgs_1204_3_FD_87173 | JGI IMG/M metagenome (GOLD analysis project Ga0115566, IMG submission 87173) | Pelagic marine microbial communities from North Sea - COGITO_mtgs_120405 | ecosystem: Environmental > Aquatic > Marine > Epipelagic | place: Germany:Helgoland, sampling site Kabeltonne...
GAAAAATCAGCCTTGTGTCCGCTGACGATACTGGTTTGCAATCGCTGCGGGCCGCCTTGGTCAGAATTACCCAATATCCGAGTTAACGTTCCTTTTCCCGCAACGAGCAATTGTGGGTCCAATGTCGCCAATTTCGCGCGATCGAACGCGTAGTAGTAATGCGTGCAGTGCCACCCTTGAGTCGGTTCAAGTGATGCGGGGACCGCGTTTTCGGTCATGGAAGGTCGTTGGTTCATGTGTCGCGGATGCCTTGATTCTTGCGCAGAGTTTTTACGCGTTTATTTCTGAAATGGATTCTTGCAGGCAAGTAAGACAGATGTTCCGAGCAGTCAGTTGATGGCTGCGTCTTTACGCGCACCATGAGCAGTATCAACACGAACGCAAGCCAATGCGTGTCGTGTTAGTGACTCAACTGGCTGAGCTTCATTTGACGATCCAGTCAACGATATCCGTTCAAATGCCAATCTTCATCTTACATGCTTTGGATGAAAGACGCATTGGGTGCGTTTGAGTATCTCGCGGATTGCTATTACGGAGTCAGAAGAAAAGCCGTTACTGCTGAAAAAACCTCTTGGCTCTTCGTCCAATGAAGCTGATGTGAACCGCCGTTTATCATGACGTGAAAAAGATTCGGCTTGAGGCCTTTCATCGCCTGAACATCAGCGTCGAGCAGCATTCCCCCAAAGGCCGGATCGCCTTGCAGCAAGAGAGCCGGACAATCGATATTGCTGGTCACGCTCAAAAAGTCATAGCCCTCGAGCCACGTTCCGTCCACGATCGGATCAAGCACTTGTGGATCTATCTTGGCCAGGCACTTTGCAGCAAACAATATCGCCGCTTCGTCTCGAGTGTCACCAGCGCGTTGTGTTGCGCCGGTCTGTGGATCAGTGATAATCAAATTGGCAAGCGCCGGCGCGATTTCCTCTGGTTCGCTGTATTTGACGACGACGTCTCGAATACCATGAAAGTAGCTGTAGAGTGGCGTTTGTTTGAGGCGTTTCCCCATTGTTTCGAATGGTGGATCCTCCATGACGATTCCGCTCACTTTTTCACCTAATTCCGCCGCAACGCCAGCGACAACCATCCCGCCTAATGAATGACCGTAAAGGATCACAGGCTCATCAAATTGGTTGTCAACGAATTGGGCGATATCGCCAACATAATCCACGACTCTATAATGTCCCTCGGCATGTTCTGACTGACCATGGCCACGTTGGTCAATCGCAAGGCACTGCCAGTCGTATCCGAAATACGGAAACAACGGTCTGAAGTCTTGCCAGCATCGCAGCACGCCATGAACGAAAATCATCGGCGGACCGTTCTCTTGTCCTGCAAATACATTGAGGGCAAGATTGCCCAAGGGCGTTCCGTCAGTGGTTACCATGAATCGTGTTCGTTCGTCGAAAAAGTTAGAATCGTCTATTCGCTGATCACCATATCAGCTTGAGTCATTCCGTTAAAGTTGAAAATGCCGAAAACCTTACTTCTGATGCGTCACGCAAAATCCAGCTGGAAAACGGAAGCGATGTCCGACCATGAACGGCCGCTGAATCGGCGTGGACGCCGTGCTGCGAATCAGATGGCTGATTTCCTGCAAAATCGCAATCTCATTCCGTCGATTGTCTTGTCGTCGACGGCGGTACGAGCAGAAATGACGAGCCGTTTGCTTCTGGAAAAATGGAGTAATGATGTCGAATTGACATTATTTGATTCGCTGTACCACGCTCCACCCGATGCCTACCTGGACGCGATTGCGGCATGCATCCCAACGCGTCAAATCGTCATGTGTGTCGGGCATAATCCAGGCATGGAAGAATTGGTGCTGATGTTAAGCGGCAAGCACGAATTTATGTCGACCGCAGCCATCGCTATGTTTACGACAACCGGGGAGTGGGACCGGATCGATCGCAACCACTGCGAACTGCTGGATGTTTTTCGTCCCAAGGAAATCGATACCTAAAGTTTCCCGCTCCTGCAATCGCCAAAAAAACAGCCCAGTCGAATAGAATAACCGGACTTCAGTGTTGCCGAGGAAGTGTCCGGACTGGAATTGATCGAGTCCTTACAACCAGTTTTTTAAACCGGTTCGACCTCGTTTTTGCTGCCTTCAATTGCCGCCAGTTTTTGTGCGTTTCCAACAATTCCGCCCGCATACTCGACGTCGTCAATTCGCTCGATCACTCGGTACTTCCTTCGATAGTCGTGCTCAATGAATTCAACGAACTTGATTTCGTAATGCATTTGATCCCCCATTTTCTCGATGAGGGATTTTTTCGCAGCGTCGCGAATCAGTTCCTCTTGGGAGGCATCTTTGACGATAAACTGCACCTCCATGTTGGTCTGGCCACGCTCGAAGACTTTGATTTCCAATATGTTGTTATTGCAAATCGCATTCAGTTCGTTAACAAGATTGTTGAAGAAGGACGGGTAAAATCGTTCACCAGAATGTGAGAGGATATAATTCGAATCTTTGCCTTCGATGTTGCTGATAACGTACATTTCTTTTCCGTCATCATCCTTGCGGAACTCAACGTGAGCGATGTCTTTCATCTTGTATCGAATAAAGGGAAAGTCGGTGAGTCCGAGACGTGTGATAATCATCTCCGGTTTTCCGTTTTCATTCGGAGCTGTTTCGACATACGCAACGTTGGCAAAAACTTCTAATCCGTTTTTGGTTTCATGAGCAAGTTCACCCAATTCAACTGAGCCATAAGAATCTTCAACAACGCTTCCAGTAAATACGTCCTGAATGTTTTTCTTTTGGCAATCAAAAAAAGTTTCACCACTGACATTTAATAATTCGGGATGATGTTCCAGCGGCAGATTGTATTTCCGAATGGTGTGGGCCACCATGTTGAGCGGTGAGGGAAAGATTAACAGCATCTTCGGCTTGAATCGATTGATCTCGTGAACCAGTTCGGTGACCGATTCTCTGTCAATTCGATCGAACAGTTGATATCGGAATCCGCAGTACTTGTCGTACTTGTTGAATTTCGCCATGTCGTCAATGTTGTAGGTATTCTTCGGATAAAAGACCAAAATTTTATCGCCAGGTCGCCAGCCCATTCGGTACCAGCACTTGAAGAATGTAAACAGCATCGAGAACATGTGATGCTTCGTCATGTGGATGATTAGTGGTAGTGACGTCGAACCACCGGTCGCCATCGGCATCAGGAATTTGCCGTTTCGTAATCGTTTCAACGAATCGACAGGTTTCCCGGCAAACTGCAGCTCCATTTCTTTAACGTCGTTTTCACCGTATCCGTTCAATAGGTCGATTCCGCCCTCGGCATAATCCTCTTTGGAAAAGGCGGGCAACTTGCCGTATGCGGCAAAAAAAGTCTCGTCATCGACGCCATGATTTTCAGACAAAAACTGCGTGAACTTCCCGCGAAAAAAGTCATTGTTTTCGTTCGCGTTTGTCAGCAAATCAGCCAAGTCTTTACGGATTTTTGGCTTGATGTCGTGTAGGCGATCTTGCTCGACAACTTCGTTGTAAAGCTTCTTCACTCCCATAAAACGAAAGGCCAATTGCGTTAGAAATCTTCGCATCCAAAAGTCCAGTCTGAGTCGAAAAAACAAAACCCTAGTGTATCCAATTGATTGATTTCCCGCGACGAGGGGAAATCGCCGGAACCTCAATTTTTGCGAGCTATAGCAACCGACACAATTGGTGGTCAAAATAGAGTAACTTCAATAAGCAGAATGATCATTTTCAAGAGGAGTTTTTTATGAAAGTCAAGTCTTACAACAGGTTTTTAATTGCTGCGGCATTTGCGGTAACAGCATTGTCATTCGGGTCGTTTTTGGGAACAAAGACTGTCTCAGCGGATGATAAGAAAACTACCGCTTTCACCGACCCGACGAAAGCAGGCAAGGACTTTGAGGTTCAAGGCGAATATTTGGGTAACGGACCTGATGATGCAAAAATCGGTGTTCAAATCATTGCTTTGGGCGGTGGAAAATTCGATTTAGTGGCGTACCCCGGCGGATTGCCGGGTGATGGCTGGTCTCGAGGAATGCCAACTATTCAAGCCAAGGGGGAGTGGGCTGGTGATGCCGTCGTCTTCAAGCCCGCTGATGAGGAGAATGATGGATCGGGTGAATGGAAAGACGGTGGCTTCACGGTTTACGACGGTGACAATAACACGCTTTTCGAGTTGGCAAAAACGACTCGCAAAAGCCCCACGCTCGGCGCGCAACCGCCAATTAATGCGGTCGTATTATTTGATGGGTCAACTGCTGATACATTTGAGGGTGGAAAGCTATTTGAAAAAGATCTGTTGGCGGCTACCAATTGCACCAGTAAAGAAAAATTGGGTGACCACACGCTTCATGTTGAGTTTCGAACGCCGTTTATGCCGGCAGCTCGTGGACAAGGTCGTGGAAATAGCGGTGTTTACATTCAAAGCCGTTACGAATGTCAGGTTCTCGATAGCTTCGGTCTGGATGGGAAAGACAACGAGTGCGGTGGCATTTACCAAATCAGTAAACCAGCCGTGAATATGTGCCTTCCGCCGCTTTCATGGCAAACGTACGATATGGAATTCACTGCCGCGAAATTTGAAGACGGTAAAAAAGTTAAGACTGCACGCGTAACGATCAAGCATAACGGTGTCGTGATTCATGACGACATCGAACTTCCAAAGCAAACACCTGGTTGCAAAAATGAAGGTCCAGAAATGCTGGGTGTATTCTTTCAGAATCATGGAAACCCAGTCGCATTTCGAAATGTCTGGGTCGTGAAAAAGTAGTTGCGTGATAGCGATCACAAAATTTCATTAATTATGGAACGCGTTCTGATTTTCGGGACGCGTTTTTTATTTACCTCATTGCATTCGGTATTCGGCGGTCGGCGCGATTCAGCAGAAGCGACGCAAGTTAGAGTCTTCGAATGTATGAATCTAGGCTTCGAATGTATGAATCCATGAAAAAACCCTCAGTCGCAATTTGCAACTGAGGGCAAAACTATCTCTGTAAGATCTGGTGATCCTACGAGGTTGGTGGCGTCGCCGAATCAGGCAGCCCGCCGGATGCCATTAGGCACTGCCACCTCGTTGGCTGGTACAGACATATTGCACAGAATCACCTCCTTTCGAAAACTCAGGAACTCGGTTCGACTCGATTGCCAAAAGAATGAATCGAACCGATTAATGTGTTACTCGCACTGCGTATGCGAACGTTCTTTAAATAATGAACAAATCACCGAAAGAATCAACCCCGATTTTGGTCGAGATTTGTCGGTTTTTTCCCATCAAAATAAACGGATGCATTTTCGGTTAAGAGGTTCGCTTTTTTTCGGTTTTGCCCGCACTATCGCGATTTGCCGAAAAGTCGAGAAGTGGTGTTGAAGGGGGGGATTTTAGTCAACCGAAATTTCAAGTTCCAGCAGGACACTTGCCAAAGTTTTCCCTTGGGAGTCAATTCTGAGCGATCGGCTTCCGCCGCCGCCAAGAACATTGTGAAGCAAAAAGTTGACCGCTCGAATTCCAGGCAATTCAAATCGCTCGACCTTTGTGGGACTCATTGGCGAAAAGAAATCTTTTACTACTTCGGCGGTTAACGACTTTTTTAGGATCGAAAAGCCATGTGCATCGTAAGCAATCACACCGATGTTGGCATGGTTTCCCTTGTCGCCACTTCGAGCATGTGCGATTTCATAAAGTTTCGTTTTCAAGATTCTGCAGCCCTTTATTGATTTTGAAAATCGTCGACAACTACTGGTTGATCAAGTGCTTTAACGACGTTGGTGACTTGAAAACTGTCATGATTTGCGATTCAGTTAACGCCGAATCAAAAATCGCAAAGTCGTCCATTTCGCCAACAAAATAGATTCCCAGCATGATCACGGCTTTCTTAACGTTCCAAGTTAATTTCTGCGATCGATCAAGCTGCCCAATCTTCTTTCCATCGATGAAAAACTGACAACGGCTTTGTTTGTCTGAAGAGTTAACGGCTTTAAAAACCAGAGCAATATGTGTCCATCGATCAGGCGAAAATTTGACATTGCCGGCGTCGATCAATGGCCGTTCGCTCGCTGGCATTTTGTCATAGTTTTTGTTGTTGGGATTCCAGAACTTCAGATTTGAAAACACGCCCATTCTGAAATCCCGAGGTGACTTGTCACTGAAGTCGACAAAAATTGCCGCATCGTTCCACTTTTTATCTGTGATTTGCAGGGGGTCAATAAACCCGGGAGGAAGCGATTTTAAATCCGCCTTCATCCAAAATGAGATTGTTGCATCAAATGAATTTTCGGAGTAAGCGAAGTTCTTTTCCGCAGCAAAACAATAAACAGGTTTGGTCTTTTTAGAAAATGAAAGTGCCTTACCATATTTTCCGTTTTGGTCGCGTGTAACGCCGGGGACACTCATCTCTGGGGAAAGCTTGGAACGACCAACATTACTGGCTGTCATCATTTTGCTCGATCCGTTGGCAAAATCCGCGTCGAATGAATCGTCAAACGTCGCGAGAAATGTCAGGCGTTTACCGATGTCGTTGCCTGACTGAGCGGAGCTAACGCGATCGGATAGTATCGCTAGCCCGATGGTGAATGTTACGGCGAGCGTTCGTTTAGTAAAGCGATGCATGGACTGGGTCACGGGGAAAAAGGATTGACAAAAAAGGTTAGGCAGTGGCTTTGAGAACAGGTTGCTACTAGGGCATCTCAGGCACCTATCTTATCTCGATTTTCGCATGGTTGGGGCGTATGGGGTAGCGAATCAACGTCGGGCAACTGTTCTACGCTTTCGCCCTCGGCAACATTTTTTTGTGGATGGAACTGGCGGAAAAATGTACGAACCAACAGGATGCGGTGCAACTAATGGGCAGGAACGATAGAGAGCATGACATTCGCGCACAAAAAAACGGGCCTGATTGCCCGTTTGAAGTTTCAAATGACTTTGACTGGATACTCCAGTATTAGGTTGCTTCCGCAGGAACAACGTTTACGCGTCGACCTTTCTGGTCGAACATGACATTACCTTCTGACAAGGCATAAAGCGTGTAGTCTTTACCTTGACCGACGTTTTTGCCTTTCACAAAGCTATTTCCAACTTGGCGTATGATAATGCTGCCTGGAATCACGAATTCGCCGCCAAATTTCTTAACGCCGCGCCGCTGTGCATTCGAGTCGCGTCCGTTACGAGTCGAACCCTGTCCTTTTTTATGTGCCATGATTAATGTCTCGTGTGTCTACTTTTGTCGAGTTTCGGACGTATCACTGTGCTGGACTACAGCACAGATACAGTTGAGGTAATCCAGAATTTTAGCGATATGTCCAAACAGATTCAACCCGTTTAATGATCTCTACACGGTCACCGATCTTTTGCCAGCTACGAGGTCGGAATTTGAAACGGAAATTTCGATCGGTTCCATCAATGTTGATGGTTGCTTCCCATCGAAGCCCTTCGTTTGTGCCGGGTTTATCCAGGCTATCTGCGGCAACGACTTTCGTAACCGCTACACCTGCAGGCACATTGATACCGCGATCGATGAACGCTTTTTGAATTTCGTCAGGAAGCGTCCCCGAATCCAGTCCTTTTTGAAGATCAAGGTCAAAGAATCGGTCGACCTTCCCTTCAACGGAGAAAATTTGTCGTTTCTTGTCGGTTTTTGCATCAAATTCCTCAACGGCAATCACCGGACCTGGGAGGTCGTAGAACTGGCAAATTTCTTTCTGGCGAGCAGGATCACGGGTCAAAGGGATACCGTATCGAATTGTATCGCCTTCTTCATCGTGAATATCACCTGGACGCCAGAAATTTAGCTGTAGCGTCTTGTGCTTGAACTGTTTGGTGTCGTCTGGCATCTCAAAGACTTTAAATGCATTCGAAAGCCCGGTCACGTGAATCGTGATGAAATCCAGTCGCGGATCCAGGTCTTCCCAGACAGCAATGCCCCAAACTCCCGCCGAGTTAGGATCTGGGTCGGCTGGAATCGTTGTGCGTGAAATCGAAACCGTGTCGTAGAAGAACGTGCTTGGGGCTTCGATTTTTCGAATTTCAGGAACGACAGTCGGCATAATGCGGTCTAAATACGATTTCTTTTGATACTTAGACATCGAATCGAAGTCTTTCCTCGCCCGAAGTCCACGATCGGTAGGTTTTTTCTTCAACTCAAAGTCCGTTTGGACTCGGCCTTCCAAAATGAACCGGCCAAAGAATCGATCAATTAGCGAAAACTTCGATACCTGATCGGTCTTCTTTAAGGACTGGTCCTTCAATTCCTTAAAGTCTTTTTGGGCCAGTTCGGTGATTTTTTCGATGTCCGTTGCCGACTCTTCTCGGGATTTCTCTTCAATCGTGTAAAACTTGTTTTCAGCTCCTAGTAAACCGGTTTTGTCCTCTACCCTGACTTCCGGGACCGTAACCGTCGTTTTCTTAAACTTTAATTTGGTCGTGTCATCAAGCAATTGCGGACTGTAATGGTTCCCCAGATTGCGAAGTCGGAAGGGCAAATACCAAACCGTCTTTCGCTGCATTTTTCCGGATGGTTGCGGTACCTCGATCACTTTGACAGTCAGCGGTGTGAATGCAAATTCAAGGCATCCAATTTCTCGCCGCAGAATGATGTTTTGAGACTGTTGGAAAGAGGTCGCAGAGAGTGGCGACGTTTCGGGGCGATACTCGGGAGGAGTGAAGCCCTTAATCGTTGGGAAATAAGTGCGTGTCTCTTCAGGAAGGATTTGCGGTGGAATAACTTTCAGGACGCCATCGCCCAGCTTTCTCTGCTGACGAATCGGTTGCGCGAAAATCGGACCTGCAAAAATAAGAACGACTACCACAGCAGTCGCCAATCGTGAGTAAGACATTAACGTCCCTTTTTCAACCGGTTTATAGTTGTTTTTCAGTATAGTTGCGTTTTTTTTCGATGGTCAAGTAATCCGTCTGATTGAGTTTTTTTCCAGAATTCGGTCGGACTTTTATCTGATGTTGACCTCTTCATTCCGCAGTGAAAGCCACAAAATGCACTCAAACAGGTTAATCGCCCCATCAGGGCGAATGTCTGATTGAGGAAAATGCCAAGTGAATCCTCAGCATCACACGGTAAACTGCACCGTTGCCTCGAATCAAAAATCCATCCAATCGCGAAAAATACTCCGATTCGTCACTTGGAAAATCATTTCGACAGATCGAAATCAGTAGAAAGAATAAGCCACGATTACTTTTCGAAATTGGATTTGATGAGTTAATCTAGAATGCCAAGCCCGAATTCATCCCGCGTATCGTTTGGCTTTGCCGATTCTTCGGGTTTTTCAGGTCGTTGATGAGGGGCGGCCGGTTGCTCTGATTTGACTTCATCGATGCGATGCATTTTGGGAGAAGGCCCGGTCTCCAGTTGGACAGGTGCCTTTGCTGAGGTTTCGGGTAGCTGTTTGACGTCATTCTCCAGAGCAATTGCGACGCTCGTGGGATCTGACGTTTGGGTATCGATCGATTTTTTCACATGCGTTCGTTTCGATTTAGTCGCTTCACGAACGTCATCGCCTGCGTCATATTCTTCGTCGTATCGCGATTGATAACCCGGCAACTTTGATCGCTGCATTTCCACGTTAAATTCTTCGATGACCTTTCGCTGAATCATCTCTCGGCATTCCGCGTTTATCGGATGGGCAATGTCCGCGTACAATCGCATGTGAGAATCGCGGGTTTGAAAAGAGCTCTCACGGGACAGATCTGTCCCGCATTGATTGCAGAAGTTGCATCGCAGATTGTTTTTCGCCCGGCACTTCGGGCAATGCCCCGTCAGTTTGCGACTTGGCATCGCAACAAACGGTCCTGTTGGGCCGCCAATGACTTTGAGGTCACGAACGACAAAGCAATCGTCAAACGTCACACTGCAAAAAGCTAACAGGCGATCGTCTGTTTCACCGGTAAGTTTTATTCTGACTTCCGTAACCTTCATGCTGCCATCCATATAACGTCAGAGGTCGAACATGACTTTAACCTATCGGTTTCTGTCAAAAAGGTACAGAAAAATCTGGCAAATTCTGACAACAATAAACAAATCCGATCCGTTTTGATCTCAATTGATCCGCGATCTTTTTCGCCTGTTGATGGCTTTCGCAGAGCCCAAAACAGCTGCTACCACTTCCTGTCATTTGAGACGCGACGCACCCCGATTGGTTCAGTGTTTCGATGATTTCTCCGATTTCGGGAGCAGCGAAGATCGCCGGATCTTGCAAACGATTGAATAAACTGGACTTCCAGTTTTCACCGAAGTGTTGAATTGACTGGATATTCAATCGTTTAACGTCTTTGGGCAAGTCAAGTTTCGAAAAAACCGATTTCGTGCTCAAACCAAAATAGGGACGAATGACGACAAAATGCAATTTGGCAAATGAGCTAAGCTGTGTCGTTTTTTCGCCCCTTCCTCTGCAGATCGCGGTTCCGCCGTTCACAAAGAATGGCACGTCGCTTCCTAACTCTGCGGCCAATTCAAAAATTCGTGGTTTGGGAACGGGCGAACCAAAAAGTCGATTGATTGCCAGCAAAGTCCCTGCCGCGTTGCCAGACGCGCCACCCAGTCCTGCGACCGACGGAATCAACTTTAGCAATTCAATCTCAACGCATGCTTCGATTCCCGTTTCGCCAAAGAAGAGTTGTGCCGCCTGAAAAACGAGATTGCTTTCATCGGTGGGAAGATCGCCGAAAGGTTCGTCCGTCTCCAATTCAGTCCCGCGTTTTTCTGCAGTCGATTTATAAAAACGATCGACCACGCTCCATTTGCAGTTCAATCGGATCTGCTCGCTTGATTCGTTTGTGTCTTGTTTTCGAATCCTAATCAGGTCGTAAAGATCAATGGCAGTCATGATCGTTTCAAGCTCATGAAAACCGTCATCCCGTTTGCCCAGGACTTCGAGGTAAAGATTTAGTTTCGCCGGTGTTTGAACCTCAATCTGATCTTCTTGAATTTCCCAACGCATAAAAGGCTTTTCATTCTTCGTACTAGGCAATGGAACGGATGGTGATGCGACCTGCTGAAACACAGGCGTGGAAGCGATACGCTTTTTCGGCAAGTTGAAATCAGAATGGTTTGCGTTCGGAAAGTTGCCAAAGTGGTATTCGGTAATCCGTAACCTGTTCAAACCTCAATCGGTCGTTCCTCTTTTTTCTTTATTCTTAGACTCGGTCTCACAGGTACTCGATTCAGTCGATCAACGGCTTGCAATTCAAAAGCCCGATAACGTTTTGGTAAAACATTACCACTCTTGTTGATCAGATACTCAATGACCTTTTCATTACGATGCCAGAACATATCTTCGATCGTTCCAATGAAAGGTCTTGTTTGACCGAAGTTGGATTTGACCTCGATTGAATCCCCTAAATCGAATCCATCGGTTTTTACCGGAAGCCACATCGCTGGGCGAATGCGAATCTCGTACTCGCCGTAGGTCAACAGGTTGTATGTATCGTCAAAATCATCGCGGCGAAATACACGGTTCCCCGGAATGATTTCTATTGCTTTCGGAACGTCGTGCGGGTGAATCCACTTGTCATCGTCGCCGGGCCACCAGAGAAAAACACCGAATTCCGCTTCGCGTCTTAATGGGAACTTGTCTAACATGCCTTTGATTATCCCAGCTTTTCAACAAAATGAAAAGCTTTGAAACCGTCCGTCCGATTTATTTCGCTTACAAATGAAAGCAAGAGATGGCAAAGCTTATCGGTCGTTTGGCTCCTTCACCCACCGGTGCTCAACATATCGGCAACGCTCGAACGTTCCTCGCTGCCTGGTTGTCCGTCCGAAGTCGAGGGGGGAAAGTTATCCTCCGAATTGAGGATATTGATTCGCCTCGTGTCAAATCATGGGCCGTTGAACAAGCGATCGAAGATTTGCAATGGCTAGGGCTCGATTGGGACGAGGGGCCCGACATGCCCGCTGCAAATTCGCCTTTCATCCAAACCCAAAGGATCGAACGATACGCAGCCAGTTTTCAGCAATTGCAACGTGCGGAAAAAGTTTACCCCTGTGACTGCTCCCGCTCTGATGTTGCCGCTGCTGCCAGTGCGCCACATGATATTGCGAATGCACCAGGAAATCAAAACTTCGAATTGATCTATGCCCGAACGTGTTACAACAAAAAGGTTCGCGACGCATCAGTCCTTTCCGGTAAATATTCATGGCGTTTTCGCACGGAGCCTTCGGAAATTTTTTTTCGTGACGGGTTTGCGGGTGAGCAAATCGCTGAACTCCAAAATCAATTCGGTGATTTTGTGATTTACAAATCCGATGGGCTTCCGTCTTATCAACTAGCCGTCGTTCATGACGATCATGAAATGGGAGTCACCGAAGTCCTCAGAGGTGACGATTTGATTCCAAGCACTTTCCGACAGCTGGCAATCTACGATTTCTACGGATGGGAGCCGCCATCGTTTATTCACTTGCCGCTGGTCGTTGGCCCCGACGGTCGGAGGCTTGCGAAACGTCATGGCGATACCCGCCTAAGTTGGTTGCGGGAACAAGGTGTTTCCGCCGAACGATTGATCGGATTGCTAGCTAAGTCGTTAGGTTGGACGGATTCCCTCAAGGAGCAATCCGTGGCGGATTTGCTTGCTCTCTACGATTTGAAGCGGATTCCAAAGGAACCATTTGTTTTTGGTGAAAAGGAATTAAATCGACTGCTCCGATGACCTTCTCATGACATTTCAACCGCAAAATAACTGGTTGCTTATGCGATTTGTTCTTGAGCATAGGTAAACTTTGGGGGCGAACTTGATACAATTCATCGATCAGGTGCGGCTTTGCCGAAACTACCGATAGTACCGAAGTTGCCAAGCCGCCGTTTCATTCCGAATCTTCAGCAAAATGATCCGCTTACAAAACGATTTCGCCAATTTAAACTTGGTTTCGCGAATCTTTTCCAGCTGCGTCTGTCCGTGATCACGATCGTCACATCGGATCAATCCATTGACGCCTGCGGCATTTCTCAATGATTTGCTTCCTTAATTGCAAATGCCGCGAAAAATCGCCGCAACATCAATGCTGCGTGCAATCCTGCTTCGAACAGCAACCTAAAAATCGTTTTCATCACGGACACAGTCATGGCCACAGATTTCAGCTTAAAAGAACAGCTTCCCAACCTGACCGAGCAAATTGTCGAAACCTACACTCAGTGTGCGACCACTCATTATCTTGGCCATACGCCATTACCCCGATACACCGAAGTCATTTCGATCGTTGAAGATTTGACGGACATCATTTTTCCGGGTTATCGACGACGTGAAGGGTTGCATATTGGAAATGTGACATACCATGTGGGGCAATTGATCGATGGCTTGCATGATAAGCTAACGCAGCAAATTGCGAGAGCATTAATGCACGATCATCGTGTTCGATCCGAGAATAAATGTGCGGAATTGGTGGCGGATTACGACTCGCAAGGACAGGCCATCGCCATCAAGTTCCTCGACACCATTCCCAGGCTTCGTGAAATGTTGTCGACTGACGTTGAAGCAGCTTTCGTTGGGGACCCTGCCTGCAAGAGCCATGAAGAAGTGATTTTTTGCTATCCCGGATTACACGCGATTACGTCTCATCGCATCGCTCACGAGCTCTATCGTCTTGAGGTTCCAATCATTCCTCGAATGATTTCGGAGCATTCCCACAAAGAAACCGGTATCGACATTCACCCAGGCGCATCCATAGGCAATCACTTTTTCATTGATCATGGAACGGGAGTTGTAATCGGTGAGACTTGTGAGATCGGGAGTCATTGCAAAATCTATCAAGGTGTCACCTTGGGGGCGATCAGTTTTCCTCGTGATTCCAATGGGCAAATTATCCGAGGGGCTAAGCGACATCCGACGCTGCAAGATAACGTTGTGATTTATGCGAACGCAACGGTTTTAGGCGGAAAAACAGTTCTAGGTCACGATTCGGTCGTTGGATCCAGTGTATGGCTGACGCGTAGTATCGATCCGTTTTCGACGATTCTGAACGAAACACCGAATTTAAGGGTGAAAAAAGACTCTCCAGATCTAAATCCAGAACACAACTATCAGATTTGAAGCTTGCTTTCAATTTTCGATTGAAGACACTATGTCGCTTATGTCCGAGTGTTTCGTAACGGGTTTTGCTCAATTTTCAAAACAGGTCTTCCATTGATCTCGCTGGCTCGGTGAACCACTGCGGACCGGCCGTCGTCATGTAAAAATGGTCTTCGAGTCGGACACCGAATTCGCCAGGGACAACAATCATCGGTTCGATGCTCGCCACCATTCCCGACTCAAGCGGTGTTGCGTTTCCGCGAACCACATACGGGGCCTCGTGAATATCGAGACCGCACCCGTGTCCAGTTCGATGAGGCAGGCCGGGTAGGTCGTAATTGGGACCCAGTCCGCTTGCTTCTAATGTCTTTCGCGCCGCTGCGTCGATTGCTTCGCACGGTGCCCCAATTTGTGCTGCTTCAAAAGCGGCAATTTGCGCATCACGCTCCAAGCTCCAGATCTCGGCCTGTTTTGCCGTTGCCTTTCCAAAAGGGAATGTGCGTGTGATGTCCGAGTTATAACCCTGGAGCAAAAATCCCGTGTCAATCAAGACCCAGTCTTCCTCTTTAAGAATTTGTGGATCTTTGACGCCATGCGGAAACGACGTTGCAACTCCAAACAAGACAATGCAAAAGTAAGATCCGGCTGGAGCGCCGACTTTTCGATGGGCATCATCAATGAATTTGGTGACTTCGGAAGTTGAAATGCCCGGCTTTAAGATGGACGCTGCCGATTCGATCACTTTCATCGTCATCAAATGAGCCTGTTTGATCATTGCAATTTCCGCATCGGATTTGCACTGTCGACAAGCATCGCTTATTGGTTGTGCCGTAACAAACTGATGGTCAGGCATTTCCTTTTGTAATCCATCGACGATAAAAAATGGCGCCGAACCGTCGATCGCAATGGTCGGTCCTGAAACCTTCTTTTCCGCCAGTAATTTTTTCACTAAAGCAAATGGCGATTCGTGTTCCTCCCAAGCAAAAATGTCTCCTTCAATTTGCCAATAGTCTCTTAGCGTATCAAGTTCGAATCGTGGCGCTATATAATTGGGTTCGCCGTCGGCAGGCAGAATCGCCGCAACCATGCGTTCGCTTGGGTTCCATTTTAGCCCTGTGAAATAATACAGGTTGGTCCCACCATGGATGTACATTGCGTCAACACCGTGCTCCTTCATGAGCGATTGGGCTTTTTGCATGCGTGCGCGATATTCATCAACTGAAATCGGAACAACCCCATCGGTCATGTTGGAAAGCGAATCGAGTGCGGCTTGAAAATCAGACATGGCAAAAACGAGTAAAGGTGAAGATTTATAAGCACTTGAAGTTATCCGATTTGTCGTTGAGTTAAAACTCCCTGTTCCACCCATGTGCATGGTAAACTGTGCAAATACAAGACAGATTTGGACCCTTCTAAAGCTGCTCTTTTATTAAAAATTGTTAGTCTATTCAGGGAATCCGCTCAGGCATTTAATCATGAAGCCCAAATCAAACAGCGTTTTAAAGACTTGCGTTTTCATTTACTTCATTTGTTTGTTCGATTCGTTTGCCACGTCAGCGAATGACCAACCCATGTCAAATGAGGCTCGGCCAAATGTTGTGCTTATGATGGTCGATGATATGGGCTTTTCTGATCTAGGATGTTACGGCGGCGAAATTGAAACTCCCAATATTGATCGACTGGCGAAGCGTGGAGTTCGTTTCAATCAGTTTTACAATTGCGCAAAATGTGAAACGACTCGGTCGACCATGCTGAGCGGTCGATACTATCCCGAAGTCAACAACCAAAAACTTGATAACTGCATCACGATCGCAGAAGGGATGAAGTTGGCTGGCTATCGGACGATCATGACCGGTAAATGGCACTTGGAAGGAAATCCCGTCGACCGCGGATTCGATCGTTACTTTGGTCATTTAAGCGGCGCAACTAATTTTTTTACCGGTGATAATACATTTCGAATCGGGAAAGAGAAATATGAGGTGCCGAAAAAGGATTTCTATACAACCGATGCGAACGTGGATTATGCAATGAAGTTTTTGCAGGAGGGACGCGAATTCAACGATCCGTTCTTTTTGTACATCGCTTTCAATGCACCTCACTATCCACTGCAAGCACCGGAAAAAGACGTACGCAAGTACATCGGGAAATATCTTGGCGGTTGGGATCAACTTCGCACGGATAGATATCGACGTCAGTTGCAAATGGGGGTTATAGACTCAACGGCAAAGCTCTCTCCTCGACCGGACGACGTGCCCCCATGGGATTCGTTATCACCTGCCGAACAAGAGCATCAGGAC
>Ga0115566_10002186_pt1 | contig 16278 bp, 11 predicted proteins | sample COGITO_mtgs_1204_3_FD_87173 | JGI IMG/M metagenome (GOLD analysis project Ga0115566, IMG submission 87173) | Pelagic marine microbial communities from North Sea - COGITO_mtgs_120405 | ecosystem: Environmental > Aquatic > Marine > Epipelagic | place: Germany:Helgoland, sampling site Kabeltonne...
AGCGCCAGTAGCAGCGATCCGCTGTTCGAGCTCTCTTAGTAGCGCTTTGCGCACTTCCGGGAATTGGTCGCCGACGTCGTTGGCTTCGCTGATGTCGCTGTGTTTTTCGCCGTCGTAGAGGCGGAACAGGCGGACATCTGGCTCGCGGGAAGCAGCGACGTAGTGCTGGATTAGCTTCCACTCGCCCTTGCGGATGGCTGAGGACATGTGGGCATCCCACGGGAAGAACCAGAATAGGGATGTGCGCTCGGTACCATCGAGGTGTAGGGCTTTGTCGCTGGTATCGTGGATCAGCGGCAGAATGTTGCAGCCGTCGAGTTCGAGGCTCTCGTCCGGCGAGGTGCCAGCCATCTGCATGAACGTCGGGTAGAGGTCGATCAGGTTGATTGGGGTTTCGCAGGTGGATCCAGATTTTACGCCGGGGCCGCGCACCAGAAAGGGAATGCGTACGCCACCTTCCCAGGTATTCTGCTTGCCACCTTTCAGTGGTGTGTTTTCGGTGTATGGGGTCACGCCACCATTGTCGGAGTCGACCAAGAGGTAGGTATTGTCGATCAGCTTGTGGCCGGGATGGCGAGGATCGTCGGTCTCCTCCAAATACTGGATTACCTGGCCGATGTAATAGTCGACGGTGTCGACCATGGAGGCATAGTAGGGATCGCTGTGGCCGGGGTGATCATAGTAGGTCCTAGTCGCGTCAGTCGGGTATTCCATGCCAAGCTTTTTGACGTAGTGATTGAAGCGCTTGCGGTCGCGGGTTTGAATCGGGCCATGGACTTCGTAGGGGCAGTAGTTGACGAAGAAGGGCTTGTCTTTGTGCTTGTCCATGAAGCGAAGGACGAGGTCCAGAGGCTTGTCGAAGGGGCGGCCGTCTGCGTTGAGTTGATACGGATCGTCGGGAGAGTCAGTGGCGAAGGATGTCAGGCGCTTGTCCCGGGGTACTCCAGCCCAGGCACCGAAGAAGTTGTTGCGCTGCAGATCTTCCGGCCGCCAAAGGGCAGGATCGTTGTAGTACTTGTGGCGACCGTCACGCTCGGTGAAGCCAAAGTCAAAGCCCTGGTCGAGAGGGAATGGATAGCCAGCTGACTTGCCGCCTGCGTGCCACTTGCCGACGTGGGCGGTGATGTAGCCGGCACCTTTCAAGGCTTCGGCAATCGTCGGCTCTTCAAGCGGAAGGCCGTAGCGATAGAATGGGCTGATGCGCTCGCTACCTGTGCGCCAAGGGCGTGGGATGCGCCCGCCAGAGACGTGGTAGACGCCGGTGTTGGCGGGATGCTGGCCGCGTAGGAAGGCGACTCGCGATGGCGCGCACGAAGGCGCTGGGGAATAGGCCTGGGTGAAGCGCCGCCCGATTCGAGTCATGCGGTCAAGGTGCGGGGTTTCGTAGATGGGCTTACCGTCTAATCTATGGCTGGCGATGTCTTGCCAACCCAGGTCATCGACCATGATGTGGACGATGTTTGGTTTCGGAGCTGCGCTGGAGATGAGGGACAGCAGTAGCAGGGAAGCAGCGAGGATGCGGCGGATGGGAGGGAGCGGGCCGCTCTGGACGCAGGCGGAGCTACGTCCTCCCATTGATCGGCTCTCGTTTGTCGGACGCAGGTGCGCTTCGGGTATTCCTCTGGCGTTCGCCTGCGCTTCGAGATTTTTGGGCACTTGTTGCATAAAGGTTACGGTCACCATCGGTCGAGGGGGAGGAAGTTCAGGTCGGGAAGAGAGGACTCGGCAACTTGCCCGTCGAAACCACGGATGGCTTTGCGGAGTTCGCGAATCGCGACGGCATAGCTCTGCTCCGCCACGGGCTTTTCACTGGTGGCCTTGGCGACATTGAGGGCCTTTATCAAGTCGGTGGTTGGCACACCTTTTTGGGCAAGTTTGGCGTTTGCTTGCTCGCCGAGGTGAATTAGCGAGATCAGGCCGGGGCGATAGGCAAATCCGTCTTGTAGGAAGGTCGAGACCGGGCCGTCAATCCGGCACTTTGCACCAACCGGGGGGACGGTATCGGAATAGATCAAGAAGTTGTTCTCGTCTATCAGACAAAAGATGCCGTGGGTCATGCCGGGAGGGGCATCGGCCTCGACTCGGCCGTCTGTCAGGTGCGCTGGTGCCTTGCACCACTCTTCGAGCCGAGGGGGGCGGTATTTCAGCTCGGTGCCGCCATTGAGGCTGTAGATCAGAAAGGCTTTCTGGATGCTTGCCTTGCCGGCAGTCTCGAACTCGGCCCACAGACGTGGCCCGTCACTCCCGGTCTTGGTGACCAGCGGAACCTCGTCCTGTCCCGGTAAGCTGTCTTTGGAGCCTGGATTGAGGTACGGGACGCGGGCGTCGTGCTGGTCCATCCAAGCGGTCAGGTCGCCAAGCAGGCGCTTGGCAACCTCAGGGTACGCGTCCAGCAGGTTTTTGTGTTCCCCAAGATCGCCAAACGATCCATCGGGATTCACCAGGCGGAACAGCTGCAATTCGGGGGCATCTGTCAGCACGGGACCGGTGTTTTTGATGAGTTTCCAATCACCTTGGCGAATCACCGAGAAGGATTTGTTGTCCATCGGATGATGGAACAGCAGCGTGTCGCGAATAGTGCCATCGGCAAAGCGAGCATCGGTTCGCTGGCCGCGAAGCAGATGGAGGATGTTGCAGCCGTCAAGATCGAGCGCGTCAGGCTTTATCTCGGCCGCAGCGATGAATGTCGGGAACATGTCTAGCAGGCTGATGAGCGAAGCGTTGTTGACGGTGCCAGGCTTGATTCCTGGCCCCATGGCGATGAAGGGAATGCGTACGCCGCCTTCATACATCCAGGTTTTGCCGCCAGTCAGCGGTGCCATGTCCGTGACCTTCTCGAAGTTCTGCTTGCCATCCAGGCCTTTCCAGGTGGCCAGTTTCTGGGCGCCACCGTTGTCTGAGGTGAGAATGACGATGGTGTTGTCGATGAGTTTGTGTCCGGGATTGCGCCGATCGTCCATGGCTTCCAGCGTCTGTATGACTTGGCCAACCATCCAATCGACCGAGTCGACCATGGCAGCGTAGTAGGGATTGTTGAAGCCGGCCGCTTCGGGATCGCAGATTGCGCCGGGATCCTTTGGAAAGGGAATGCCTAGCTTCTTGCAGTAGTAGGCCAGGCGCTTGCGATCGTGGGTCATGATCGGACCATGCACCAGCTTGGGGCAGAAGTTGAGGAAGAACGGCTGGTCCTGTTTGCCGACCTTCTTGAGCCAGCGCAGCGAAATGTCGGTCAGGCTGTCGTACGGGCGCTCGTCGGCCAGAAGCGGAAACAGTCGCGTGTCGTCGAAGGCATCCAGGCGAGTTGGGCGAGGCTGAGAGAAGATGCCTTCCTTGTTCGTCATCTTTGGATCGTTGCGATCGAAGACGTCTGGGTCGTTGTAGTGGTTGTCTTTGTCGTAGGAAAAATCAAAGCCCATATCCAACGGTGTTGGCACCATGTTGGAGCCACAGACATGCCACTTGCCAACGTGGCCAGTTGTGTAGCCAGCTCGCTTGAGCACCTCTGGAATTATTGTCTGCGCAGGTGTGAGCCGTGCCGAATAGTACGGGTTGAGTTCCGATCGCTCATCCCATGGCCGTGGAACGCGATTTCCTTTGACATGCCAGACCCCATTCTTAACCCCAAGCTGGCCGGTCAGATAGGCGGCACGAGAGGGGGCACAGGTCGGCGCTGGCGCATAGGCTTGCATGAAGCGAACGCCGCGACTGGCAATCCGGTCAATGTGCGGGGTTTCGTATAGAGATGGCTTGCCCTGGATCTGCTGGAAGTAGCAGTTTACATCTTGCCAGCCCAGGTCATCGACCAAGATGAATACGATATTGGGTTGGGGCGCTGCGGCTGCCGCAGAGGTCAGGAGGAGGAGAGCGCACAGGAAGATGTTACGAAGAGGGTGTTGTGCGTACGTTCGGACGATTGGGACATTTGTTGGGCGCACAAGGAGTTGCGCCGTACGGTTTTCTCTGTGCATGTGAACGACATTTGCTCCTGCGTTTCCGACTTCCACTGCAAGTATTTTACACGGCGGGAGATCGCCTACAACCCAAAAAGAGCATAGATGCGCATTTAATTAGGCTGCACTGGCTCACACCTCCGACTGGTGGCATGCCGCTACGCCACTTAGGGATGCACCTTTAGGTACCGGACAGCGTGGCATTTAGCCCATGATTCAGAGAGTTTCGGAAATGAGTAGAGGGCAGACGAGGAGGAGAAAACGATGAGAACAGCATGCGTCAGATATCAAGGTGACGGTGCGTTCTACCACTGCATGAATCGAACCGGTGGCTTTGCGAGAAATCGCCGATTCGGACCACGAGAGCAGGATTAGTTCGTGCAGTTGATGCACAGCCGAAGCTAAACGAGACAGCCTTAGGCAACCTCAGCGCGCTCTACACAGTCGAGGTAATCAGCGATTGCCTGCTGCAAATAGCTCTATACCGTCGTTCCGCGAAAAGGGCGCGCGCGACCGCGAAGTCACCGGCATCAAACTGCGCGATCTTGATCTGGTTCTGACAAATTCCAGCACTCTATTTATTTGATTTTTGGGAGTCCCCCGCCGGCTCGGTGGCTCCTTATGGTGTGGCATGCATTATCAATTGCCCATTCACGACTGTCACCAGCAATGACCTGTGTGGAGGGCGTTGCGATAGTTTCTGGCCTCCAGCCTGAAAACCCGGCGCTCCCGCCAAAATGTAGGGGTAAATCTGTGCGGTCCTTAGAATTTCGCAGCGTTGTAAAGCGGCATCACCTGTACCCGGGCGTGACAGGAAAAATTCTCGACTGATAGCCGAATGCCATGGCTGCTTTGAGCATGTAAATCGAGGAATTGATACATGCTCTGCATTTGCCCGCGCCTTCCGGCTTTGCTCTCCAGCGGTACGACGCCGGTGTTTCTCTGAATCAAGTAATCAACCTCCGCACTCGAAGACGCAGCTTCGCGATGCCAGTAGTACAACTGTGGCTGTCGAGCGGGGTTGCCTGATGCAATCAACTCAAGCCCGACGAACACTTCTGCCAGGCTGCCTCGGTGTGCGAGTTCAGTGGGCGAGGCCGTCAGATGCTGGGGGATGTCCATTCCCAATACACGCTGGTGGATGCCGATGTCAAACGGTAGGATTTTGAAGCGCTTTGGTTTGACCTGAGCGCCTAATGGAATGCCCTGACCAACCCTATGCCTGACGCGGTCGGCGAGTCAAGCGTATCGTATCATCTCGCGCGCGGCTTTCATTTCCCGACCACCACAGTCGTTGCTCGCTGCCGAGTACTTGAACTTCGATCCTGCTTGAAGCGATACCGACTCGAAGACGTCGGCCAATCGCGCAACCGGTGACCGCCTCCGGTACTTGGCAAAGTCGTCACGAAATGTCGTGATGAGACGGTCTAATCGATCAATGCACCGTGCATAATCATGATCCGTCACCTAGGTCTTAACGACATCTGGCAGGCCGCCAATGATCTGATAGGTACGCATCAATTCGATAACCTTATCGTGGAATACCGTAACAAGCGGGTTGTCTGGGCCAGCAACACCTAGCATGTCTGCCAGTCCGTCACCAGCTTCCACCGCCACGAATTCGGCCAAGCTCATAGGGTACAAGAACAACGACTCAATTCTGCCAACTCCGTGAAAAGGCAGTTCAGCAAGTGCGAACTCTAACAAGGATCCCGCGGCTGCGACGTGAAGGCACGGCACCGACTGATAGGGAATTGCTTTTTTCCAATGCCTAAAGAATACGCGGATAGGGAAGTGTATACAAGGGAATAGGGTGAAAGTATGGGAGAACGCCCAACAGCGCGAGCAGAGCGCAATTCGCGGTTGCCCTGCAATTTTCGATACCAGGCCAATTGCCCAAAAACATGGGGTTGGACTTGACTGCAATCTGCGGAACCCGCACTTTCCTTGTCCCTAAAAAGAAAATTTTAGCCACAGCATGCTGCCAATGCGTTTCGTGCATGAGCAGATGCTGGCGTTTGCTCAGACAAGGATGAAAAAAAGACAACACGGTTCTGTACGATCTATCTGGGGCTGCTTGCAGCCATGTTGGTCCTCTTTGCATTTGCCCATCTCCCGGGAGCGTTCCTGATTGCCTATTCAGCACCTGTTCATTTCCTTTGCCTGACAGGCTTGGTCATTGCTCTCCACCGAGAGAAGAGCACAGTGCCCCCCGTGTTCCCGGTGATCACCGGCATCCTCATGTTGCTGGCTCTCTTCTTCTCTGCGTGGATGTGGTACGCCCTCATCCGCTATTTCGCATATGGTTGCCATAAAGGGAAACGGACGTTGGTCATGGTATATTAAAATTAGAAACACCACGCTGGTCTTGCTTATGAGTCTTGCTTCTATCCCATGCTCATCCGCCATGGACCTCAAGAAGGTTGTTTCTGACCTGACTACGCCTTCGGTGACAACGGATGCGGCTGCTCCTGGAAGACGGGTCAAGATGGTCTTGCCCATATCTAAGGGAACCGACCTGTATCACGCCCTGTATCTTCCAATCGACTGGAAGAAGAAAAAGAAGTATCCGGTTATTGTTGAGTTTTCTGGAAACAAGTGGAGGAGCAGTCAGGGCACGGTCGACGAGTGTGATCTCGGATACGGCATTTCGGGAGGTAAAGGTGTCATTTGGATCAGCATGCCTTTCGTGGACAAGAAGAACGGGAAAAACGCCGCAACATGGTGGGGCGACGTCGAGGCCACGGTTGATTACTGTAAGCAGACTGCCGGACACGTCTGCGCTGACTATGGAGGAGACTCGTCAAAAGTATTCATTGCCGGCTTTTCGCGCGGAGCGATTGCCTGCAACTACATCGGACTTCACGACAATGAGATCGCCTCACTGTGGCGGGGATTCATCTGCCACAGTCATTATGACGGAGTCAGGGAGTGGGGGGTACAAGGGAAGTGACAAGGCATCTGCTGTGGTTCGATTGAAACGATTAGGAGACAGACCGCAGTTCATCAGCCAGGAACGATCCGTTTCGGAGACCAAAAAATACTTGGAGAAGGCTCTACCTGACGGCAATTTCAAATTCCAAGCGCTGCCATTTCCTAATCACACTGATACTTGGGTACTCCGAGATATTCCGGAGAGGAAGGTAATTCGGGACTGGTTCAAGCAAGTCCTGAAAGAGAAAGACCAACAAGACGCTGCACGGGACGCAGACAAGCTGCGTCCCTGAGCTAAGGGTTAGCTTCGCCAACAAGGCCGATACTGCGCTCGTCCCGCGGGTGTCCCAGATGATGAATGGGACTCGGGGCCCTGTTCCGCAAGCCGATCGATACTGTCGTCAGAGCAGATGGGACCAAAGATTCAGCCAATCCCGATACGGCATCGGGCGCGGTGCCTCAGACTCCATAGAGAATGTGATAATCAGGGATCAAAATATATAACCTTTTGATGCAGCAGGTGCAATTCTTTTCGATTGCTATGCGCCATCGAAAGGATAGTGTTTTATTTTATTGCGCCACGCGTGGCGCGTTGGATGCGGATGATTTGGATGCTGACCTGACTGTCCGTGGATTTGTCCGCAGTGGTGTTCGCGACCACGCCCACAATCAAGACCGCAAAGAGAACCAGTGTGATGCTCGAGATTATACGCCTGACCCGCTAAATCCAAAGCACGAATATCGACCCGAGCAACGCGAGAGAGCCCGCCCGAAGCGGCGGGAGGCGCAGCCGAAAACCACCAAACAAGTACGAATGAAAAAATGACCAATGATTCAAACAGGTTAGCAACTGGGGCAAGCGCTTCTGTCATTTCGTCATTTGAGAGTTTCGGATTTTCGGTTTGGATACTCGGGTTTTCCCGTTCGTAGATCATATGAAGCTACTACGATCCATTCTTGAACAACGTCCCTTTTGGCTTTGGCTGCTTGCAGTCGTGCTCTGTCTGCAGTGCCTTGGCATGGCCCGCCCGCTCCTGAGCAAGGACGGCAGCCACGTATATCGCTACGCGACCAAGCAAGTGGACCTGGAACAAAGCCATGAAGCTGATGCAGCAAACGCCTTAAATGCATTGATTTCCGGCACGGCCGACGCGTCAATAATGACGCGTTTTGTGGATAAAGATCCAAGTCAGGTCGACCAGAGACGCCAAGAACGTTTCTGGAAGATTGACCGTGGCATTGGCATTTTCCTTTGCCTTCTAGCCTGCCTTGTCATTGCCTGGCCCGGTCGCAGCCGCGTCACGATCGTGGGATTGGTTTTCGCCGCTGTGTTTATCGTTGTTGATGCGTGCTGTGCCACCTTGATTGCGGGCAAAGCCTTTTCTGATTTAAGTCTGCCGAGTATGGCCACACGGGTAGCCGCGCCGCTGGGAATGGCGCTGGGGATAGGATTCACGCGCCGTCAGAGCCAAGGCAGTGCAGATGGGCAGCGCGAGCCTCGTAATGCTTGGCAGCCCTGGCCCAAGGGGCCGACCCGCAGCCTGGATCTGCTGCTGCGCTGGAGTCTGGCTATCACCTTTTGCGCCCACGGCTGCAAAGCGGTGCAGGGCCATGCTCCATTCCGGGATCTGATTTCCCTCTCTAGCCGTCGTATTGGCTTGAGCTTGGATGAAACGACCATCAGTGGGTTGCTGACCGTGATCGGCTGGCAGGATATCCTGCTGGCGATCACGATTGTCCTGCTGCGTACCCGCTGGTTGCTCTGGTGGCTGGGGGCTTGGGGAATCATCACCGCATTCAGCCGAATGACTGCCATGGGGCTGGGCGTCTATGATTTGACCATGCTACGCGCGGCGAATGGTGGGCTGGCGCTGGTGTTGCTATCGTTCTGGCAATGGCAGTCACTGCAAAATCCCGAACTGAATAAACTTGAAGCGAAAGGAATCACCCAATGACAGTCAATGCTCTCAGTCTTGTCGTATCCATCCTCTTTGTCGGCTGTTTGAGCAGCTTTGCTGACGCCTCAAGGAACGTTTTGCTTCAAGCCAGGAGCGTTTGGCATGTGGACGATGACGGCAAGGTCGACCAGGGCTGGCAGGCCCCCGACTTCGATCACAGCGCCTGGCCGACCAAAACAGCGCCGATTGGTTATGGAAAGGACGGCTGGCTAAGTGACCGTTCTCTGACGGCCAAGAATTCGCACACTGTCGTCTATTTTCGCAAAGTTTTTACTGTCGACGACCCAGCGAAATACCCGCATGCCCATCTTACGGCGAACTATGACGATGGCATCATCGCCTATCTCAATGGCGAGGAAATTGGTCGCTCGAGCTCGATGACCGGCAGGAAGGCCAACCCGAATTCACACGAGGGGGGACGCTACGAGACCATCGCCAAGATCCAATCAGCGAAGCTTCGCAAGGGCAAGAATGTGCTGGCGATTGAACTGCACAATCGCAACATGGGCAGCAGCGATATGGGCCTTGATGCGTCGATTGTGGTTGCCCCAACTACGCAGGCCAGCCAGAAGACATCCCAGCCTGGCGCGTCCCAGCACAACAAGATCATCACGCGCATCACGCCGCTCAAAGGCAGCACGCCCGCGCAGTGGCGGCTGAGTTGGAAGGAAGATCCCGCTCACAAGGCGACGCTGTCCTGGTCCACTGCCAAGCCCGATGGTGAGCACCTCATCTACTTTGACACGGTGTCACACAAGGGCCGGCTTGACGCGTATGCCAATCGACTGGTCTGCCAGCTGAGCGGCAGGTACCGCCTGAGTGACAATGAGTTGAAAGCCCCCGCTGACAGGCGCCCGCCAGAAGCCTACTACCATCATGCCCGTATGACTGAGCTGAGACCGAACACCACCTACTATGTCGTCATGGTCAGCAATGCCGTCGCGTCCAGGGAATTCCATTTCAAAACGGCGCCGATTGAGGATGTGGCTATGAGCTTCATCCATGGTGGCGACTCACGCTCGGGCATAACTGCGCGTACGCTTGTCAACGACATGATCTCCCAGCATGTGTCCAAATTCCCCGAAATCATCGCCTTTATCCATGGTGGCGATTACATCGGCTCCGGCCGCTCCTGGGGCCAGTGGCGCATGTGGCTCAGCCAGAACGAATTGATCACGACTCCCGAAGGCCGCCTGGTGCCGATTGTGCCGGCCAAGGGCAATCACGACGGCGGGATCCTCATCGCGCAGGTCTTTGACTTTGATCAGCAGAAGCAAAGATACTACTATGATGTCAGCTTCGGCCCTCAGTTTGCTCTGGTGACGCTGGATACGAACATCGCCGGCACCGGGGCGCAGGAAAGCTACCTCAAGGAAGCCCTGCCGCGGCTGCGCCCGGATCACCGTTGGTTGATAACCCAATACCACCGGCCGTTGTGGCCGGCCGTCAAAGGCGTCCCCAGCCACAAGCGTGTTTTCGTGCCGGTTTTCGAGCGCCACAACGTTGACATGGCCTTGGAATCAGACGGCCATTGCATGAAACGCACTGTACGGATTCGCAATGACAAAGCAGATCCTACTGGCATCGTCTACCTCGGAGAAGGCGGTCTTGGTGTCGGCCAACGCCAGGCTGACACCAGCCGCTGGTACCTGAAAGCGGACGCCGGCGCCATGGTCGGTAGCGCGCACCACATCGTGCGCCTGGACTTAAGTGAGAGCAAGCTGCGCTCCCGCTTCATCCAACTGGATGGCAGCATTGCTGACGACTACAGCCAGTCCCCACGCTGACTTGGAGGTTAGAGTCGCGTACTGATCCAAGCCGCAGTTCTATTTGCACTGCGGCCCCTGAATAAAGCCAGGCGAAGTCGCCCACCAGTGAGCGCGGCGGCCTGAATATGAGAGTAACGAGATGAATAAATTTAAGTTCGCTGGGGTGGCAATGCTGTTGGTGACCAGTATTTCAGTGCTTGCGGGAGAGACGCCTACGATCTTGGCCCTGGGAGACTCAATCACGGAAGGTTCAAAGAGCTTCGCCTGTTATCGTGAGGTTTTGGTTCCCGAATTAAGAAGAAAGAACATCGCGTTTAAATTCATTGGGCCCAAAACAGATGCGGTCTCAGCCCATGCTGGATACGGAGGCAAAAATACCGGTTATCTGTTGAGTGTCTCAAAGAAAACGTACCGCGAGTATCCTGCTGATATTGTCATGATTCATTCGGGGCACAATAGCTTCAGCAAAGATAAGCCTGTGCCCGGGATTATCCGCGATACAGAGGCAATCATTGACAACATCCGGAAAATCAATCCGAAGGTGCAGGTCCTATTGGCTCAGGTCATTCCTGCCGGAAAGCTGCCTAAGTATGCGTACATTCCTGAATTGAACAAGAAACTGGAATCCCTTGTGGCGCGCCTAGTACAGAACGGGAGTCGTATTACACTTGTGAATCAGGAAGTTGGCTTCGATTGGAAGACGGATACGGTCCAGGACAAGGTGCATCCCAATGCCTCCGGAGCGAGGAAGATGTCCAACAAATGGCTAGCGGCACTCTTGCCGGCTTTAGGCCACGCGAACATATTGTCGTATGAGCAGGTACGGCTTTGGAATGGAACTGCTCCCGGAGTTGCTGCAAATCTTTCGCCGGAAAAAGACGAACCTCGAGGCCGTATCTCTCACGTTAGTATCCCCACGCTTGATGTTTACCGTCCGTATCAACCAAATGGATTCACCCTGATCATCTGCTCAGGCGGTGGGTATCGAAAACTGGCCTCCGGCCCGCTCGGCATTGGCGCCGTTGACGAGTTTCTAAACGACGGGTACACCGTCTGTTCTCTCAAGTACCGGTTATCTCCACCGTCATCCCAAGTCGTCGAAGATGCTTGTATGGACGGCGCTCGAGCAGTGCGACTCATCAGGAGTCGCGCCAAAGAATGGAAGATCGATCCTGAGCGTGTCGGAATGATTGGGTTTTCCGCCGGCGCCAACATGATTTTGAATTTGGCCTGCCAAAACGGCAGAGGTGACCCGAAGGCGGAAGATCCTCTTGAAAGTTTGAGTGGTCACCCCGATTTCATGGTGCTCGCCGCGCTCTGGCATAATAAACAGAACAGCATAACAGACTGGGCTATACACCCGAACCTTCCTCCCGCTTTAATCCTCAGCACCCGGGATGATCGCACAGCACCGACCCAAAAAGCAGAAGAGATCGCCAAAGCGATTCGCGCGGTACAGGTTCCGGTGCAACTTGAGATTTATGATCGTGGCGGCCACATGGCCTTTAATTTTCCAACCCCGACGGCCGCCGACTGGGCGCAGCGTTTCAGGAAGTGGACCAAGCAATTAAACTTCGGTTCTCAGAAGTAGAATCATGCGATAAAGATATACGCAGAAGTGAACGAATCGATTCAGACGACACCTGAAGGCGCGACGATGCGCAGAGACCGCATCTCCTCGGCCTACAATCCCAAAGTCACAACCACCGCCTTGCTGCCGATGACTGGCAGGGTCGAGCGTTCAATCGGGCAACAGGGCGACCACTGATGATCACAGCAGACCAAAGGGAGACGGCCCCCGATAGCGAGAGCGAAGCGCCACCGCCGCAACTACCCGGCTCCGAACTGGCGCCAAACGTGTCGCGCTTGCGGATTTGAAATGGGACGCGTAATACCGAGCGACGAGGAATAACACGCGGTGCTCCCGACGAGAGGCCCGGGCATGACCGTGAGCTGCTTGTCCTTCCTTTTCTTCTTTCCTTCCTGTGTAATTCCCGCACCAGGATTGGAGTTTCGCTAGCTTTTAGGCCTCGGGCTTTGCGACGACAAGGGCCGTTCCGTCGGTCATGATCTGAACGTCGAGCCAAGGGACGGGTGATCCGCCGGAGCCGGTGATCGTGACGGTCTCCTCGCCGTTGGGCATCGAGAAGTCCACGGTCTCGACCGGAAGATCCCGCAGTAGATTCCAGTTTCGGTCGTAGACCCGCGCGGTCTGCCCACCGCTATACTCGAGGTATTCGCTGCTCTGCACGGCGCCCGTGCAACGCAAGGTGCCCGCACCAATCTGAATCACTGGGTCCTGCAACTGCGTGGAAATCTCGCGCAGGGCGCGAAGGTTTCGGATCTCGACGCTGGCACGTGTTTTCCCTGGTACTGCACCAAAGCCCAGGTGGATGCGGTCAACCTGCGCGTAGTCTGCGTGGTGAGTGGCCACGCGCCAGCCCCAGCGATCGTCGGCCCAGCTCACTTCGCCCTTGGGGATCTCGATGTAGCGGCTGCCAGTGAAGTCGATGGGCACGAGGTAGTCGCGACCAGGAATCCGAATCACAAGCAGAGCCCCGCTGCCGTCGCCGGTGACTTCCAGGCCGATGCCGCGGTGCCTGGTCATGTCCACCCGACGAGAGCAGAATGGGATGGCGTCCTCAAAGGTGCGACGTTCGTCGGCTGCGTTGTCGCAGCTGATCTGCAGGCCATTTGCGGTGTCCGCAAAGGCCATGTCACAGGTTTCCTGCATGTCGCTGGCAGCTGGCTGCAGCGGAATACTGCCGGTGACCGGCGCGCCGCCCGCGTCGACCAGACTCACGACGGGGCCCCAGCCAGAGTCGTCGAACTCTGCTTGCTGCCAACCCATGGATGCGACGGCGGCGCAGCGCCAGCTCGTGTCGATCGGAATTTCGAAGCTGTCAGCGGCAGCTTTGCCTTCGAAGCCGGCGACGTGCTCGGCCTCGCGCTGTTGAGCCGCCGTGCGGACCGGCACGATCTCGAGTTTGCCAACCACACTGGTGGCGGCAACCGCCAGGAGGTTCTCGCCAGCCTTGAGGTAAGGGGTGATGTCCCATGCCGTCATCTGCGTGCGGCTTCCGCCCTCCCCTGCCTGGACGCCATTGACCCACAGCTCCAAGTGATCATCCGTGGCAAATAAGAAGCGCGCGGTGCCGGCGCGGAAGTCCGCTGGCACGTTGAAGGTCTTGCGGAAGTGGACGCTCTCGGCGTGAGCTGTATGGGACGCGGTATTCGCAGCCGCCTTGTCGCAGATCCAGTACAGCCCTTGCAGCGCTACGGGGTCCACCGTTACGGTGGGTTCTGTGGGATCGAAACCAGAGAGGCACTGGACGGTGAAGCGCGGTGCCTGTGCCGGATTGGGGTTAAGCAAGCGCAGCGGTTGACCGGGTTTGATGAACTGGCGAGGCATAATTGGGCCATGTTCCTGCCAGCTATGCCACTTGATGTCGCCGCCGTGGCGGGTCAGAACCCGAACTGGGACGATGTGCCACGCGGTGGGCGCATGTCGCAGCATCCAGACAATCTCGGAAGACGGGTCGCGACTTGCGTCCCGCAAGCGCAGCTCAGGCGGCCCGAAGGTCGCCCGCATGGTCTGGCGTTGTTCAGCACTGAGGTGGCGGCTGACCTCTTTCCAGTCGCAGACCACTTCAATAATTTCGTCTGTCCGGCCATGTTGCTTGAGGGTGCCCGGCGAAATTCCAAACATGGGCTGAGGCTTGGTGAGGCTGAAGCGGTTGGAGTCATTGGCTGCCGCTTTGCTCATGGAGAAATGGGCTTCTGTGACCCGGCTGGCCGGGCGCATTGGGGAGTCAAGCATGACAGCCGCGCTGTAGCCGCCGTGGGTGGCGGGGTTGTTCCCGCGCATCAGTTCCTTGGTGGAGTTAAGCCGATATTCGATCCAGCAACGAGGCGCACTCCCGCCACTGGTGTTCGATGCGACCGTGTGATCAAGCGCGGCGTAGACCTTTGTGGCGAACTTTTCGCAGCCCCAGCGGCCGGCATAGCCGTGAATCTCGTAGCCGTCGTACTCGACATTCATGATCCGGCAGCGATTGACCAGCCCGGCAAAGCCTTCGGCCATTTCGTCGAGCAAGGTTGAATCGACATCGGGCGTAAAGACGATGTTGTACGGGCGTTGGAGCCCTGTGAGTTCGACGCCCGTGGCATGCTGTCTGGCACCGGTGCCGGACGCGCCGCGCACGCAGTCCCGTAGTGTCCAAATCTCTGCATCGGTGTCGCCGAACGATCCGACCTGAATCAACTCAGCGCCGACACGCACATGCGACGGCATTTGCCCCCGATGATTGTTGACGACTGCGTCGAGTGAACGCTTGTCGAAACCGGGCTCCGGCTTGAACAGGAGTGTCGTCTCCTTGGTGTCTACTGCCGCCACGAGCTGGCCGGTGATCCAGTTGGCCAGCCGCGGGTCCGGCTGGGGCAGGATATAGCGCGGATCATGCTCGCAGATTCCCCCGCTGACCCAGTGGATTTTCAGGTGCATGCCTTTGCTTTCAAGGTGATTGGAGAACGCGCGGAGGTCCGCTTCGCCGCGGGGGAAGACGTCTTTGCGCACGGCCCAGTTCAAGCTGGCACGTGGCCAGAAGCCGCCGTCGGCATGCCAGGTGTTGGTAAAAAGGTAGATGTCCTTTACGCCGGCACGTTCGGCGTATTGGACGCCCTCGTAGAGTTCTTCCGGGTTCTGAGCTTCCAGATAGAACTGGCTCTGGTCGGCGTACTTGCGCTGCCATTCTGCGACGAGGTCGCGGGCCGCGGCCAGGTCCCACGGGCCCTCAACCTGCGGATGCGGCAGGCCTTCGTCGACCCAGATGTGCAGGATGATGTCGTCCTCGTCAGCTGGGTCTTGGGCAACGTAAAGTGCGAAACCACCGTACGGATTTTCCGTACCGCCGTGCTTGAGGTAGGGCCAACTTACCCGCACGCCTTCCGGATCATCCTGCACCACAGTCATGTGGTCAAGCTCCATCACGCCAACGCGGGAGTCAGCGTTCAGCGAGAAGTCGAGACGCCCGAAGGCCGCGGTATCAATGCCTTGCAGTTCGACGATCCGGAAGGTGATGTAGTGGGCCCGCTCCTTCACTTCGAGCAGGATCCCCTGCCCTCCATCGCGGGCTGTCACGAGCAACCGATTATCGCCTTGCGGCACCAGGCGTTCCAAGCGTACTTGCGGGGACTCTGGGCACTCGCCGTGCAGCACGAAGCCGTCTCCGTGGGCCAGCGTTGTCAGCAGCGGATTGCCGTCCAGCAGGTTCAGGGCTCGCGGGCGGGCCGCGTCGTCGAATTCCAGCGTGAATCGCTCGGTTTGCATCATGGTTTCCTGTGCGCGTAGAGTAAAGGTAGACGGTTATGGCTGAAGCAGGGCTGAAGCGAGGATGGTTGTGCGAATTGGACGGCACCGCAGGCAACTTCAAAGTCCCGCAGATTGGCTGCGGCCGACAAAATGGCTAGCCAATCTATTTGCTTGACATTGGTCTTATTTCCAGAAACCGACACTTGGAACGTTCGCGCGGCTGCCCTTCGGGCCCGCCTCGATAGTCCAAGCACCTTTGGGGGTGATTGGGTCCCCAGTACCGACAAGTTCTGAGTCGTAGGCGTGATACAGTGCCACGTGTCCATCCGCAAACTGATAATTGACCCGACCTTGGC
>Ga0115566_10002187_pt1 | contig 16278 bp, 12 predicted proteins | sample COGITO_mtgs_1204_3_FD_87173 | JGI IMG/M metagenome (GOLD analysis project Ga0115566, IMG submission 87173) | Pelagic marine microbial communities from North Sea - COGITO_mtgs_120405 | ecosystem: Environmental > Aquatic > Marine > Epipelagic | place: Germany:Helgoland, sampling site Kabeltonne...
AATTGACTGAAATCATCGCCATTGTTCAAAAGGGCATTGCGGCGTCCGCAGATTTATTTGACGTACTAGACGAAGCGGTCGAACCCGATGATGGCGATTTAGTTTTAGAATCAGTCAAAGGCGCTATCGAATTCCGTAACGTATCGTTTAGCTACCCGCATGCTGACGGTGAGGTACTTAAGAACATCTCTTTCACCGCCCAAGCGGGCGAGACGATCGCCCTAGTGGGGCCAAGCGGTGGCGGCAAATCAACCCTTGCCACATTGATTCCGAGATTTTACGAACCGACCTCGGGTGAGATTTTATTAGACGGTCATCCCATCGCCTCGATGACACGCAGAAGTCTAAGAAGCCATATGGCGATCGTCAGTCAAACCATTACACTGTTTAATGACACAATAGAACGCAACATTGCCTATGGCGCTTTGACGGATAAGACTGCTTCCGATGTCGAGCAAGCGACGCGAGATGCCCAAGCATGGGACTTTGTTCAAGAATTTGATCAAGGTTTAGCAACTGAAGTGGGAGACAACGGTGTCTTGCTGTCTGGTGGGCAACGCCAGCGCTTGGCAATTGCGCGAGCCCTCTTGAAGGATGCGCCTGTCCTGATTCTCGATGAAGCGACGTCGGCATTAGACACTGAATCAGAGCGCGCTATCCAAACGGCCTTGGAACAGGTTGTCAAAGGGCGCACGACCATCATCATTGCACACCGATTAAGTACGATCGAAAAAGCAGACCGGATCCTGGTTCTAGACAACGGCGAGATTAAAGAGCAAGGCACTCATCAAGCGCTACTGCAACTGGGCGAGCGTTACGCGCAGTTCTATCGAGTGAACGATACAGAAGCAGCACCAGCGCTTCAGCCGCAAACGGTAATTGCGCCGACAAACGAAAACATGCCTAGGGATCAGCGGCAGGATTTCCAATTAAGCCTATGGTTGCCGGAGGCTTGGTATCGTCGCGATCGATGGCTGGACTTGTTATCACCTATTAGCTGGCTATTCCAGAAACTCGCGGGCCGAAAACGGCGTCGCTCAGAGACCCAACAGGGACGTTACAAAAGCCCAATCCCAATCATTGTCGTAGGCAATATTACTGCTGGGGGCACGGGTAAAACGCCCGTTGTGATCGCGCTGGCCAATTGGTTGTCCAACGAGGGCTATAAACCTGGGGTGATCTCTAGAGGGTTTGGTGGCGCGACGAAGCAGGCCATCCGGGTTTCTGCTGGATCCGACCCAGCAGTGGTTGGCGACGAGCCGATCATGATCGAGTCATCGACGGGCGTGCCAACGATTTGTTGCCGGGACCGAGTCCAAGCCGCCACACAATTGAATGAAACCACCGACTGCAACGTCATCATTAGTGATGATGGCTTACAACACTATTCGCTACCTCGGGATTTTGAAATTGTTGTGATCGATGGTGTGCGCGGGTTTGGCAATGGACGTTTGCTCCCAGCGGGGCCACTCAGAGAAAAGCCTTCTCGGCTGCAAGAAGCCGATTGTATTTTGGTTAACGGGCCCGATCAATTTAAGGTTGCACCGGCAGGCGCGCTTGCGATTGCTGTCGAGGTTGACCACCTACTTGATGCCAAGACTGCTCAGAGAGTGTCTTTGGATATCCTTCAACGGCAATCCGTGCATGGCGTGGCCGGCATTGGTCATCCGCAACGATTCTTCCAGACCCTTTCGGATTTAGGCTGCTCCGTCATTGAGCATCCTTGGCCGGACCATGCGCCCTTTGGAGAAGAAGATTTAAACTTTCACGACAACCGACCGGTTGTGATGACCGAGAAAGATTACAGTAGATGCCGCAGGCTCGACTTTCAGGCCATTAGGGCGCCTGTTTTCGTGCTCGTCGTTCGATTGGACCTACCCAATGCCCTCAAAGAACAAATACGGCGGACGTTACAATCAGTAGACACGTTAAAGAACAGCGTCTAACCATTGTTGTAACCGCAGACGTCGTTGGATGCCTGTGGTTAAATCTAAAGCAAACAAGTTATTGAAGGTAAGCATTATGGCGATTAATCAACGATTACTAGAAATTTTAGTTTGCCCTGTGTGTAAGGGAACGCTCAGTCTTGACTCAGAGTTGGGTGAATTAATTTGCGCCGTTGATCAATTAGCTTATCCCATACGCGACGATATTCCGGTCATGTTACCCAATGAAGCCAGGCGTTTGAGTGATACGCTCAGCCACGAAGACGAGGCGACGCCGGCCTCGTGACAACACCTTTCGTCATTATCATTCCAGCTAGGTGGCAAAGCACGCGTCTGCCGGGTAAGCCCTTGTGTGATATTGAGGGACAGGCGATGATTCAGCGGGTCGTGACGCAAGCAATGTTGAGCGGCGCGAGCCGGGTAATCGTGGCAACAGACCATCCTAAGATCAAGGTCGCCCTAAAAAACAGTTCGTGTGATGTGGTCATGACCCGGGCGGACTTACCCTCAGGCACCGATCGCCTAGCTGCAGCAGCGGCAAGCCTTGACTTGAGCGATGACACCATCGTGGTGAATCTACAAGGCGACGAGCCGTTGATGCCTCCGGAGTGCTTAGATCAAGTTGCTGAGGGTATTGCGCTTGCCCAGACCGAGATGGCAACTTTAGCGTGCAGGTTTGATCACGTTGAACAGTTATCAGACCCCAACTGTGTGAAAGTGGTTAGAAGCCTTACAAACCGGGCACTTTACTTTAGTCGAGCGGCGATTCCGTTTAACAGAGATGAGGAGTGCATTGAGGCGGACGACTACTTACGACATATTGGCTTGTATGCCTATCGCGTTAGGTTTCTGCATCAATTTGTTCAATGGCCGTCCACAAGACTTGAACGACTCGAAAAGCTAGAGCAATTGCGAGCGCTCAGTTATGGCGCAGAAATCCTGGTTGAACAGGCCATAAAGCCCGTGCCACCTGGCGTCGATACGGCGGAGGATTTGGAACTGGTTCGTCAATATTTTAAAGAAGGTAACCTGCGATGACAGAGATCACTTTGGTGGTAAAACAGAGCTGCGACACCTGCACCTTAATAGAGCCTATTATGAGCGAGATCGCTGAGCATTTTAAACTCCAAGTTATTTGTCAGGATACCGAAGATTTTCCGAAGGATCTCCCGGTTGAATATGATGCGTCGCTTGAGCAATCTTACCGCTTGCGAATAGAAGTCGTGCCCACCCTTATTATTCGAAAAGAAGGTATCGAGGCGTCAAGAATCTTTGGCTGGGATCACGCTGCATGGGAAGCGCTGCTCGGCATTCAATTCAAAAGTGATCTGCCGAAGTTTAGACCGGGGTGCGGGTCAAAAACGCATGATCCAGGCATGCAGGAGCGCCTAGCGGCCCAATTCGCGGGCCATTTGCTCTCAGCGCGACGACTGAATTTTGAAAATGTAGATGACATTGAAATTGGTTATGATCAAGGGTGGTCTGATGGTCTCCCTGTTGTGCCACCAACGGCCGAGCGGGTCATGCGAATGCTTGCCGGAACGCGGCGGCAACCCGATGAAATCATTGGCATTGTGCCACCGGATTTTGCCCCCTGCAGCATTGAAAAAATCGCAATCAATGCAGTCCTAGCCGGCTGCCGGCCTGAGTATCTCCCCGTTGTGATAGCTGCTGTGGAAGCCGTTTTAGAAGATCAGTTTTGCATGCATGGCCTGTTGGCAACAACCTATTTTTCAGGCCCGATGGTGCTTGTAAACGGTCCGATCTCAAGAGCCATTGGGATGAACTCAGGCGGCAACGCGCTCGGTCAAGGTAATCGCGCCAATGCAACGATTGGTCGAGCACTGCAGTTAATTATCCGCAATGTTGGCGGCGGCAGGCCGGGTGGCGTTGACCGTGCAGCGCTCGGCAACCCCGGAAAATATACCTTTTGCTTTTCCGAAGATGAGACCAATTCCTGCTGGGAGTCGCTCGCTGTGGAGAAAGGTTTTTCATCTGAGGTATCTACCGTTACGGTTTTTGCTGCCGATGGGATGCAGGGGTTGGTTGATCAAAAATCCCGAGACCCTGAATCACTCTGTCGATCCTTCGCAGCGGGGTTACGCGTTATCGGTCATCCAAAGATGGTTCAAGGTTCCGATGCATTTCTCGTTGTATCACCGGAGCATGAACGGATTTTTCGCGACGCGCAATGGGACAAGCAGCAAGTCAAAGACCGTCTTTTGGATTTGCTGATGATCCCGGGCGAAGAACTTATTCAGGGTGCTGGCGGCATTGCTGAGGGCCTTCCTGATAAGCTGCGAGACGCGGTCTTGTGCAAGTTTCGAGAAGGCGGACTTAATATCGTCAGAGCAGGCGGGCGAGCGGGGCTCTTTTCTGCCATTATTGCTGGGTGGGGCGCCAGTGGTAGCATTGGTAGTGTGCCCGTAACCCGGCAGATTCAATCTTAGTAGGAGATCAAACTATGGAATTATTAGACCCAACTTCGGAAGCAATGCCCGAAGGGCGACAACCGCTGCCAAGACTGAGCCATATCAGTGGCGCTGTAATCGGCTTGCTCGATATTTCAAAACCGAAGGGCAACGTTTTTCTGGACCGTATTGAGGCGCTGCTCAATGAACAAGGCGCCATCACCAAGCGCTTTCAGAAGCCTACATTTACACGCGTTGCGCCGGACGCGCTGCGTCAAGAGATCGCAGGATCCTGTGACGCGGTGTTAGAAGCCTTGGCTGACTGAGGATCTTGCACGTCGTGCAGTTTGCATGACATTCTAGATCTGGATCGCCGGGGTCTACCAGGCGCCTTTGTTGCAACGGTAGAATTTGAACAAGCCGCTGAAGCGCAGGGCAATGCGCTCGGTTTTCATCCGTTTCGGCTCTATGTTGAGCATCCAATTCAAGACCGAACGGAAGACGAAATGCGAGCGATTGCTAATGCCGCTTTTCCATCGGTGCTTGACGCCTTAGTTGACTTTAAGCCGCGTGACTAAACAGCTCGCGGAATTTAAATGGGTGCGGTTCACAAACAACAGAACCCAATGCGATAGAGAACTTTAATGTGTCAATGATCGGTGTTAAACGTAGAGACTCACTTGCGACCCGGGCCGTTATTTTAGCCCTCATCGCCGTTATCTTGGTTTCCATTGGTTTCAGTACCACCCAAGTTTATCTTGAGTTCCAAGATGAACTTAAGGCTGACCGTCTTGTGTTGGAACGCGGAGTTTCTTCGAAAAAGCCGGCTTTGGTAAACGCGGCTTACCAACTTGATTCGGTGGCGGCACAACAACTGATCAACAGTCTCTTAATGGATGAGATTGTTGATGCGGTGAGAATTGAAGACGGTTCGGGCGAAGTATTAGCATTAGGCAGCAATCCACCCCTAGTTGAAAGCATGCCGCTGGTCTCATTACTGATCGAAAAAACAAAAACGATCGAGGCTATTCCGCTGCGTTCGGATGCAATTGATGCGCCTGGAGGGTCTCAACTTTATGGCACACTCTATCTATCGATTGAACCTCGCCGTGGCATGCAGGGCTTTTCTGAACGGAATCAGCAATTTCTATGGATCGCTTTCCTGCGAATCATACTTCTTGTCGTTGTTTTGACCTTCATATTGCGACGACAAATAATTTCCCCGCTTCAACAGGTTATCTCAGATATACAGAACTCATCGACACTCGGGTTAACGCTACAAAAACCTAAGGGTCACGAGCGAGATGAAATTGGGGTACTTGTCTCCGAAGTAAACGCCAGCATTGCACGACAAAAAGATCAGCTCAAAAAAATTGCAGAAAATGAGCAGCGCCTTAAATCAATTCTCGACGGTGCGGGTGATGCATGCCTTCTATTTGACCTGGTTGACGGTGAGATTGTTTATGGCAATCAGGCTGCCTTTCGATTGCTAGAGTTTTCTGAATCAGAGCTGCTCAACAAGAGCATCTTCGATATATCGCCGTCCCTCGATGTTGTCGAGTGGAACGAACGCGTCAAAATTATCAAGGCCAATCAATCCCATCAACGCGAAGGCACGCTACTGGCAAAGCACGGCGATCAAATTCCAATAGAAAGCACCTCATCCACCATCAGTCTGGATGAAAGACCATTGCTGCTCTCTTTCATGCGAGATATGCGGAGTCGCAAGCGCCTAGAAACGAATCTTGCCCACGCTCAAAAACTAACCGCACTTGGAGAGCTGACCAGCGGCGTCGCGCACGACTTCAACAACCTGCTTCAGCTCATTCAAGGATCGCTTGAAGTCATTCAGTCCGCACAAAATATCCAAATTGCCGAGGACCCCGAAGTTGAAAAGAGCCTAGCAATCGCTCTTGAAGCTTCCAGTCGCGGCAGCGATCTGATTCGCCAATTGCTGGCCTTTTCGAGAAAGCAAATTTTAGACCCGGTCGTTGTCGATCTGGCGGTTGAAATAAATAAGAACCTCCCGCTTTTACAGCAAGCCGCTGGTAGGGCAATCTCAATTATTTTTTCGGAAGAATCGCTGCGAGCGAACGTGAAATTAGACGCGAGCGCCCTGAATAATGCGATGCTTAACTTGGTCGTCAATGCCCGTCACGCGATGCCAGATGGTGGACGATTGTCGCTGGCCCTTACAAATTTATCCAATGAAGACCGCCTGCAGCATTTGCCCAAAGCGCTACGCGGCCAAGAATTCATATGTCTATCGATTAGTGATACCGGCACCGGCATGAGCCCTGCCGTGTCTCAAAGGATTTTCGAGCCGTTTTATACAACTAAAAGTGCGTCGGAAGGCACCGGCATGGGATTGGCGATGGTGTTTGGCTTCGTCGTTCAATGCGGCGGTCATATACGGGTCAGTAGTCAGGTTGGAGAGGGGACAACTTTCTATATTTATCTGCCAACAACAAAAGACGTCGTCACAGATGAACGACAAAGCCTACCCGGCGATGCGAAACCATCATCAAATTTAAGCGATGCTACGCGACCAGCCCAACTCAACAATGACGAATCTGGAAACCCATTAGGCAAGATGGAAAAAGGTGGCGCACAGGTTTTATTGGTCGATGACCATGTAGATATTCGGTTTATTGTAAAAACGTACCTTGAGCTAGCCGGTCATCAAGTCTTCGAAGCCGCAAATCCCACGGATGCGATCGCCTGGCTTAGTAAAGCGGATACCACCATTCAACTTGTATTGACCGACTTAGCGTTGCCAGATCTCAATGACGGGCTGGGTCTAATCAATTTTTGCCACGACACTTACCCAAACTTAAAACTCGGCGTGATCAGTGGCTATGTGCCCAGTCTGAATCGAGAAGGCACCAGCCTAGGTGCTCATCATTGCTTGAGCAAACCCTTTAGCCAAGAAGACCTGCTTCGTTTCGTCGATCAATTAATGGCGCGCGAGACATGACTCGACATTCTTGACTGCAATTGAATCCAAGCGCAAGCCTATCAGTAATCAATATCGCCGTACGCCAGGGCTTTTAATTTGCATTTAAGGACAGTGATATCCCCCAAGTCCTCAGAATGTAAGCAACTGCCGTTTCAGAAATTTTTCTAGACCTCTAGCACCGCATTGGTTGACTTACCTTGTAATAAAGCGCAACTGCTTGTGGAACGGGGGGCAAACAGGGGGCTTCGTCAGTTTCTTTACGTTGCAAGCGAACGCTTTCGTCCAGTGGTCGGACCTGTTTTCCACCCGCTGCGTTAAAGACCAACGATTTATCAGCCGCAAGATGCCACGCTCGTTGCTGCTTCTAAACTCGAAGACCCTAACAATCCATGTACATTGATTGACGATGGCTGGCGCACGCAATTTTATGCAAAACCCAACGTAACCCCTATTTTTAAGCAAGACAGCAAAACGAGTCGCAAAATGGTCGCCGGCGGACGACGACCAGATCATTTTTAGATCCTGCGCCAATTTTGAGGGTGCTGGCCAATTGGTTAAATCTTGAAGAGGCGCCTATGCGCTTCGATGACATTGCCTGTGAAACGCCATTTTACTTACTGTTAAACACGCGAGATCGGCCTAATATTCCCGGGGTAAGCCACCAGGCTGGGTAGCCTTAGGGAGTCTACGCAGTGACGATCGATGGTAAAAAAAGTCAGTAAAAAAATGAGCAGCGCGCGATTACGCGCTGCTTACAGGGTGGTCCAAAAACTTGCTAAAAATGTCGCTTACTTCGGCGCCATCCGAATACCACTATCTAAACGGATCACTTCGCCATTGATATAGCCACACGCCACAATATAGGCAGCAGTTTGGGCGAACTCTTCAGGTTGCCCAAGGCGTTTGGGGAACTGGGTCATCTCAATTAAAGGCTCACGAACCTGTGGCGGCGCAAATTTCATCATCGGTGTTTCAAAGATTCCCGGTGCGATCGTTGCAATGCGAATGCCGCTTCGAGCAAGGTCTCTGGCAATCGGCAAGGTCATGCCGGCGACCCCACCTTTACTGGCACTGTAGGCCGCTTGACCGATCTGGCCGTCATAGGCTGCAACCGACGCCACATTCACGATAACACCACGCTCGCCGTCATCCGTTAATGGCTCGTTCTTTTGCATCGCATCCGCGCAAAGTCGTAAGCAGTTGAACGTGCCAATCAAATTAACGCGTACGATAAACTCAAAGGTCTTGAGGGGCATTGGACCATCTTTACCAAGGGTTCTAGCCGCTGCACCGATGCCGGCGCTGTTGATATTCACATGAATGGCGCCAAAAGTGTTTAGACCTTTTTTAATCGCCGCTGCAACCGCTGCTTCATCGGCCACGTCACCAGCTGCATAAGTTGCCTGAGCGCCTAATTCGTTAGCCGTTTTTTCTGCATTTTCTTCATTGAGATCAAACAAGACGACATTGGCGCCCGCCTTGATAAAATTTTCAGCTGTTGCGCGACCTAAACCCGACGCGCCGCCAGTGATAAAGGCAGTTTTGTCTTTTAATTGCATGTGATTCCCCTATGATGATCAGCCAGCAGTATACACTGTTCGATAAAATAACGGTCAAAGCTTAACGCACAATGGTACTTGAACACCGCAAAGAGGTCGATTTATCACCCCATAACACGCTTGGGCTGCCATCAGTTTGCCAAAATTTGGTTCGGTTCCAATCCTTAAATGACTTACAAAGCGCTTTGGAGTTTGCACACAAGCAGGATATACCTTGTTTTGTTATGGGTGGCGGAAGCAACGTTTTGTTACCGGAATATTTGCCGGGTGTCGTCCTGCAATCAAGCGACAAGTCAATCTGTTTTAATGGCGATGAGGTCACCGTGGGTGCGGGCGCGGTGTGGGATGAATTGGTCGCAGAAACGCTCAAAAATGGACTATTTGGGCTCGAGAATCTCTCAAGCATCCCGGGAACAGTCGGCGCCGCGCCCATCCAGAACATTGGTGCTTACGGCGTCGAACTAGATCGATTTGTGGTCTCGGTTGAAGTGCTCGATATGCAAAATGGTCTGGGGGCGACGCTGTCGGCGGATGAGTGCCAGTTCCAGTATCGAGATAGCCTATTTAAGCGTCACCCCGAATGTTTCGTTGTGACTCGTTTAACCCTTAAACTCAATACTCGATTCAAGCCCGTCTTGACCTACCAAGACCTTCAGAATTTACCGGCTCAGTCCACCGCATCACCGCAAGGCTTGCGGCGCGCTATTCAATCCATACGCGCACAGAAACTGCCGGACTATCGTGTGTTTGGGAATGTGGGTAGTTTTTTTAAAAATCCGATCTTGCCAAAGCCGACTCTTCAGGCACTCAAGCAATCGCAGATTATCGAGCCCAATGCTAAGAACGCACAGGGCAAGGTCTCGGCTGCCGCATTAATTCAAGCAGCAGGACTTGGGGATCTCTGCGTCGGTCAAGCTGGCATATCCCCAAAGCACCATTTAGTGCTTGAAAATAGGGGCGGTGCAACATTAACCGAAATCCTAGCCCTTGCGTCTGTAATTCAAGAAACGGTCTTGACGCGCTTTGGCATCGCATTAGAAATCGAGCCTCAGCAATTAACCCGCCTCATCCACGCACCTCAACCAAAAGGTTAACGTGCGCGAATGCGACTCAGCATGCTTAAACTAATCCTCTTGGGTCATTGCTTGCGCGTTGCCAACGACTCGGATGGTCCTCATCATAGGTAACGGCTACAAACGGCAAGTCATTGACAGCTGGGATTAATTCAACGGTTTCAGTCACGGGCCCATCAAGTGCCGGCCGTGGTGCAACGCGAGGGTCATTTTGGGCCTGCCCCCAAACCGACGCGGCAACGAGCGCCACCTTTTCATGATTTGGCGCACTGATTGTTGTGGCGCTCGCAAGACTCGTTTTCGATTCGACGGCGGCGGCATCGATTGCCGGGCTTATCGCGCCAGTGTCGAGCGCCTGGTCAGGCTCTTGCGGCGAGGTATCCACTGTCTCAGGGGACTCGGTCCTCACGGGTTGCTCATCAAGACCAGAAGCGGCGAGCTCGACATGCTCTGATACGACAGGCGCCGTTTCATTTATCCCGGAACCCGCGTTCGATGTGACGTCAGACCCTTCTTGCGATTCACCTCGTTCGGGGGTTCGACTGCGTCGACGCCGCTGGGTTCGCTCGCGATTACCATGAACCCGTTTATCACCATTGTCTTCACCTAGGTCAGCAGACGCCTCAACGATCGAGGGCTCCGGCACAGCAACCTTTATTGCCGGTGTGACAGGCGGTGTGGCTTCCATAACGTCCTGGGTGACGACGGCTTCACTGGCCGCATCAGCTCGCGAGCTTTTCCTTCTGCGACGTCCCGAACCAGTTTTTCGATTTTCCGTTGATTGCGCATCATCGTGTGATTTCTTAGCGGTTCGCGCAATTTTTTCAGAGGAGGCTGGTTGTTGTCCCTGAGCAGACTTTCCGGGTTTCGTTCGTTTTGGTTTCGTATTTCGCTTCGAAACCGGTTCTTCCTCTAAGCCTGTAAAGAACGATAATATCCGCTTGAGTAAAGATGGGTTAGATCTTACTTTTTTACCTTTTGGAACCGCGCGCTTTCGGCTGGCCGGTTTGGGTGTGTCTTGCGCGCTCTCAGTAACACCTTTGACTGACGCCGAGGCGGCGGGCGCTTCATCTCTAATCACAGCGACGGCGGCGCTTTCTTTGACTATCGGCCTCAAATCAACGCCTGTTTCAGGTGGTTCCTCTTCAATTTCTGGGGTAATCGAATAACTCGCTTCATCTGATTCCACATCATTACTTCTTAAACGCTCAACTCGGTAATGCGGGGTTTGCATTTCCGCGCTCGGGACAACCACTAATCGAACCCCATTCTGGGTTTCAATATCGGCAATCATTTGACGTTTTTCATTCAGCACGAAAGCGGCGACCGGAACCGGTAAAAAGGCTCTGATTTCCGCGCTGGAATCTTTTAAAGCCTCTTCTTGGATCAGACGCAGAATCGCAAGGGCGCTGGACTCGATATCTCGAATCGTACCCAATCCTTCACACCGAGGGCAGAGGATGTGGCTGATCTCGCGAAGCGATGGTCGCAAACGTTGCCGACTCATTTCAAGTAACCCAAACCGTGATATCCGGCCGACCTGAATCTTCGCTCGATCCACTTCAAGCGCATCGCGCACTCTGTTTTCGACAGCACGTTGATTTTTAGTCGATGACATATCGATGAAATCAATGACGACCAAACCACCGATGTCCCGAAGGCGCAATTGCCGACAGATCTCATCAGCAGCTTCTAAATTAGTGTTGAGCGCCGTCTCTTCAATGTCTGAGCCTTTGGTCGCTCGTGCTGAATTAATATCAATTGAGACCAAGGCTTCTGTCGGGTCAATAACCACCGAGCCGCCTGATGGCAGACGAACCTCGCGTTGAAACGCTGATTCAATTTGACCTTCGATCTGATAGCGATTGAACAAGGGAACATCGCTGGTATAGCGTTTTACTCGAGACGTCAGGTGCGGCATAACCTGAGAAACAAAAGAGTTCGCCTGCTCAAAGGCGTCGTCCGTATCGATTAAAATCTCACCAATATCGTCGCGCATGTAATCCCGCACAGCGCGCGTTATCACATCGCCTTCTTGGTAAATCAGAAAAGGAGAAGGGCGCTCGCTCGCAATCTTAATTGCTTCAGCAAGTTGCAAGAGATATTTAAGATCCCACTGCAGCTCCTCTGCAGTACGCCCAACGCCGGCAGTGCGGATAATCGCGCCCATATCTTTTGGTATTTCAAGCGTCGCCAGCGCATCTTTCAAATCGTCACGTTCATCGCCTTCAATGCGACGACTGATACCGCCAGCCCTCGGATTATTGGGCATTAACACCATGTATCTACCCGCTAAACTGTAAAACGTGGTTAGCGCGGCGCCCTTGGTGCCTCGTTCCTCCTTATCGACTTGAACAATGATCTCCTGACCTTCCTTGAGCACATCGGCGATATTAATTCGCCCTTTGATCTCGCCGGGACCCTTGGAGAAGTATTCTCTCGAGATTTCTTTAAGAGGCAGAAAACCATGGCGGTTGCCACCAAAATCAACAAAGGCAGCTTCGAGACTCGGCTCAACGCGCGTGATCTTTCCTTTGTAAATATTTGATTTCTTTTGATCTCTTGCGAGACTTTCGATGTCTAGATCGTAGAGTTTCTGACCATCGACGAGTGCAACCCGCAGCTCTTCGCTGTGCGTTGCATTGATTAACATTCTTTTCATTACGATACCCTTATGTCTGCGACGAGCAGCGCTTCAGGTACCGGCAAACCAACTGATGTGCCTAGAGATACAAGTGTTTCCGGCCTCGGTCTAACCCGAGCTTATCAGGCTTCACGAATGAAGCATTATTCATTTTATGACATGGCTGAGGCTGCACATTCCTTTCGATTCGTAATTAAGGAGATGTTCAGATATGCAGTTTCCCTCAATGCTTTTTAAAGCAATGACTCAGTCAATGTCTCTAACGTAATTCGATTTGGCGATACTGTTTTCAGCCGCTCATCATTTTTAGTGGCCTGTCATTTGGCCTGTTCTGATTGATACTCGATCACCATGATCCAACATCAACTTGTTCAATTTAAGTACCGAGATACTTACCTGTTTGTTTGGCCCCTAGGCTAATACAAGGCTGGGGCCTCAAGGCGTCGAAAACTATCGAATGCAGTCTGATTTAAACCGCGCTAAACTTCGTCTTCGCCTCACTAAAACTGGCCATGTCATGTGCCAGTCGGTGTTGAGCATAACAGCTTCCGAGCGTGGATACAGCAAAAAAATGCAGTCGAATCAAGGAACAATGACGCACGAGGCCGCTCGGATTGTCGAGATTGATGCGGATCGATCGGGCCAGAGACTCGATAATTATCTGTTATCTGTCCTTAAAGGCATTCCAAAGACGCGTATCTACCAAATGGTCCGAAAGGGCGAAGTGCGCATCAATAAGGGCCGGATCAAACCACATTATAAGCTGAAAGCTGGCGACCTTGTACGAATTCCGCCCATTCGGCGAGCTGTGTCGGAAGTAGAAAAGGATTATCGTTTTATCTCTGTGGTCGAACATATCTTATTTGAAGACGACCTCATGATGGCGATCAACAAGCCGGCTGGGCTCGCCGTCCACGGCGGTTCGGGCTTAACAGGCGGGCTGATTGAAGCCTTAAGAGCGCACAGATCCGACTTACCTTACCTCGAATTGGCGCACCGACTGGATCGAGATACATCCGGGTTGCTGCTTGTCGCGAAAAAGCGGTCTTTTTTGCGGCGTTTTCAAGAGCAGCTCCGAAACAAAGACCATCTTCAGAAACATTATGACCTGATTGTTCATGGTAGATGGCCGGATGCTAAAAGCCGGGTTGACCTCCCCATTCAAAAAGTCGTTCTAGCCAATGGCGAACGGATTAGTCGAATCGATCGCGATGGCAAAGCCTGTGAAACCCGGTTTCGAGTGAAACAACACTTCTCCAATGCGACTTGGCTTGAGGCACGACTGGTCACGGGCAGAATGCACCAGATCCGGGTCCACGCAACCGCCACGGGTCACCCTATTATTGGCGACACAAAATACGGCGATCCGGATAAGGATATGCTGATACGGCCCAACAGAATGATGCTACATGCCTCATCGCTCAGCCTTAAAAACCGCGCGCAATCTGCCTTGGACAATCCGCTCGAAGGCTTTTCGGTTTTGGCGCCGCTGGAACATCGGATGAAAGCGTTTCTCGAAGCGCTAACTTAGCCTAAATTCCTACTAACCTAGCAAGCGTATGCAATGCCTGAGACACTGATCAAGTCGCCCGGTTAACTTGGTTATATAGCACTTAAAAAATGCGAAGACATCTCGCGCTCAGGACACATCAGGTCTATGCAAGGTACGCTAAGGGGTGATCCAACTCGCGCAGGGCTTGAAGTAGCGCTAAGGCTGGCAAGCCGTAAAGCACATTGATGTCTGATGTTTCGATTTTTTCGATTAATCGCAAACCCGCTCCCTCCGCATGAAAACTCCCTGCACTCCACAGTGGGCTGTCTGCCAGCACGTAGGTTTCAATTTCTAGATTCGTAAGTCGCCTTAGCCTCACAGCGCATGACTCAACGATCGCCCGTTCGACAACACCATTGCGCAGCAACGCCAAACTGCTGTGGAACGTCAGCCATTGCCCCGATGCCTGCGTCAACTGATCGATCGCCCGGTCAACCGAGCCGGGTTTATGTAGAATCATCCCCGATTCCAGGCTACACACTTGGTCCGAGCCGATGACAATCGCATTTGCTGCCGACTGAGAGGCTAACTTTGCCGCGACCGAGCCCGCTTTGCCCTTGGCATTGACCAATGCGATCTCAGCTGGAGCAGCTGATTGGACCGTTTCGTCAAAATCAGGTGCGATCACATCGAAGACGAGCTTAAGCCCCGTCAAAATTGAATGCCTAGCGCTTGATTCAGATGCCAGCACCAGCGTTGAATTTCCTTCAATTTCTTGGTTTTTCTTCATAACATTGGGCCTAAGAATGTTTTGACAGCTACACAAGAGATGCCTAAGATGCGGCCCGTATGTTAACAGAGGTCTTACCCAAGCGTATTCGTTACCCTCAAGCCGGCGTTGAATCGGCCTCGTTCGAGGGCGTTTTGCCGATAAGTCGTTTGCCGCGTCTTGCTGAAGCCTTGCTCGATAACGGCCTGGATAACGCAGGTGTGCCAGAATCGGTTGTGGTGAAATTGCGATTTAGCAGCGACGGTCCTGGCAGGGTTTTGGTAGCTGGTGCGGCACACTTCGAGCAGCAATGGCTGTGTCAACGCTGCTTAGATACGGTTTTACTGTGTAGTGAGTGCGACATCGAGATGATCTTGTCGGCTCACAAAAAGGTGATCGAACAACTGCGGGATGATCAGGACAGTCTATTAACCGACGGCGACCTAGTCGATACGGCAGACATCCTTGAGGATCAACTGCTACTTGCGTTGCCGATGTCGCCAAAACATGAGGATTGTGATCCGGCTTTTGAGGTGCCCGAATTGATAGAGCGCGGGCCGATTGCAAGCCAAGCTCAGGATGATACTGTTGAAGAAATCGAAGAAGGGCGTCAACGTCCTTTCGCTGAATTAAAGCGTTTAACCGAAAAAGATTAACTGATTAGGAGCCAATTATGGCCGTACAACAAGATAAAGTATCGCGTTCAAAGCGGGGCATGCGCCGAGCGCATGATAGCCTTAAAGGACCAACTCTCTCTGAGGATTCAACGACTGGCGAAACGCACCGTCGGCATCATGTTACCGCTGATGGTTTTTATCGCGGTAAGAAAGTAATCCACACGACATCAGACGAAGACTGATCTGCTGGGACAGGACTTTACATTGATCCCGTCCGCTACAGCTTAGATTAAGAGATCAAATCGATGAAAACCGCTTTTTTATTTCCTGGCCAAGGCTCACAGGCGCAGGGAATGCTCGGCGAGAGTGCGACTGCCGTTGCTGAAACGTTTGACGAGGCTTCCGAAGCCCTTGGCTACAACTTATGGTCTTTGGTCCAACACGGACCGATCGAGCAGCTCAATCAGACTGAATTTACCCAACCCGCTTTGTTAACCGCCAGTATCGCGCTCTGGCGATTATGGACGCAAGCGGGCGGCACGACAGATTTTGTGGCAGGGCATAGCTTGGGGGAATATAGCGCGTTGGTCGCCAGTCAAGTCTTATCGCTTCGTGACGGGGTGCGCGTCGTCCAAAAAAGAGGCCAGTTGATGCAGGCCGCTGTCCCGCTGGGGGCCGGGGGCATGGCCGCTGTGATGGGCCTAGACGATGATCAAATCGCGGCTGCCTGTCGTCAAGCAACGCTCGAAGTTGAATCGGGCAGTGTCCAGCCAGCGAATCTGAACGCCCCAGGCCAAGTCGTTATATC
>Ga0115566_10002198_pt1 | contig 16242 bp, 16 predicted proteins | sample COGITO_mtgs_1204_3_FD_87173 | JGI IMG/M metagenome (GOLD analysis project Ga0115566, IMG submission 87173) | Pelagic marine microbial communities from North Sea - COGITO_mtgs_120405 | ecosystem: Environmental > Aquatic > Marine > Epipelagic | place: Germany:Helgoland, sampling site Kabeltonne...
AGAACCTTGTGGAGCCGATTTGCTTTTTCCAGTTGCGTTTACATCTCTACCTAAAATATTTACTACCCCTACAGCATCAACACCTGATACCGTCCAGCTTCCGGCTAACTTATCTTCAATTCCTTCAACTTCTATTGGTGTAAACGAATCATCCTTTTTACAGGAATCAAAGAATAAGGGAACTAATAGAAATGCAGTAATACTTAAAAATAGATTTCTGTAATTCATTCTCATGATAGTCGTTACGTATAGTTTTTGTTAAAGTTGGTACATGCTCGATTTTACTGCATCAATCACATCTTTAACATCGGGTAATGCTTCATCTATTAAAGTCGGTGCAAAGGCAAAAGGGGTATCTGATTGGGTAAGTCGTAAAACTGGTGCGTCTAAATAATCAAATGCAACTTTTTGAATTCTAAATGAAATTTCAGAAGCAATTGAAGCTACTGGCCAGCTTTCTTCTACAATTATCAATCTATTTGTTTTTTTTACAGACTCTACAATGGCTTCTTCGTCCCACGGTCGTATCGTTCTCAAGTCAATAACTTCAACGTTTATTCCTTCTTTAGCCAATTCTTCTGCGGCACTTAAAGCAATCTTTATAATTTTTCCAAATGAAACGATTGTACAATCAGTTCCAGGCCTTTTAACGTCAGCCTTTCCAATTGGTATAATGTATTCTCCATCAGGAACTTCCCCCTTTTCGCCATACATTTTTTCAGATTCTAAGAACACAACAGGGTTTTCGTCACGAATGGCGGCTTTTAAGAGGCCTTTTGCATCATAAGGATTAGAAGGAGTGATTACTTTTAAGCCTGGAACATGAGCGTAAAAAGCTTCAAAACTTTGTGAGTGGGTTGCTCCTAATTGACCAGCTTGCCCATTTCCACCTCTAAATACGATTGGAACATTGTATTGACCGCCGCTCATTTGGAGCATTTTAGCAGCGCTATTTATTATTTGGTCTGCCGCTAAAATTGCGAAATTCCAAGTCATGTATTCTACAATTGGTCGTAATCCATTCATTGCTGCACCAACCGCAATCCCGGAAAATCCAAGTTCAGCAATAGGAGTGTCAATAACTCTTTTATCGCCAAATTCGTCCAACATTCCTTGGCTTACCTTATACGCACCATTATATTCGGCTACTTCTTCACCTAACAAAAAGACATTTTCATCTCTTCTCATTTCTTCATTCATTGCTTCTCTTAAAGCTTCTCTGAATTGGATTTCTCTCATTTTGTACGTTTTTTTTTCCGTCTGCAAAAATAGAAATATCATGGATAGTTCAACAATATTAAGACTTGGTATGTATTATAATAAATTAGCTGGCGATTGAACCAAGATATTGGAGCAAAAAACAAGCTCTTTGACTACTTTTGCATTTAATAAAAACATAGGAAAATACCTTATTTATGAAGATTCTTGTATGTATTAGCAAGGCTCCTGATACCACATCAAAAATTACGTTTACGGACGGAGATACCAAGTTCAATGAAGCTGGAGTGCAGTTTATTGTAAATCCGTATGACGAATGGTACGCATTGGTTAGAGGTCTTGAATTAAAAGAAAGTTTTGGCGGTTCGGTTACCACTATTACTGTGGGTGGAGCAGAAAACGATCCAATTATTAGAAAAGCACTTGCAATAGGTGCTGATGATTCAGTTAGAATTGATACTGAAGCAACTGACGCTTTTTTGGTAGCTAAAGAAATTGCTGAATTTGCTAAGGACAAAGGCTATGATTTAGTGCTTTGCGGAAAAGAAACTATTAATTATAATGGTGGTCAGGTTGCAGGTCTTATAGCTGAATTTATGGATTTACCATTTGTTTCTTTAGCAACCAAACTAGATGTAAATGGAACAACCGCCACCATTGAATGTGATATTCAAGGCGGCGAACAAATAGTTGAAGTTGAAACCCCACTAGTTATAAGCGCTGCAAAAGGGATGGCTGAACAGCGAATTCCTAATATGCGCGGAATTATGGCTGCACGGTCTAAAAAATTAGAAGTGATTACCGCTTCTGGTGCTTCAGCAGCTAGCGAAGTAATCGGTTATAGCTTGCCTTCTGCAAAATCAGAGTGCAAGTATATTGACCCAGAAAATGCCGGAGAATTGATAGAGTTATTGCATAACGAAGCTAAAGTGATATAAAATGAGTGTTGTTGTTTATGTAGATGTTCATTACGGAGAAGCTGTAAAATCTTCGTTAGAGGCTGTTTATTACGCCTCAAAAATTGCAAGTGAAAAAGGAGTTGATTGTGTTGCTGTTGCTGCTGGAGAAATTTCTAATGATAAACTAGCGCTATTAGGAAACTATGGAGCTGTTAGAGTTATGCATAACTCTAATTCAGATACTGATAATGGGCAGAAAGCTAGATTAGTAGAGAGTATTGCAAATTCAAATGGTTCGAATATCATAGTGTTTAGTCATGATTTTTCCGGGAAATCAGTTGCTCCTAGAGTCGCTGCAAGAATGAATGCGGCAATCATTTCTGGAGCCATCGAATTGCCTGATTTTTCGTCTGGAATTAGCGTGAAGAAATCAGTTTTTTCAGGGAAAGCTTTTGCGAATTTTAAAGTTAATACCGAAAAAGTAGTTATTTCCCTTCTTCCTAATTCTTTAGATATTGAAGTTGGTCCTGGAAGCGCAACAGTTGAGTCAGATTCAAGCGAAATTGGTGTTGCCAGAGTTGTTGTAAAAGAAAATAAAGTTGCAGGCGGTGATGGACAAATAGATTTGACTGAAGCTGAACTTGTTGTAAGTGCAGGTAGAGGTTTAAAAGGTCCTGAAAACTGGGGAATGATAGAAGAATTAGCTAGTTTGCTTGGTGCAGCTACTGCTTGTTCTCGTCCAGTTGCCGATATCGATTGGCGCCCTCATCATGAACACGTTGGTCAAACGGGTATAGCTATTCGGCCAAACTTGTATATTGCTGTTGGAATTTCGGGTGCTATTCAACATCTAGCAGGTGTTAATGGCTCTAAGGTTATTGTTGTTGTTAATACCGATCCAGAAGCTCCATTTTTTAAAGCGGCCGATTATGGTATCGTTGGTGATGCCTTTGAAGTAGTTCCAAAACTTATTGAAGCAGTAAAAAACTTTAAATCTTAGGTCTATTTCTTGAAACCCTCTATGGAAGAAAAAATTAAATTAGAGATTTCAGGACTATCTTATAGTCAAACTCAAACAGGAGCTTATGCTCTTGTTTTGAGTGAGGCAAAAGGAAATCGAAGCCTCCCCATAATTATTGGGAGCTTTGAAGCGCAGGCAATTGCCATTGAATTGGAGGACATGAAACCTAGTCGTCCTTTAACGCATGATGTATTTAAAAATTTCGCAGCTGCTTTTGGAATTATGCTTCAGGAAGTTGTGATTTACAATCTTCAGGAAGGAGTTTTCTATGCCAAGTTAATTTGCTCTGGTCCTAGTGGAGATAAAACTGAAATAGATGCCAGAACATCGGATGCGATAGCATTAGCCGTTCGTTTTAAATGCCCGGTCTACACATTTGAGTTTATTCTTAAAAATGCTGGTGTAATAATAGATGAGGATGCTGAAATCAGAACTCAAGATGAGGATAAAGACGCAGATTCAACTGAGGACAATAAAAACCCATTATCCTCTAAAACTGTCGATCAATTGGAAGAAATGCTAAGAGATGCTCTGGAAAATGAAGATTATGAATTGGCTTCGAGTTTGAGAGATGAGCTAACAGCAAGAAAATAGTATATTCGACACTTCAATAATTTCTATGGACTTAATTTCTGTTCTACGAGGGCTTCTAGGTTTGGTGGTTCTTATAGGTATTGCCTTCCTTTTTAGTTCAAATCGTAAAGCTATTAATTGGAAAGTTGTCGGTTTTGGATTAACAGCTCAAATCGTATTGGCCATTGGAATTCTAAAGGTTAGTTACATTCAATTTGGATTTGAAATTGTTGGAAAGGGTTTTGTTAAAATCATTGACTGGACAAGGGAAGGAACTACTTTCTTATTTGGTAGCTTCATGGATGTCTCTTCATACGGATTTGTCTTTGCATTGCAAGTTCTGCCTACCATTATTTTCTTTTCAGCATTAACTTCTGTACTCTTTTACCTAGGAATTATTCAAAAGGTAGTTTATGCGCTGGCATGGGTATTTACTAAGATTTTGAATGTGAGTGGTGCTGAAAGTCTTTCAGTTGCCGGGAATATATTTTTAGGTCAAACAGAGGCTCCTCTTTTAATTAAAGAATATTTAGCTTCAATGAATCGATCTGAAATACTTCTTGTTATGTTAGGAGGGATGGCTACCGTTGCTGGAGGAGTGTTAAGCGCCTATATTGCTTTTTTAGGTGGTGACGATCCGTCCCAAAGAGTTTTGTTTGCAAAACATTTACTAGCAGCTTCCATTATGGCAGCGCCCGGTGCAATAGTGGTTTCAAAAATTCTTTTGCCACAAACGGAGCCTATAAATTCAACGGTTGAGGTAAGCAAGCAACAGACGGGTAGTAATTTATTGGATTCTATAAGTAAGGGAACTACTGAAGGACTAAAGTTAGCCGTGAATGTGGCAGCAATGCTCTTAGTTTTTTTCGCTTTTATAGCTATGATAAATTATGGGTTATTGAAACTTGGGAATTTATTTGGGCTAAATGAAATAATTAATTCAGCGTCTTCGGGACAATACGATGTTCTTTCATTACAATATATTTTAGGTAATATTTTTGCTCCATTAATGTGGGTTATTGGCGTTGATAGTCAGGATATTACTCTTGTTGGGCAACTCTTGGGAGAGAAAATTACAGTGTCAGAATTTGTGGGTTACGCAAGTTTGGCTGAAATGAAAACGGCTGGTGCTTTTGCCTCTCAGAAATCAATAATAATGTCTACTTATATTTTATGTGGCTTTGCCAATGTAGCCTCAATTGGAATTCAAATTGGAGGTATTGGTTCTTTAGCGCCCAGTCAAAGAAAGACTTTATCAGAACTTGGGGTGAAAGCTTTAATAGGAGGTACGATTGCTTCTTTGTTTTCCGCAACAATTGTAGGCGCTATTTCATAGCCTATTTCTTTTTTTGCCGCTGGTGTTTTTAGGGATTAAGAGAATTGGGATTTTAGCACTATGAAACAATTCATTCTTGATACTTCCTACTACAAAATCATATAAAGAACTGTTGTTATGAGAGCCAATTACAACGAGGTCAACATTTAGCTTGTTCAATACGTCTAACAAAGTATCTAGGGTAGATCCTTGTACTAAAAGAGGAATACAATGCACACCTTTTTCTGTGCACTCAGTAGCATACTTCTGTAATTTTTTATGTTCCTTTCGCAACACTCCTGCTCGTTGATCTCTAATAACTTTTGGCCCAACATCATATCCTATATAATCAGGATCTGGTGCGGCAACATGAACCAGCCATAATTTTGCATTAAAAGCTAAGGCATACTCAGCAGCCTTATCAACTACTTGATCAGACACTTTTGAAAAATCTATACCTGCCAATATTTTCACCTCCTAAAATTAAGAAATAAATCCACATAATGTGTAATTTCTGTTAGTAAAAAGCGAAGAGGGAAATGGTAAGAGTCCCTTTTGCAACCTTAATTTGTAATTACTTAATTCAATATAAATTATGCGCGCATACCTCGATTTACTTGATCATATTTTGGAAAACGGAACTCAAAAAGGGGATAGAACCGGAACGGGTACTCTTAGTTGTTTTGGGTATCAAATGCGATTTGATTTAAGTGAGGGCTTTCCCGCATTAACTACGAAGAAGCTTCATTTACGGTCTATTATTCATGAACTGCTCTGGTTTTTAAGCGGTGATACTAATATCAAATACTTAAAAGAAAATGGGGTTAGAATTTGGGATGATTGGGCAGATGAAAAAGGTGATTTGGGACCAGTATACGGATATCAATGGAGGAGCTGGCCAACAAGCGATGGACGACAAATTGATCAAATAGGAAAGTTGATTGAGATGATAAAAAACAATCCAAACTCTCGGAGATTGATGGTGAGTGCATGGAATGTTCAATTTATTGATGAAATGGCATTGCCGCCATGTCATACCATGTTCCAGTTTTATGTTGCAGATGGAAAATTATCTTGTCAATTGTATCAACGAAGTGCTGATACTTTTTTAGGCGTTCCATTTAATATTGCCAGTTATGCTTTGTTGACGATGATGATTGCTCAAGTTTGTGACCTCGAACCAGGTGATTTTGTTCACACATTTGGTGATGTTCATTTGTATAACAATCATTTGGATCAAACAAAAGAGCAATTAAAAAGGATTCCTACTAAACTACCGACTATGAAAATAAATCCAAATGTGAAAAATATTTTCGATTTTAAATTCGAAGATTTCGAATTGGTAGATTACCATCCTCAAGCTCACATTAAAGCCGCTGTTTCAGTATGATAGTTAGCTTAATTGTTGCGGTGGCTAAAAATAATGGGATTGGTAAAGACAATAACTTGTTATGGCATTTGCCGGCAGATATGAAGTTTTTTAAAGAGACTACAACGGGGCATTGTATTATAACTGGTCGTAAAAATTATGAGTCCATCCCAGCTCGATTTCGGCCTTTGAAAGACAGAACGAATATTGTGGTTACTCGAAATTTGAAATATTCAGAAAGTGATATTGAAATTTGTAATTCCATTGAATCTGCAATCGCTTTTGCAAAAGATCAGGGAGAAGTTGAGGTTTTTGTTATTGGAGGTGGGCAAATCTATAAGGAAGTTCTTCAGAAAGAATTGATTGACAGAATGTACATTACGCATGTCGACGCAAATTTTGAAGCGGACACCTTTTTTCCAGAGTTTGATAATAAGAAATGGAATTCAAAACAAATTCTTGAAATTGAAAAAAATGAAAAGAATTCATTGGAAGGGAGAGTTATTAGCTATGATAGGATTTAGATTTCATTAAAGAATAAAACTCAACTTAAAATATCATTGGAATTTGCCTTTCTTTGGTTTTATTAATTTTCAATTATGTATTCAAAGCCAAAAATTTCTCTTGCCAGAATATTTCGAAAGAACTATAAAGAATTAATAGCTGTTTTGCTATATACATTTTTTATTTTCAGATTATATGATTATAGAGGGATAGAGGCTCTCGACATTCCTATGTCAATTTCAACTGTGCTCGGGTTTGCGGTATCTCTTCTTTTGGGTTTTAGAACTGGTGAATCCTATGATAGATGGTGGGAAGCAAGAAAAATTTGGGGAGCTATTGTAAATGATTCAAGGACACTTACTCGCCAACTAATGGGTTTTGTTGACCAAGAGAACAATATGATGGAGATTCAAGAAATAGCATATTGCAATATTGCTTTTGATTATGCATTAAAAAACTCTTTACGAAAACTAGATGTCAGTGAAGAAATAAAGCCTTTTTTAAGTAGTGAAGATTTTAACGAAGTAATAAAACAACAGAACGTCCCTAACGCGATACTTTTAATTATGGAACAAAAATTAAATCGACTAAAAAGAAGTAATTCCGTGACTAATTATGAATTTGTTGAATTAGATAAAACACTAAAGCGATTATGCGATCACATGGGAAAATGTGAACGGATAAACAATACAATTTTCCCAGTTCATTATAGGTATTTTACTCACGTAGGTATTATTGTATATATAATGATGTTGCCCTTCGGAATGTTAAAATCAACTGGATACTTTATGATTCCTATTGTTACTTTAATATTCTTTTTCTTTACTACTTTAGAGGGCATTGCCTTTCGTTTACAAGATCCTTTTATGAATAGAGGCTCCGATACTCCAATGTCTACAATTTGCAGGACGATTGAAATAAATGTGAAACAGATGCTTGGGAACTCTGATATTCCTGATAAGATTGAAATGACTGATTCTGGCGCAATTATGTAATTATTGGGCGAAAAAAAAGCCGCAATAGCGGCTTTTAATATTAAAAATTTATTGGAGCTTAAGCCACTTTCAAGTTCTTTAAGGCAGAAACTTTCAATTTTTCCAAGGCATACTCTTTTGTAACTTTAAATTCTTTTATAGGCTCTTCAGCTGATGGAAGTTCGAACATAGCATCAGTCATTATTGCTTCGCAAATAGACCTCAAACCACGAGCTCCTAATTCAAATTCAATCGCTTTGGTCACCATAAAATCTAATACTTCTTTATCAAAGCTTAGTTTGATTTCTTCCATGTCAAACAATTTATGATATTGTTTAATAAGCGCATTTTTAGGCTCGGTTAAGATTCTTCTTAATGCAACTTCATCTAATGGGTTTAAATAAGTAAGGACAGGGAAACGACCAATTAACTCAGGAATTAAACCATAATGTTTAAGGTCAGCAGGATTTACATATTGAAGCATGTTTTCTACTTCAACAGTTTCTCTTTCTTGTTGTCTTGCGTAACCTAAAGCCTTTGTGTTAAGTCTTTTTCCAATTACTTTATCTATGCCTACAAAAGCTCCTCCAGTAATAAAAAGGATATTCTTTGTATTGATCTGAACTAATTTTTGCTCAGGATGTTTTCTTCCGCCCTTAGGTGGTACACCTACATCAGCCCCTTCTAATAACTTAAGTAGCGCTTGTTGAACACCTTCGCCACTAACATCACGTGTAATAGATGGATTGTCACTTTTACGTGTAATCTTATCTATTTCATCTATAAAAACAATTCCTCTTTCAGCCGCAGAAACGTCGTAATCCGCTGATTGTAAAAGTTTGGTAAGAATGCTTTCAACATCTTCTCCTACGTAACCCGCTTCTGTAATAACTGTAGCATCGGCAACTGCAAATGGTACATTTAGAATTTTAGCAATGGTTTTAGCCAATAGGGTTTTTCCAGTTCCGGTTTCCCCTAGCAGAATAACGTTTGATTTTTCAATCTCAACGTCATCCTCGCTATCTTTTTGAGTAATTCTTTTGTAATGGTTGTAAACCGCTACAGAAAGTACTTTCTTAGCTTGTTCTTGTCCAATAACGTACTCATCCAAATGAGATTTAATATCTCTTGGTTTAAGTAAATTCAATGTTTTGTTAATGGTAGTTTCAACTCGTTGCGTTATCTCTTCTTCAACAATATGTTGAGCCTGAGAAATACAACCATCACAAATGTGACCAGAAATACCGGCAATAAGAATGTTTACTTCACTCTTACTTTTTCCACAAAACGAACACCTAGGTTCTCCTTTTGAAGCCATATTAACTATTTACAAGAACTTCGTCTACCATGCCATATTTTTTCGCTTCAGCAGCGCTCATCCAGTAATCACGATCACCATCTTTCCAAATGGTATCGTATTCTTGACCTGAATGATTAGCAATAATTTCGTAAAGTTCTTTTTTGATTTTTTGAATTTCAATAGCAGTAATTTCTATATCACTTGCTTGTCCTTGAGCACCACCCATTGGTTGGTGAATCATAACTCTTGAATGAGGTAGGGCAGAGCGTTTTCCTTTTGCGCCTGCACATAATAATACAGCTCCCATACTAGCGGCCATACCTGTACATATTGTAGCCACATCAGGACCAACATACTGCATAGTGTCGTAAATACCTAAGCCAGCATAAACTGAACCTCCTGGGCTATTCAAGTATATTTGAATGTCTTTTTTATTATCAGCAGATGCTAAAAATAACAACTGAGCTTGTACAATATTTGCTATTTGGTCGTCAATTCCAGTACCCAAAAAGATAATTCTGTCCATCATTAATCTCGAAAAAACGTCCATTGCTTGCACGTTCATTTGTCTTTCTTCAAGAATATAAGGTGTCATTGACTGCATTTGGTTAATGCCAGAATGAATGTACTGATCTACAACCATACTACTGATACCGCGGTGTTTTATCGCGTAATTTCTAAATTCTCTTCCGTCCATTTTATTTTAAATCTTAACTAAGTTAGACAAACTTTCTAAAATTCCTTTTTTAGCAGGTTTGCCGGTTGCTAATTTAACGAAATCGTCGAAAGAAACTTCTTTTGTTTTTAAAGCTACAGTTTCCTTGAAAAAAGCAAGGATTTTCTCGCTGTAAAGCTGTTGGTATATTTGCTCAGTTTCTTCTTGCTGTTTAGCCATATAATTCTGAGCAGCTTTTGTCAAATCTTCATCTTCAATCTGATTTCCATAACTAGCCATTTGAGCTTTAAAAAGATCTTTTACTCTATTCAAAGCATCTTCATACTTAACCTCAATGTTGTTTTCCTTAATGATTTTGCTTTCAATAAGCTGCCAAGTCATTCCTTTCGAAAAGTTTGGCCAATCTTTTTCTATGTCTTCAGGAGTCGCTTTTTCATTGCTCATTTCAACCCATCGCTTTAGAAATGCCTCAGGCAATTCTAATTTCAATTTTTCCTTTAAGCTATCTTGAAGATCTCTAAAGAATAATTTGTCAGAATCATCACCTAACGTTTTCGTCAAGTCCTCTGTAAGTCGAGCTTTGAATTCAACATCCGTTTTAACCGTTTCAGGTCCAAAAAGTTTATCATAAAATTCTTGATTTACTTCACACGGCGTTAAATCATGAATTTTAGCTATAGTAAAATTGAATTTCTTACCAATTTTATCTACTTCACCTTTGTCAACATTAAGCATTGCTGCAAGGTCTGCATCGTTTTTACAAAAATCTCTAGGGTCAATTACAATTGTATCCTCTAATTTCTTTCCGATTAATGCTTTTTTAGATTTTTCTTTTTCTAAATATTCAAGTCCAATAGAAGTGTGATTATGAATTCCGCCTTCTACTTTTACTCCTTTAGCATCTAATTCATCAATTTTACCATTCACAAGATCATTTTCACCAACAACATCTACTTCTTTCATAGTGCCGTATCTGCGAGTCAAATCTTTAGTATACTTTTCTAATAGCTCATCGTCTATTGATATAGTATGGTAGTTAGCCTTAGTTTTATTGTCGATTTTTACATCGAATTTTGGTGAAAGACCTATGTCGTATTTGAATTCAAAAGTTTCACCATCAACCAAGTTTTCTTTTGGCTGCTCATCTTTATTTGGAAGAGGGTTTCCTAATATTTCAAGTTTTTCTTGAGAAATATAAGAATTAAGGTTCTCATTCAATAATTTATTGATTTCGTCTGCCATTACAGATTCTCCGTACATTTTCTTTACCATTCCAAATGGTACATGTCCCTTACGGAAACCAGGCATATTTGCCTTGCCTTTATAGTCGTTAAGAATCGTTTTAACTTTTCCTTGATAGTCTTCAGGTGTTACAGTAATACTAATTACTGCATTCAAATCGTCAATTACTTCTTGTTTAATGTCCATTTCTAGAATCTATATTTTTTGCTAAATATCTAATATACAAATCAATACAATCGATTTTCGGGTAACTGGAAAATCGGGCGGCAAAAGTAAGTTATTTTGGTATTGAAAATAGGCTTTAGCCGCTTAATTAAACGGTTTTTAGCATATATGTGTTGGGATGAATAGTTGTAAATTGCATTCCATAATTCTTTCTGAGGTTTTAACTAGGTTTGGCAATGTGTTCAGGAGGTGAAAACGTTCAATGACTTAAACTTGAAAATGGTTTCGTTCTGTTGAAATTCAATGTATTTTTTTAATACGATCAAATAATGTTTTAAAAAATCATTTTGTCGTTTTAAAATGATGATGGATGTTCTTTTGCAGATGCTGTTGACTTGTTAATTTTACTTTGTATTTGTAAGTTTAAAATGCACAGTTTTGTAAAGTGATTCAGATCTATGAATGGAGGTTAGTAAATCTACGATTTGGATTTGAATAAAAATTATTATTGTATGAAGTTATTTCTGTTTTCGTTTCTAATTATTCCCATTGTTCTATCTGCACAAATTGATACAATTCCAAAAGGAAATGTTGTGTATATTGATTCTATTCAAGGTTTAAGGGTAGTTTATCCATTTAAAAATAGTAAAGTAAATGGCAAGGTAAAAGCTTATTATTTGAGTAGTAAAAATTTGGCTTATGAGGGTGAAAGTGTCTCAAATGCAAAACAAGGTACCTGGAATTATTTTGAATATGATAGTCTCAATAAAGCTTCCGTTTATCAATATTATAATTATGTAAATGATACATTAAATGGTGGATTTGTAGAAGTAAGAGATTCGTTAAGAATTATTGGTGCTTATAAAAGTGCCACGTTGCATGGTTCGTTTAAAAGAGAAATTTCAACATTGTCAGACTCAGGATCAATAATTTGGACTCCCTTAGATTCTGGTGGATATGATAAAGGTAGGAAATATGGTCAATGGACTTTTTTAATTAAAGGAAAACTTCATAAAACGGGGTATTTTGAAAATGGTGAAAAACATAAACATTGGTTTATTTATGATGTTTATGATAATTCTGACAAGAATGTTGTAATGCGTGAGATTCAGTATTTTGAGGGTGTTAAAACTGGAACTGAGAAAAAATATTTTCATTATGATTTTGAGACTTGTGGTCAAGGTTGTGTAGATACGATCAAAATAGAAGAGTATGAGCAAATTCCATGGCAAAATGGAAACCTTCTTGGGGCATATTTGAAAAAGAACAAAAAGGGAGAAGTGCTTATAAAAGGAACCTATAGTGATGGTAAAAAAGTGAGTACATGGGAATATTATGAGCCAGACAACAAAGAAAAAGAAACGAAGACCTATTTAGAAGATAGTTTGAATGGACCTTATAAAAAAGAAGTAGGTGAGCATGTTATTTTGGAAGGGACATATGCGTTGGGCAAGAAGAATAACATTTGGAAGTACTATGATGAATCTGGAAAGCCAATTCGTGAAGAAAATTATGCTGATGGCCTAAAAACAGGAGAGTGGAAGTATTTTAACCACCGAGGATACATTGGTCTTTCAAAAATATTTGAAGATGATGAATTGGTTAGCATTACCGAGTTTAACGATGTTGAAGTAGATGTTCTTAATCTAGAGTTTACAAAAACTGCAGATGGGATTGAAATTGTTGCCGAAGAAATATTTGAAGACAGTGTTGAAACTAAAACATTATTATTTAAGCCTGAGGGAAGTAATGATTTGGATCACTCTACATTTATGGAGTTATTTAATGAGAAAGGGAAAGACTCATTGGTTTTTGTGCGAAACGGAGGATACACAGTTAAAAAAGGTGGTGCCATGGAGTACTCAGGGCGTTTTAAAGATAATGTAAAAGACGGAGTTTGGGAGTATTATTATAATTCGTCAATCATTTGGAAAATTGAATTTAAAGATGGGATTCAAAGCAATGAAACCTTTATTGAAAAAATAAACGGTAATCCTTTGAAAAAAGGGGAGTATCTGCTTTGGTTTGGTCCTGAACGACCAAAATTAGAGTTCAGCATTAGGGAAGGAGTGCGTCACGGTAAATCAACTTGGTACTTACGAAATGGTGAAGTGAGAAAAGAGGAAAAGTATAAGGAAGGTATATTACAGTAAACTTGCATTATCCTTTTAGTAGTAAAAAACCTCCAAATGCGGTAAGTATTCCTATTATGATTGATAATAAGGTATAGCTTAAAAATAATACCCAGTCTCCATTTTTTATCAGCATAGCGTTTTCAATAGAGAAGGTAGAAAAAGTGGTGAAGCCACCACAAAATCCAATTGTAAAAAATACAATATATTGAGAACTGGTCCAGTTCATTTTATCGACATATCCAATAATTGCACCTAGTAAAAAGCTACCCAATATATTAACGATAAGCGTTCCCCAAGGAATCCCAGATTCAACTTTTTTGGAAACATAATGGCCAATTATAAATCGAAGAACACTGCCTAAACCTCCTCCAATAAAAATTAATATGAGACTATTCCACATGAAGAACTTCTTTTAGTTTGTTCATTATTTCCATGGTAGCTCCTTTGTTTTTTGTAATAAAATCAGAGCAAGCTTTTGAAGCTTTATTTAACTCTTTTGAATTTGAAGTTAAGACCGCAACAATCTTGGTAAATTCACTTTCGTTTTTCACTTCAAATCCGCCACCTAATTTCAGCAAATTTTCGGCTTCTGGGAATTTGAAATGGTTCGGTCCAAAAATAGAGGGAACTCCAAATGCAGCTGGTTCAAGTATGTTGTGAATGCCATCAATAAATCCCCCACCTATTAAGGCAAGATTACAGTATTTGTATGTGTATTTTAAAATCCCAACCCCATCAATAATTAGGATTTTTGAGTTTTTCAATTCCTCTAAGGAAGATTTATTTGAATATAGTATTGAGGTTTTACTCAAGGTTTTTCTGAATGATTCAATTTTGGATTTATTAATTTCATGAGGTGCGATAATTATTTTCCAGTTATGAAGTAAATCACTATTTATAATCACTCTTATAAAATCCAGTTCTTTCTTCCAAGCGCTTCCTAATATTAAAATTGGTTTTTCGTCCTTAAAGGTTTCAATTTTATCTAATTCTTTTTGTAATTCCAAAACACTATTTACACGGTCTACTCGGGTGTCTCCAGAGACCATCACGTTGTGTTGACCAATGTTTTTTAATAATTTCTTGGTCTCTTTATCTTGAACAAAAAAGAAATTAGGTAAATGAAGTATTCTACTAAAGCTCTTCCCATACCATTTAAAAAACAATTGATCTTCCCTCAGTTTAGCACTAATTAATGTGAACGGAATTAATTTTTTGTGAAGCTCTTCAAAATAAAAAAGCCAAAACTCATATTTGATAAATATTGCAGCTCTGGGATTAATAATTTCAATAAAATCTTTTGCATTTGCTTTACTGTCCAGGGGGAGGTAAAAAACAAAATCGGCGTCTTTGGTGTTTTTTAAAAGTTCGAAACCAGAGGGAGAGAAGAATGTAAGTACCAAAGGGATGTTGGGATACTTAATTCGGAACTCCTCTAAAATGGGCTTGCCTTGTTCAAACTCTCCAACTGAAGAGATGTGAAACCAAAGAGGTTGTGTTTGTAATCCAGAAAGTTTCGTTTTATAAATTGCCCTCCAGTTTTTTCTGCCATCTATCCAAAGTTTGGCTTTTGGAGAAAAGAATGAAACGACTCCAATGGCTAGGCGATAGAATGAAAGTACAAGGGAATAAATTAATTTCACTTTTAATATTAATTATAGTAAAATTCTTTGGGAGCACGACGGTACATTGGAATCACCCAGCCTATTTTAAAGCCATAAGAAATATCTACTCGGCTTCTGTCGTCTTTTCTTTTTTCAGAAAAATTGTACGCTCTTCTGTTTTTTGTGAATCCTTCGTTTAGCTCAATCCCGAAATAGAAATTTATTAATCGAGAACCACTAAAGTATTGATAGCCTAAAAATTGAGTCAGCATAAATCCATTCGTCATTCTGTCGTAACCATTTTGATATGGGAATTTAAACTGTGCGGTTTTGTTCTGTGTGTCTTCCACTCTAATTCGGTGTTGCCAAAAGCCGGCTCCTATCAGAACTTTAAGCCCGCTGTTTGGATTTGGCGATAGAATTTTAAAAACTTTGCCAATTTGCCCTGTGAATCTAAATCCTCTCAAGGTTCCTTTGACGTCAGCATAGTTCCCATCTCCATTTATTAACTGGCCATTTGAGGTTAATACATTGGAGATAGGGTTTTCTTTAAGTTGGTTGCCAAAATGTACTTGCCCATCAACACCATAGATAAACCCCTTTCTATCTTTTACATAAAAAGCACTTCCAATGGTATGGTAAAAACCGAAGCGATCAATAAGATCACCTGAAGGCAATTGGAAAGAATATACCAAGTCGATGTGAGGAATAATGATTGATGAATCTCGTATGCTTTTTTGGGCTAGAACAGGAAAAAAAAGTCCAATCAATAAAGTAATTAGGACGGATTTTTTTGAGAATTTGGAAAACTTCATTATTCGTATTTCTAAGCAACTTTTGTTTCAAATAGAGGCTTCAAATTTAGTTATATTCGCGACCTAAAATTTTGGAAATATTCGTATGAAAAAACTCCAGCTAGTAGACCTTAAATCACAATACCTTAAAATCAAAACTGAGGTAGATCAGGCGGTGCTTAATGTGATGAGTTCAGCTGCCTTTATTAATGGTCCTGAGGTCAAATCTTTTCAAAAAGAATTAGAAGAGTATTTAAACGTTAAGCATGTTATTCCTTGCGCAAATGGCACGGATGCCTTACAAATATCATTAATGGCTTTGGGGTTAAATCCTGGTGATGAAGTTATCTCTCCTAGTTTTACATACATTGCAACCGCAGAGGTAATTGGTCTTTTGAATCTTACGCCTGTTTTTATTGATGTAAATCGTCAAAACTTCACCATTGATGTTCA
>Ga0115566_10002200_pt1 | contig 16240 bp, 14 predicted proteins | sample COGITO_mtgs_1204_3_FD_87173 | JGI IMG/M metagenome (GOLD analysis project Ga0115566, IMG submission 87173) | Pelagic marine microbial communities from North Sea - COGITO_mtgs_120405 | ecosystem: Environmental > Aquatic > Marine > Epipelagic | place: Germany:Helgoland, sampling site Kabeltonne...
AGCCTTCGGCTGTCTGCGCCGCTACGCGGCTTTCGAACCGCAGTATCTCAGAGCTCCTGTCCGGGGCACCATAAAAAAACCCGCGCGAGCGGGTTTGTTTATGGTGCCCCGGACAGGAGTCGAACCTGTGACCTGCCCCTTAGGAGGGGGCCGCGCTATCCAGCTGTGCCACCGGGGCTTGTGGGGCCGCAGTATAGCATCGGGTCGGTATGTTTTTGTATCCTTGCTGCCGATCACATCTTCATCCTACTTGAGATAGAATGGCGCTGATTGAAAATAGCGGGTAGTGGTTTGAAACAATGGGCAATACTGTAGTTTGGAGCTGTAAGCGATTCGATGAGCTGAGCACGGATGACCTGTATGCAATTCTGCAACTTCGTTCCGAGATCTTTGTCGTCGAGCAGGACTGTGTCTATCAGGATGTGGATGGCTTCGATCAGGGGGCCTTGCATGTTATGGGACACCACGCTGCCGCGGAAGATAGCGGCGCGCCACAACTCGTTTGTTATACGCGATTGCTTGCGCCGGGAGTAAAGTACGAAAGTGCCTCGATAGGCAGAGTGGTTACCAGAACGTCGGCTCGCGGCGGGGGGCTCGGAAAAACCTTGATGCTGCAATCCCTCGCTTTTAGCAGGCAACACTGGCCCGAGACGGCTATCACTATATCGGCACAACAGTATTTACAGAAATTCTATACCGAGCTGGGGTTCGAAGCGCAATCGCAGCCCTACGACGAGGATGGAATACCCCATATTCGAATGGGACTAGACGCCTAGGTAGCTCCTGCGCCACTGACCCGAAATTCGGGCATCGCCCCCACAGAAACAACTCAGCAGCCCTCAAAATATTCACATTTAGGCATATATATTTAAGTATTTACCTTAGTAAGTCTTTTATTTGTCGGGAAAGCTCATTTTAATAAAGCATTTGATTTACTATTAAGGAAAACACACCAAAAGTTTTAAAGAAAGTAAATACTTTATTTAAAATGCCGACTAAAGGGATAATACGCAGCTAAACTAGTAGTGAGCCAACGCCATGGAACTGCCAAAAAGCCAGGATCGTATCATGCACCGCCTTAAAACGCGGGGACCACAATCTGTTAAAATCCTTTCAAAACAATTAGATATGACCACGATGGGAGTGCGACAGCATCTCGCCGAGCTAGAATCTAAGGGTCTTGTGGGTCAAACTCAGGAAGAACGGCAAACTCGCGGGCGCCCTGTCCATCTTTGGAAACTGAGTGCTGCCGGCCATGGCCGCTTCCCTGATATGCACTCTCAAACCACCACCGAGCTTATCGATGTCATACGCTCCACCCTTGGCGAGCAGAGCCTGAACCAACTCATTGAGCAGCGCAGCGAGGAAATAGAGGCGCAGTACCGTGAGCAACTAGGCGCCACCGAACCCGACCTTCAACTACAGATCGAGAGGCTCGCACAATTGCGCAGCGACGAAGGCTATATGGCTGAGGTGCGGCTATTACCCGATGGTTTTATGCTTATTGAGAATCACTGCCCTATCTGCACTGCTGCCACTAGCTGCCAGCAATTCTGCGAGACTGAGCTCGATCTATTTCAGCGACTCTTCGAAGACAAGGCTGTCGTAACACGTACCGACCATCTGTTAGCTGGTGCGAGGCGCTGCGCCTATAAAATCAACGCAATCGGCGCGTAAACGCGAAAATTTCACGGCTATTTCTGCTATAGTGTGCCGCTTCTCGCTAGGCGGCTTTAAGCACGCGTAAACAACTCAGGCACCTATGAAATCACTCTCAAGCAAAGTTTTAGTCTGCGCCGTCGCATTGATCGCGCTGCTGCTTGCCGTGGCGCCAAGGGTTATAGGCGCAGGGATAGAGCAAGTGACTATAGATAGGCTCATGGAGCTCATTCCGCCGGAAGCCGAGAGTCAACTAGAGATTCGTCGCAATGAAATCAACAGCGGCTGGTTTCGAAGCTCGGCCAGCATCGAGCTAATCTTCACACCCATAGGCACAGACGCCATCGCGCTGGTGATGGACTTCGACATTGACCACGGACCACTACTACAAACCCAGAATGGGCTTGGAATAGGGCTTGCCTATGCCAATATCAAACCCAGTATTCGCAACGATCTATTCGATATCGCTATTGCCGAGCTCTCGTTTCCCTTGCCGGATATAATGGCCGACCTGCTGGTGCGTTTCGATCAATCTGTGCAGCTCGACATGAATGTCAGCGAGGCCAACTATAGCGGCACCCAGGGAGAAATGAATTTCAATGGACTGAACGCGAGCATCCATGTGGATTCTGACCAGTCGGCCCGCTTCGTCCTCAACATGGGAGAACTGGCAGTTACCGAGAATGCAGCCAATTCCAATGTTGTTGTTGCCGGGCTGGCCATCACCAGCATAACCTCTCAACTGAACGACATGCTCGCCAATAGCAACGCGACTCTCTCTATCCCATCACTAAGCAGCACGGCACCTGTTTCGTTTTCGATATCAGACATCGTTGTCGACTACGGGCTGAATGTCTCACCTGCGGATCCCCAGAGCAGTGAAATCTATCAGTCTCTAAGTATTGCAAACATCGAAGGTGGCCTGCCCGTTCGCTCACTCAGTTGGCGCAGCGAAATCAAACAGTTAAAAAATGAACTGCTGCAGGACTACTACCGCCTGCTCAACGAGCTACAGGCTGAATTCAATGCAGACCCCGAAGTCTATTCCGAGGAACTTCTATTCCTGGGGCAAGAATTGCTGCTCATCGTTCTGCAGAACCCGCTGGAGATAAATAATCTTATTGCAGCAAACGCCTTCGATGGCGATCACACTGCTGACCTGCGCATCGAGTGGTCAGGACTGGAAACATTGGCCAGTCTTTCGGAAGTCGATACCAATGCAGCGATAGCAGCCTTGGATATAACACTCGACATATCCCTTGATCTGAAAGCAATTCTGCGCAGCCCGCTAGCCGGACTGATTGACCCCTATGTTCAGCAGGGTTATCTGACAGTCTCAAACGGCAGAGTAATAATCGAAGCTAGCCTGCAGGACAGCACGCTGATGGTAAATGGAGACCAGCTCCCCCTAGACCAGTTTTTATAAGCGCGAGACCGAAACCCTCTCGCCCATCAATATTGCATTAACTAAATCCGAGTCACTAGAAGTATGTCAAAAAAATCCAACAAGAACTCTCAGCGCAGCGATCTATCACACTCCCCGCGGAAGCTTTTTTCCTATCCGAAATATTGGGCGGAGTGCTTCGATGCAGCCCCCTATCTACCTATGTCCAGAGAGGAAATGGATCAGTTGGGCTGGGATAGCTGCGACATAATTATCGTTACCGGTGATGCCTACGTAGATCATCCGAGCTTTGGCATGGCGGTAATTGGAAGGTTGCTTGAGGCCCAAGGGTTTAGAGTCGGCATAATTTCTCAGCCCGCGTGGGATAGTGCAGACCCGTTCAAGATACTCGGCAAGCCCAATCTATTTTTTGGCGTCACCGCCGGCAATATGGATTCACTGATTAATCGTTATACCGCCGACCTGCGCATGCGTAGTGATGACGCCTATACACCCAACGGTGACGCGGGCAGGCGCCCTGACAGATCGGTCATTGTCTACAGTCAGCGTTGCCGAGAGGCTTATTATGACACACCGATAGTCATTGGCGGCATCGAGGCCAGTCTCCGGCGCATCGCGCAGTACGACTACTGGAGCGACAGCGTGAGACGCTCCGTATTGATCGACTCCAATGCGGATATCTTATTGTACGGAAACGCAGAGCGAGCCCTCGTTGAGGTCGCGCATCAACTTGCCGCCGGCAGGACTACCGACGAAATGGAATATCTGCGCGGCACTGCCCGAATTAGAGCAGAAGTACCCCAAGGATGGACCGAGATAGATTCCACCCGTATCGACTGGCCGTCGAAGATTGACGACATCCCCAATCCTTATGATTTCCACGACAAGAAAACCGATTCGAAACCTAAAGCCGAATCTCTCGATGGCTCCAATGGCAGTGACGACACGGGCAAGCAGGCGATTCGAATCATTCCTCTACCCTTGCAGCGCAAAGAGGAATTCGATTCCGAGACCGCTTATATTCGCCTGCCCTCTTTCAGTAAAGTGACAAATGACCCGGCTTTGTATGCCCATGCATCTCGCGTATTGCATCAGGAAGCCAATCCCTACAATGCCAAGCCGCTGATACAGAAGCATGGCACACAGGAAGTCTGGGTAAACACGCCTCCGATACCGTTGGAAACCGACGAGATGGACTGGATCTTCGACCTGCCCTATCAGAGACGGCCACATCCATCCTATGGTGATGCGCGAATCCCTGCCTACGACATGATCAAGACATCCGTAAACATAATGCGCGGATGTTTCGGCGGCTGTACCTTCTGTTCTATTACTGAACACGAGGGCCGCATCATTCAGAGTCGATCGGAAGATTCGATACTGCGTGAGATCGAGAAGATTCGAGATCAGGTTCCTGGCTTCACTGGCACGATTTCAGATCTTGGTGGGCCGACAGCTAATATGTATAAGCTGAACTGCAAGTCACCGAAGATTCAGAAAACCTGCAAACGGCTCTCATGTGTCTACCCCAATATCTGTAAACACCTGAACACCGATCATAGCCCTACCACCCAACTCTATAGAAAAGCGAGAGCGATCCCTGGCGTAAAACGCGTAGCGATTGCATCAGGGCTGCGCTATGACCTGGCCCTGAAAGACCCCGAGTATGTCGAAGAACTGGTTACCCATCATGTAGGTGGCTACCTAAAGATCGCCCCGGAACATAGTGAAGACAAGACCCTTTCCAAGATGATGAAGCCGGGCATCTCAGCCTATGACGAATTCAAAATTCTATTTGACAAGTTTTCGAAGAAGGCTGGCAAGGAACAGTATCTAATCCCTTACTTCATTGCCGCCCATCCGGGAAGCGATGCCGAGGACATGCTGAATCTCAGCATGTGGCTTAAGGAAAGAAATTTTAAACCCGATCAGGTGCAGACTTTCTACCCTTCGCCGATGGCACTCGCCACCGCCATGTACTACTCCGAACGCAATCCCTTGGAGAAAGTGCGTTACAAGAGCGAGAAGCTTAGCATCTGCAAAGATATCGATCAGCGTCGACTACAGAAAGCTTTCCTGCGTTACCACGACGAGAAGAATTGGCCGATGCTTAGAGAGGCCTTACATGAAATGGGCAGGGCCGACCTGATAGGCGACGGCGACAAGTTCCTGATCCCGAAAGCGAAGCCCAGCAATAGGCGGCAGAGACAGCAGCCACGCCGACGCTAACTCGTGTTAGTTAGGCCCGAACTTCCAGATTAATTTCTTCGAGGATAAGCAGCTTTTCTGCACTCTGATTCGTAGCTGGTAGCTTTTTCAGTATCAGTTTTTTGCGCGTATCGTCACGATAGCTTGGCGATCTATAGGCAAGCCAGAAGTGCACCTCAATGCTTTCCTCGTCTTCGCTAACTATCATGAAGTCCGATAGTTCCAGAGTAATCTGACTTGCACTGCCGATGACGCGCTCTCTGTTACTGCGCCACGCTTCCTTGTTTCGATGATAGCGGGGAACAAAGCCGGCGTCGTAACTGGCGAAATACTCATCTAGATTTTGACCCTGCCAGGCGTCTATCCAATTTTCCACCATTTGCCGTGAATCGGTGACCATTGCTTCTGCTGGCGCAGGATCAGCCTCTGCAACATTCGGCAAGGGCTCTGGCTTAATAACCGCCTCCGCAGCGATGACTTCGTCATCATCATCGAGAGCCAGCATAGGCCTGGTGACTACGATATTGGCCAGTGGGGCAGACTCTGTGACGCGCAGCGCATCATTCAGCACAGAAAATCTAGGCTGGTCAGTCACCATCGGCTCAAACTCGGGTTCGGTAATTGTTTCCTGCGCTATACCTCTCTCCTGCACTGTTACAAGAGCAAGATTCGAATCGAAAACCGGAATTTCTTCTGCTGCATTTGCGGCAGCTTGCAGATGCACTTCAAGCGTAGTGTCTGTCTCCGTCACGACTATGCGCTCATTGTCGAGATCACTACCAGCTAGCGGCGAAGTCATAGCAGACTCGGCAGCTTGCTGCTCTGGGGCGACATCCTCATCCTCGGCGAAAGGCGATGGGCTTGCCGAGGGAGTTCCCTGACGCGCCGGCGAATTCTCTATGCTCCCGATCACACCCTCCTCTGCATTCTCAGGCCCGCCCGAGTTCAGTTGTCGCATAAGCAAGGCTAGAGAGGCAATGACGATTACCGCCACGATTGGACCGAGCAGCAGCCATCGATTGCCCTGCCTGGATTGACTGCTCGAGACTGGCTCCTCGCCATCGATACTACGAATTGCCTTTAGCAGCTCTTCTTTCGTTACAGGCCGCAAGTCTATATCATGATGCCGTAGCGAAAGTATTAACTGGCACAGTGAATAAGCCGGCCCTGGAAATCCCTTACACGACTTATAGAATTGACTTTTCGCCCCGGGCTCCAGCTGCAAACCCGGAAGGTTCGTCTTCTCGAGAAAAGCTGTCAGGAAGTGAGATGTTGTTTCAGCATCCATCGGCTCGAGCAAGAAGTTATGAGACACATGCTGTAATAGCGGCCTGAATTCCTTCTTGCTGCTCAGACGCTTCTCTAGATCTGGCTCTCCACACAGGACAATGTTGATGACCCGATTCTGTTCAACTTGCACCCCGGCGAGTTTGTAAATTTCAATCAGGGTTATATCGCTTAGCTGGTGCGCATCATCGAATATGATGAGCAAGGGTTTATCAGCTATACTCGCGAGGCTATCTTCCAAGTGTCGTAAGATATTAGATGTATCTGGTATAGCGAGCTCTTTAGCTATCATGCTGCGCAGCATATCTGGTGATTCGATTGCATAATCGAAATAGATAACACGATAATCCTTGTGCCGCATGAACTGCGCCAGCTTCTCACAGACTCCGCTCTTACCAGTATGGCCCTGCCCGATGAACTTTACGAAGGCCTCAGTGCCAGACACCGCCGCGTGCAGGCCATGCATCGCCTGCAAATAGGGTCCATCGCTGAAATAAAAAGTCTGTCTGGCCACGTTTAGTAACTACACCTGTCGCTTTCTGATTTTTTGATGCCGCCGAACAGTCAGTTCTGATGGCTAATCTAGAATCTAGACTTGCTGAGCCGCCCCATATTCTACTCTTTGTTTTTTTCTTGCAGTTCGGCCTTTAACTTCTTCTCGTTGTCGAGTCTAAATTCGATGTTACTGAGGATGCCCCGAAGGATGTTCATCTCCATTACATCGATCCGAATGCGACTAAACAGACGGCGCATTCTTGGCATAAGCTGTCTTGGGTTCTCCGGGTCGTGGAATTTAATTGCTGTCATCACCCGTTCCAGATGCACATAGAAATGCTCCATCTGTTCGCCATTGGCTTTTTCCTGGTCCCAAAACTCATCTTCGGCCGCGGCGGTTTGTTCTGCGAGGGCCAATGCGGCTTTACGCACCTCATAACAAACAACCATTACAGCGGCAGACAGGTTAAGGGAACTGTAATTTGGGTCTGCGGGAATCTGCACATGAAAATGACACAGCTGCAGCTCCTCGTTGTTCAATCCAGAGTCTTCACGACCAAATACCAGCGCAACCTTGTTTACACCGCCCTCGGCCACTGTCTTGTGCGCACATTGCTCCGGAGTAACCATGGGCCAGGGAATATTTCGAGAGCGGGCGCTGGCACCAATGATTAGCCCGCAATCCTCAACGGCTTCCTGAAGACTTGAGACCACCCTCGCATTATCGAGAATATCTACGGCACCCACTGCCCTACCCACTGCCACGCCGCTTGGAAAGTCCTCCGGCTGAACCAAGGTCAGCTTGCTTAGACCCATATTCTTCATGGCACGCGCGGTGGCGCCAATATTGCCTGGATGGGAGGTATTAACTAGTACTACTGAGACCTGACTGAAATCAAACATTGTACAACTACTATTCCGACCAAAAGAGCCGCGAATTATAGCAGGATACTAGCGATGTCGCGGTCTAACAGCTGCTAAATTCCGCCCGAATAGCCCAACATTGGAATAGTTTCCTTCTGCTTTCTTTTGTTTGCTATCATAGCCCCAAAATTCGGTAGCTGTAGCGCAGTTCGCGGACACGGACAATTCCTCAAGAATTCTCCAGCAGGCCCAAATAAGATGGGCTGCATCTATTCGGTTCTAGCCCAAGAATAGCCAAGAGGCCACTGCCTGCGGCGTGGTCAGGAAGTCAGTAATGCACCCCTTGTTAAACATCGCACTGCAAGCTGCAAGAGACGCAGCTGAGGCCATAGCACATAGCAGTGATCGCCTCGATAGAATTAAAATAATCAACGACGACCCAGACAATTTTCTCACCTCTATGGATCTGGAAGCCGAAAAAACGATTATCTATCACTTAGAGAAGGCCCATCCCGAGCACAGTTTCCATTCCCGCGCCTCCGGCCTTAGAGAGGGCGAGAATAAGAATACCGTTTGGCTTATCGACCCACTGGTCGGTAATAGAAACTTTGCCACCGGTTATACCCAATTCGGCGTATCTCTGGCCTGCCAGATCGAAGGCACAGTGCAACACGCGATATTTCTCTGCCCGCTTCTGCGCGAAGAGTTCATCGCGACACGCGGCGCCGGCGCTCGATTGAATTCACATAGAATTCGCGTGGGCAATCGAACAGAGATTCAGGGAAGCCTGCTCAGCATCAATCCAAATGGGTTACCCCAAGACCTAGCCATCGCCCTGCAGTCAGAATTTATGAGTGCAGGAGCCAGCCCGCGGATTTCCGGCTGTACCGCGCTGGACATGATACAGATAGCAGCAGATCGGATGCAGGGTGGCAGCGCAGCCAATGAGAATCGACTAACCTTAGCCGCGGCCAAACTCATACTGCAAGAAGCCGGCGGACTGCTGGCTAGTGAGAGCGGCAACCCGAACCTTAGCGAGGCCAAGGAACTGCACTTCGGCAATCCGAAGATATACAAGCAGTTGATCAAGATAAGAAAGGGGCTCGCGGTCTAGGATTGCAACTTTCTGTGTCTGTCGGAATTTGTTTTGCAATCTAAGGTATATTAATGAATAGATAGGGTGAGATAGATTTAGAATTACCCACTGGATACCGCATTTTTATGTCTTCAACTAGCAATAAGCACAGCTTTAACCTGTCAGAAGGCTCCATTGAAAAGTCCCTAATTCGCATGACGACACCGATGATAATCGGCATGCTCATGCTATTTACCTTCAGCCTGGTAGACACCCTGTTCATCAGTTTCCTTGGTACCGAAGCACTCACCGCCATTAGTTTCACCTTCCCTGTCACATTCACCATCATGAGTCTGGCCATAGGCCTCGGCATAGGCGCATCGGCTGTCGTCGGCAAGTATCTGGGCAGGTCTGAATACGAGAAAGCCAAAGAAGCCTCTACCGTCATCAACTATATCTCCTTGATGCTCGCTGCCATCGTGGTGGGCCTATGCTGGTTCTTCATGGAGCAGATCTTCTCTGTGATGGGTGCTAGTGAATCGCTTATGCCAGCGATCAGGGAATATATGGTGGTCTGGTTTCCGGGCAGCATCATGGTGGTCTGCATCATGACTGGCAACAGTGTGCTGCGCGCCTGCGGCGACACCAAGACACCGAGCATCTTGATGGCTGGCGCAGGCCTTATCAATGCGGTTCTAGACCCAATCTTTATCTTCGGCCTTGGGCCCATTCCGGCACTCGGCATCCAGGGAGCCGCATGGGCGACAGTAATAGCCTGGGGAGTCGGCTACTTCTATCTGATGTATCTGCTTGTCATTAAGAAGGAACTTGTCAGTCGCTCTCTACCGAGCAGGCCTGTCATGCTGTCATCGGGGCGAGAGATGCTGCGCATCGGAGTACCTGCCGCCGGTGCAAATATGATGACCCCACTAGCCGCTGGTGTCATGACCGCCATTGCCGCAAGTTTTGGCGATAGCGCCGTTGCGGCATTCGGTGTCGGGGCTCGATTGGAGCCCATTGCCACACTCATTGTATTAGCGATGTCTTCCTCACTACCGCCGCTCATCAGTCAAAACTATGGCGCGGGGAAGATAGATCGCGTAGAGGAAGCCTACAGGCTAGCCATTAAATTCATTCTAAGTTGGCAGTTACTAGTCTATGTCGTTCTCGCACTTGGAGCAGGTGTGATCGCCTCTACCTTCTCTGACGACCCCGAAGTTATCCAGACCATCAAACTCTTTCTCTGGATCTTGCCCCTGGGTTACGGCATGCAGGGCATAATCATACTCTCCAATTCGTCGCTGAATGCCTTGCACAGACCTATGTCGGCTCTCTACTTAAGCGCCGCCAGATTCTTCCTGTTCTATGTACCTCTGGCCTATGCGGGCAGCCAGCTATTTGGCTTGGTGGGATTCTTCGCGGGGGCAGCTTGTGGCAACGCGCTGATGGCCGCAATATCTCTGCGAACCGTTAACAAGGCACTGTCAGGCGAGCATGAAACACTCGCCAACTCTTCAGAGAATATGGCCTAGAGGCCTAACTGCGAAACAGGTTCTTCACTCCGTCCAGCAACGAACTTGACGCAGGTGGCGGAACTACCGCATCGGCTTCCTTCTCCTGAGTGCTGGCAGCCTCAACGAAGGTAAAACTCTTATCCTCAACCGTCGCACTACCAGGCTCATCGTCATAGCTCAAACGATTATTGGCCTGCTGAAAGGCGAGCATCTCCATGCAGATCTCGTTGTAATCTTCCTGCGTTAGCAGCTCTGGGCACTCCTTCATATTGAGTATGAACTGCTGATCGTTCGCCGCAGAAAGGTAGTGTAGCTCCCTCTTATCGGTGAGCAGCAAGCCATCTTCCTTCGCGATATTGTAAAGCGGAGTCCCACGCAGAGGTATGTAGGGGAAGAAGAAGAAATGCTCTGGCGCTATTTCCTGGTTTAACTTCAGCGTCTGGCGCATATTATCAGCGGTCTCGCGGGGCGCACCGACAATATTGAAGGTAAGCCGGTTAATGCCAGCTTTCTTGCAGTTGGCAGCGGCTTCGACAACTTGCTTGTTAGTCATCTTACGACCGAGCATCGATGCTCTGAATTGCTCGTCACCACTTTCGATACCAAACCAAATTGTATGGCAACCTGCCTCGGCGGCTGTCTTGCAGAATTCTTCGTTCATTACCTCAACACGCGAGTTTATCGAGAACGGAAGGCGTATCCGTTCTTTATAGAGCTCGAAGAATGCGCGCACGAATTTCAAGTTGGAAAGAAAAAGCTCATCCCAGAATTCGAAATAGCCTACGCCATACTTGTCACGCAGGCGTATGAGCTCATCGACCATATCCTGGGGATCGTACTTTCTCAGAAAGGTCTTCTTGGTTTTCCAGCCTTCAAGAATTGGGGTATTACAGCAGTAGGTGCAACGATAGGGACAACCCCGGCCGGTCATAACCGGTAACACCAACTTCCCTTTCGGGCCAAAGATCGAGGAATTTACATCTTTGAATCCGTCTTCTTTTTCGAAGACATCGTAGTCGGGGAACGGAAGCGATGCTAAATCACCGATCTGGTGTGCTTCGGTTTCATAGACAGACCCGTCTATCAATTTTTCCCACATGCCATCGGCGGGGCCGTGCTTCAAGCCCATTAGGTGCTGCACCAGGTTACCAATGGCGTACTCACCATCGCCCACGCAAATGTAATCGATATCAGGATTCTCGATAGTCTGCTCTTGTGACAACATCGCTTGATAGCCCCCGATAACGATAGGCATATCTGGCATCAATTTTTTAATCTCGGCGAAGTAGGGCTCCATCGGATACCAGTGCGGGCTCATGATCGAGAATGCGATCACATCCGCATCCAGATCCTTGATCATGCGGGCATAGTTTTCCGGCGAATATTTCTCCGCATCGCGCAGAATAAGAACCGGCTCAAGTAATACTTCAACATGGGGGAAGTCACGCTTTAGATAAGCCGACATGCTCGCGATGGGCATGGCGATTTCGTTACCGTCGGGGGAATAAAACGAGAACGCCAGGCGCAGCGTCTTCTTTTTAACACTGCCGAACCACCGTGATTTATCCTGAGGATATACCGGCTGATCGTTGCCGACCGCAATAACATCTACCTTGGAATTCATAACTAAACCCTGAGTACTCTCTTTGCAAGGCCTACTAAAGCCTATTTCTAAAAACCCGGTCGAAAAACGTGGTCGAAAAACCTAGACAAAGCCTGCCATTACCATTAACAGAGCCTATCCAATTGCTATCGACTGAATAGCGCGAAAGTATACCAGTATCCTGAATAATTATCATGAATCTCGCCACACATAACCCTGCTTAAACTGTGGTTAATAGCCATTCGAAGAGGCAACGGTTTCCAGCAATCTATGATTGCTTTATGCTTCATCCGTTAGCCGGCCATCGTTGCCGTGAGTGGCTCGCCAATGGCAATCTATTGACTTGGAAAAATACCCGCTATGGATGCACTAGAAGCACTACATTGGAGAAGCTCGGTTCCCAGACTGAGCGAACCTCTTCCCTCCCCGCAAATGCTCGAGAATATCTACAAGGCAGCCTTTAGGGCGGCAGATCACGCGGTTCTCAGACCCTGGCGCTTTCTGCTGATCAAGGGTGACTCACGATTGAGACTGGGGGATCTATTCGTCGACGCCGGCCTCACTAACGATGCATCCCTCGATTCTGGCGCGCAGGAAAAGCTGCGCTGCAAGCCCATGCGGGCGCCGCTCATTGTAGTGTGTATTTCCAGCTACAAGCCTCACCCGAAGGTGCCACAGATCGAGCAGGATTTGTCCGCAGCTGCAGCCACTCAAAACATGTTACTCGCGGCATTTGCACAAGGCGTGGGTGCTATGTGGAGAACGGGCTCTCTGGCCTACAATTCGGTCGTCAAAGATGGCCTGGGATTGAGCAGAGATGAGAAAATCATTGGTTTTCTCTACATAGGCACGATAGACGGCGGCACCAAGCAATTATGCGAGCCCGACGTACAAGCCCACTTTCAAGAATGGTAGCCAGCCTCTGAGACATGGGAAGCCGAAGCCTCACAATTCAATGCTGGAAATGCGGGAAAACACTGCGCAATTTGCTGCTGCCCTTTTCTCGCTATGAAGAATGCAGCACCTGTAAGGCCGACCTTCACGCCTGTATCTCCTGTAAGAGTTATGCGCCAGGTCTCTCCGATGCCTGCAGCGAGGATAGAGCCGATTTCGTGCTAGACAAGGAAAAGGCCAACTTCTGCGACTTTTTCAAAGTAAACAGCAAGGCCTATAGCAAGAAAGACGATGCCGCCGCAATAGCGGCCAAGGCCAGCCTCGCCGAACTGTTTGGAGAAGAAGTGGAAGAAGACGAACTTGAGAGCGCAACACCGACAACAGAGGCCGACAAGGCACTCGATGAATTAAAACGCCTGTTCGGCGATGACTCAGAATAGCCTTATCCCCAAACTGACTTTGCACAGTAGTTAAGAAATTTCCACACGCAAACATCTCTCGCAAAAATCGCAGCAGCGTTCATTTGCAGTTCATGTAGACAGCGTAATATGGCTGTTAACAACAGGAGAACTGCGATGAAGAAGACACTGCGAACCACATTACTTTCCTTGTCTGCATTCCTGATCATAGGGTCGGGCACAGCCGATGCGGACCATGGCAACAGGAATCTCGACGCATCGGATCTATTGTTCGGCATCGCGACAGGCTATCTGGCATCGAACACAGCGCGAGATGTTGCCGAAGACAGGGCCATCCGTTCGCGTCGCGACAGAGGGTACAACCATGATTCACGTAATTCATCGCGAAGTTTTGGCAATAGACATGACAACGGCTACAGCGCCAAAAGCGTAACTAGCGAACCGATTCGCGGAGGAAGCTCACGGCGCACTCGCATAGTCAGCAACCCCTATCCCAACCGAGCCCTTAGCGGAATTAGCTTTGCGGGCATCGATCGCGGCACAGTACATATAAACGATGTTATAACTTATCCGCGCAAACGACTGATTAGCCGCAGAGGTTACTCCTTGAGCCTGTTTGAGCCCAGCCGATTTCTGAGCACCAGGGGCTACGTCGACTACATAAGCGTTAAGGCAAAGCGTAAAGAATATTTTACCGTTACTTTTCACTACGAATAACCCTTTCAACTCAACCCGAATACACCTCTTGCCCAGGCGTATTCGGCCTCTAGCTTACTCCCGTCAAGCACTGCTATACTCGCTGCCGCCCAACCGGAACAGACGACAATGCGAACCACAATTTTTTCTACTCCAATAGTCACCCCCGTACTGCGCTTCTTCGCGATACTCATTCTCCAGCTTATTGGCTGGAAAGCGGTGGGCAGTAAAGTATCGGTTCCAAAATATGTATTAATTGGCGCACCTCATACTAGCAACTGGGATTTCCCATTAATGCTACTGGTGGTATTGGAATTAAGATTACAGCTGTACTGGATGGGAAAGCACACCCTATTCCCCTTTCCTTTTTCGGGCCTAATGAAATGGCTGGGAGGCATCCCGATCAATCGGGAAAAGTCACACAATGTCGTGTTTGATGTGGTGAAGCAATTTAAAGACAACGAGACCTTCGTGGTGCTGGTTCCGCCCGAAGGGACCAGAAGCAAGGTCGCGCACTGGAAGACCGGTTTCTACCATATCGCGAACAACGCCGAAGTGCCGATCCTAATGGGTTACGTGGATGCAAAGCAGAAAGAGGGAGGATTTGCTGACTTCTTCTATCCTACCGGCGACTTGGAGGCAGACATGAAAGAAATTCGCGCCTTCTATGCGCAGAAACAAGGACTGAGAGCCGAAAACAGCTAGGCTACCGCTGAGCGTTCTACCCCTGCACTTGACGCGTCTTTAGCGGCAACGCTTTTATCTAACTCGCCCTGATATTCCAGGCACTTCAGCAAAGTTTCAAAGACAAACTGTGCGTAAGCCTGCGTACCAATGTCTCGCAGCTTAAACTTCCATTGCTTCAGATGCCATTGCTGTAACTGTGCCGTCACCTGAGAAGCCAGTAGCTCTGGCTGATCACAGACAAATTGTCCAGCCTCAACACCGGCCTGTATCGCATTCATTAGAATCCCTTCGAAGCGCAATTCTAACTCAAGGGTTTGCTGTTGTTGCTCGCGGGGCAGCCCCTTCAACTCCATGAAGCAGAAATAATACCAGGGGCTTAACTTCTCCATGGCATAAATTTCCCCAAAGACGATAGCCCGAAGGCTCTCTATGGGTTCCAGGTTGTAGGCAGCCAAGCCTCCAGATATCTGCTCGATGGTGTTTCTTAAGACACCTTCGATCACCGAGGCCAGATCATTCTTGCTACCAATATAGGCGTACAGGCCCCCCATACTTATACCGGTCTCGCGACTAAGGTCGCGCAGGCTCATGGCCTGAAAGCCTTTGCTATTAGCGAGATTAAACGTCGCTGAAAAAATTTTCTCGAGGTTACCGATGGCGATGTTCGGGTTCTTAATCTCCATCTTGTCTTTGTGCATCTCAAAAACACTGCGCCAGAAAAACTCCCCTTCCAGGGCCCAGGCTTCGTTAAAAGAATCCACGCTAATCTCGATAGGCCAAGCTGCCATGTATCTTCTTCCCATACTACTGTGCTGTTATTCTTTTTCTGGTACTCATCTTAGCAAACACCACTGCTGATAGCAGTATTTCAGTTAAGCATAAAAAAGGCCTCTTCTCCCACCACATAGAAGCCTTGTAGATTGATGTCTGTCTCGGCCTACCACGGCAGCAATTAACACTAATTAAGCCCCGCAGCGCAGCCGATCCGATTTTGGCTTAGAACCAATAGGAAGCTGTAGCTGCGACCCCCGCTATAGCGCAAAGCCCAAGAGAGAATCGACGCAGATTCTGATGAGAAATCTTGTGCATGGTGCGCATGGCTAACCAATATCCTGCAAGAGTAGCCGGCATTAAGGGCAGTGAGATCATAATATGCTCCATGCCGAAGCGCCCGATACTCGTCAGCATGACTAGAGACATTAGACAGCTTACGACGAAGAAAGCCGCTAGATTTGCCCTGATAAAGTCATTCTCTTGATGCTGCAGCACTAGAGCCATCGGCGGACCACCTATCGACGAGCTAGTACCCATGAATCCAGAAAGAAAGCCTGCGCAGAAAAGCGATTTACCATTCGCCTTGAAGACAATAGTACTCATACTTAGGCCTACCGCGACCAGAACCGATATTCCCAACCACAAAGCCAACGCCTGCTG
>Ga0115566_10002203_pt1 | contig 16227 bp, 19 predicted proteins | sample COGITO_mtgs_1204_3_FD_87173 | JGI IMG/M metagenome (GOLD analysis project Ga0115566, IMG submission 87173) | Pelagic marine microbial communities from North Sea - COGITO_mtgs_120405 | ecosystem: Environmental > Aquatic > Marine > Epipelagic | place: Germany:Helgoland, sampling site Kabeltonne...
CAGTTGTGCTTGCTAAAGCAGGTGAAGCGCAAACGGTGATCATCTAAGTGGTAAAATAAAAAGTGTTGGTAGTTAGTTATAAGATGTTACATGTATAATTGTTTCTATTCTGTGTTTGGTATTCGCTGGGTGCTGTGTCGGGGAACCAATCTGCATTCGGTTGGTCATGCATGTCGTGAATGGCTAGTAGTGCCAATGCTGCAATGATTTCGTCTTGGCGCAGTGTTTCTTTTTGAATGGCTTGTGTCTTGGATCTGGTTTTTATCTGTGCGATGGACAATGGTGCGGGTGCATGTGCAGCGGCGGTAGCGGCGGTAGCGGCGGCATTTTTTGTTTGTGATCGTGTGAAAACCATGGTAATCGTCTGGGGTAGTTACATACTATGGCGTGCGTGTAATTAAATCAATTCTTTTTAGGTGGTTCGTCAATGAGTGTGCAGTATTCCTGTGTGGTGAGTCGGCGCATGTTGATGGCAATGCATCGTCGTACGGTTTCTGTTCCCGCTTCGTCTGTGTCGTATCCGTATGATTGGTAGAATTGTTCTTGCAGGTCGTCGTCGTCCCACCGAATGCGCTGCGTGTCGTGGTCGGGTGTGCCGCGATGCGCCTCTATTCTGCGTTCCCATAAGGGTGCTCGATATGCGTAGTATTCCCAGTGTTGTTGGAATGCGCGTCGCATGGCATCGCTGGCTCCCTCAATGCATTCAGATCCGTCCTGAATGGGTGTATCATATGCGCAGAATGAGAGTTCGTCTGACATACTGATGTATGTCTGTGTCTGTAGTGTTTTGTCTGCTGGATGATTATGAGTGGAAGAGGTGTCTTGTGATTGTATGTTGGATGGGGGTACAAAGAGTGCCTTTCCCATTTTTTGTTTGGTGGCGTATGCTGCAATGAGTGCGGTGCGCGCGGCGCGTTCTATGTCTATGGGTATGTGTACGTCACCTCCTGCGGTATTGTCTGGATTTTTGCGCAGTTTATCTAGGCTTCTGAATAGAGTAGCTATTTTTTTTCTGTTAGTGGGTTTAATGAGTTGTCCTGCGATATGTGTGATGATGTGTTCAACATTGGTCGTATCCATGATGTCGGAGTCAGGTATGTCTGTATGTCCAAAGAATGTGGGTATGGTGTATGATTGTGTTATTTTGTCATCGTGTGCGCGCATACCTTCGCGTAGTACATCAGACGTGAATGGTCGTATCATGAGGTTGTTTACAATATCGGTGAATGCGTTCATGATGTCATTGTTGTTGGTGGAACAACCTGTATTCTCTGTGTCGGTAATGGTAATCGGTTGTACTCCGCTTGCTCGTATTCTGATTGTTTGTTTGAGTAGATAGTTGTAGAACTCTGGGTTGAGTGGGAAGTAGTATGTGAAGTAGATGTTCCATATGATGATGATAAGTGTGTCAGTGAGTTCAGATTGTACGAGTTCTTTTGTCCAGAATAGTGTTTTTTCCTTGTTTTTTAGCAGTATATTAGTCGCGAGGGACTGACATATGTCCTGTACGGAGTATAGGTATTGTGTGAATATGAAGTCCTGTCCCAGAAGATGATCCAACGTGTCTTCGCGTATGTTTTCTGTAGTGAGTATTTGTTCCATGATGTTTGGATACGTGTAATTATGGCTATGGGTTTAAATCTATACATCGTTTCAATTTATTATCACATATTATAGTAGAATATGCCCAGTAATAACCCTTGGATTTTGCATATGGCTGCAACACGCAAACTTCACCCTAATGCCAACTTTAAGGAGATTGCAAAGCTCGCGAAGAAGACGTACAAGGCCGTCTCCGGAGTTGCGACTAAGACAGTTTCCAAGAAGAGTAAGAAAGGTAAGAAGGGAACCGCCAAGAAGGCCAAGAAGGGAACCGCCAAGAAGGGTAAGAAAGGTAAGAAGGGTACGCGCAAGCGCTAATACGATATATCATCGTATATGGGATTGGTTTGGTAATTATAATTTAGAATGTTAATATCGCGCAGAATATCTCTGCGGTACTAACAGTAGTCGTCCATCGTGTTGTATGTCTCATTCTCTCGATTTTTCAACGTATTCTATCCGCACGCAAGTGTACCTAAATCCGCGGTCGGGTGTGTATGATACTATTTTAGCAGTCGACCGCATGCCGTTGGAGATGACCCCGCTCCGCGATATGGTGCGTATGTTGAATATGGTTCCATTATCTCCTTACCGTGTTGGAATATCTAATCCTTGTTTGAGACGAGGTGTGTATGCATTGACTATGCCTAGCAATGCGCATTTGTTTGACCAATGCTCGCACGAAAGTCCGTATATGGGTGTGTCTGACCTACCGGTTCTATTGACGATGTTGTCTCGTTGGGGGTATCGAGTAGATACCCGTATGAATTCAATTATTTCACGTGTCAGTCCGTTACCAATATGCGGGCAATTAATGAATGGAGATGGAATTGTTTGTTACATTAGTATAGGTGATCGCGGTAGTCTATTAAATCCATGATAGAATTGAAATGTTACTATGCGGATTAATAGTGGGTATAATCATCTATCTAACCTACAGTGAGTAGTGCGAATGCCCCCGCGTCTGATTGTAAAGAAGCGCCCTGTGCCGAATGGTTCATTTCCAGAATCAGAAGAGTTGTCAGACGCAGAGGTTTCTAAACCATCGGCAACGGTAAAGCGGTTGGTAAAGCGTGTTGTAAAAAAAGAAGTGGATACTTCATCAGAATCATCAAAGCCGTCAGAAGTAGAGGCGATCGAAGAAGACCCTGTCAATGTTTATTTATCTTTGCTAAATAGTTCAGATCGGCTCGTTATGAATATTGCAAAAGATCATTTGGGGACATCGTTCTGTATAGAGAAGAGTGTCGGGTTTATGGAGTTCTTGTCGTCGCGTAAGTGATAGTAGTGAGTTGAAAAATGTTGTTATATTTGGAACAATATTTTTCATGTGTGTGTATGTATGTTTAGTGGCGGTGGCTCTTGCGGCTCTTGTGGCTCTTGTGGCTCTTGTGGCTCTTGTGAGACAATCTGTTTTTGCGACAGTGCGTGCGTCCATTTTTCTTGCGAACAACGCGACATCCTCTTATTTTTCGACATTTGCGTGTGTGTTTTCCAATACAGAGGCTTTTTCCCATGGTCTATATAAGTACTAAAGAAAACAAATTATCCCGTTGCCATTTGTTTTTTAAACTCCGCAAAGGTCAATGTGCTATTTTTGTTATGTGTAACATTTTCTTTTGGAGGTTGTCGCAGTATCTTCATATCAGTTATTCTTCCTACACAAATAAATCGTGGTTCATGTGTTTCGGTGTTTGTGTGTGTGTGTGTTTTCCTCGGCATTGGGTTTGGTCGCACTTTTGAGTTTAGCAAAGCGTGCTCCTGTTTTTCCGCTGTGCATGCCACCCCCTGTTTTTACACTTTTTTTTTGGTCCTTATTCTCTTCTGTTTCTGTGTTTGCATGTGTTGGGTCACGTCGTTTGAGAAGGTCTGGTGCGTGGAATTGTACCGCATACTTCCTAGCGACCACGTTGAGTATTTTCGTGGGAATGGAAGTGTTTGCATAGTAGATAAATGCTGCGCGTTCCGTTTCGTATTGCATCGCCACTGAACCATTGGGTGTATTTTCCATGACTGAACGGTCTCCCAAATATTTATGTGTGGAATTGGTTGTATTGCTAATATTCTTCAGGTTGTCCATGTATTTTTCGAGGTATATATCTGTGGGCGTGCGTGGTGTAGTAGGATGTGAATACCTGGAGAAGAGTGTGAATGGGAATCCGTTGTATATTCGTGTATATAATCTCCTGGCAAGCGATGCCGCCGGACTTTGTCGGGTTGTTCTGAAAATGGATTTCATTAGATGTATCGGTTGTTCCATGATTTGGAAAAAATACAGGATGATGCGTGGAAAATAGTGTATAATGTGAATGATAGGCGAAATAGTATATGAGGATGATTGATCGTCGTCGTCCATAGTTAGTTACTAAAGTGTTCGACAATATATACAGGGTTCTTACGACTAAAGCATGGTTCTGCGCAGTGTCATGAGGCTGTCCATTTCGCTGGTCATGTCGGCGCAGTCGACGACTTCGTAATTGTTACAGTCTGCTTCGGGATGTAATATCACAAGACGCATGTTGCGTACGGTCTTCCCATATTTGCGTTCGAGTATGTACTTGTACGTGTTGAGTTGCATGCTGTAGTGCCAGAAGTTGGTGTTGTCTACATGTGCGATGCATGCGGTGGTGGCCGTGTCACCAAAGTTGTTTGCGTATGATATTTCTTTGACGCGTTTCCAGTCATATATGTCTATGGTTCCGTCATCGTTCTGGTATACCATGTCGATGGAACCTGCAAGTTTGAGGTCTTCGTCGTATATCATCCATTCCGTGCGGTAGGGTGTTTTGTCGTTGCACTGTTCTGCAGCGAATCGCATGAAGTATCCCCATTCTACAGTATCGTTGGATATAGTGCAGTCTCCCTCCTGTTTGTCTTCGTTGTATGATTCGATGAGCATTTCGTGATCGGTGGGTACGAGATTGTCATTTTCATCGACAATATACTGGTTCATGAAGCATTCAATGTCGAGATGTAGTTTTGTGCCTGCGCTGCTTGCGGCCGCGCCGTTGTCATTCCATAGTTTTTTGATTTGCGTTGGCGTCATGCCCCAGTATTTGTTGTCTTCGTTCCAGTTTTTCCCCGCCATCATTTTGCGTATGATGATGTCTGCATTGAATGCAGGGAAGTGTGAGTGGTTCCATTTGGTGACGCTCATGTATTTGGATTTGGCGTCGTTCGTGATGGTGTATTTGTGCCATTTTTCTTCGAAATGTAAGAATTTGTCTCTATCGTGTGAGTTACGCTTCTTAAGTACATCAATGAAGTTCGGCATTATATCAATATCATTACAAGGGGTTTATATCTAAGCGTTATGAATGGGTATATCGTTTCAATTCTCTTTATACCAGTGAAGATTTAAATGGTACTCCCGAACTGCGTGTGTATTTCAAATTATACACCGATGAAGATTTAAAGTGGCACGCTTTGCGTGCCCTCTAATTCATTTATCGGTAACGTTGCCCTTGGATTTAATGGGACTTTGTCCCATTTTAAATGTTCAAGGGTGTAAATGGCATCTGGCCTTTGCAAAATTAAAATGTCTCAGTGAGTGAAACGAACAAGTCGTTAGACCCATTTTAATTCTTCAACTGTTTATATGGATGGTTCAGGTATGAAGCGTCCATTATGATCGGTCATGTCCGATTCCAATACCCCCATGTCTTTTCTCTCTGCGATGACCATGAAAGATACCTTTGCAGTAGATAGTTTGTTCTTGCACATGATGTGTAGAATATTTCCATGTTCGGTGTCGATTGTGCCGCGAACTGTGTCCCAATCAGTTTCATTGGTTACGAATACCGATGGGTTGTTACATAGGTTCACAAAAGTTCCTTCTGTCATATGAAACATATTGTCGATGTTTATATGCGCCTCCCCATTTTCCATTGTGATTGTGTCACGATACATGAGGTCAAGTCTCGGTGCTTCAACGCTTGCATGTTTGAGTTTTTTTCCCTGTCGTTTCATATCGGCGAGTGGGTGATCAATGGTGAAGTTTTTTGCTAGACCAGTGAGTGTTCCGTGCGTGATAACATTTGTGACAAGATGGTCGCCCAACATGATGGTATTGGACTGTTCAACCTGTGCGCCTGCGCCGATGGAGGTAGTATTGGTAAGTCCAGAGTTCCCTCCCGCTCCGGCAGATGCTCCGATGTATGTGTTGCGTGATCCAGTCGTGCAATCAGTTCCCGCCCAGTATCCTACCGCGGTATTATGTCCACCTGTCGATGTGGATTGAAGCGAGTTGTATCCGATTGCACTGTTTGCAGTTCCAAGGGTAATGTTTGATAGTGATTGTCCACCTATACCAGTATTGAATGTGCTATTCACTGACATGTTTTGAAGTACGTCTGTTCCTACAGCCGTGTTTCCTTTTGCGTCGGTGGTGGCGACTGCACCGTCTTGACCGTCTGCGCCGTCTTGACCAGGTGCTCCGTCTGCGCCGTCTGCGCCGTCTTGACCGTCTGCGCCGTCTTGACCAGGTGCTCCGTCTGCGCCGTCTGCGCCGTCTTGACCAGGTGCTCCGTCTTGACCGTTTGTTCCGTTGGTGCCGTCAAGTCCGTCGGCGCCAGGCGGTCCTGTATATGCGGTCAAGTCAGGATCGACCGGTTCGTATTGAATATCGGCTGCTGACGCCAGTGTTGTTCCGTCCGCAAAGATGATGCCCCCGACCTGTAATAGGGAGCTACCTGATAGGTCTATATGGCTGTGTACGACGGAACGAGTGTTTGTTGCTCCCTCAATACCAGTGATGATATGATCTGTGTGAACGGAGTGCGTTGACCCAGTGATGTTGTGTTTGCTATTGTATGCAAGACCGCCAAATTGTTTGAATGATGACATTATATGTGTAGTGATATGGTATATATACTACACATATAAATAATGATAGCCACTTACGAGGCTTGAACTCGTGACCTACACCTTACAAGGGTGTTGCTCTACCACTGAGCTAAAGTGGCTGTTGGGAAGAAGGTATGACACCATACAGAACCATTCACATATGTGTTAAGCCACCTACGAGGCTTGAACTCGTGACCTACACCTTACTAAGGTGTTGCTCTACCACTGAGCTAAAGCGGCTAGTATGTAATTGGTTTCCCATAGTATATTATGAACCAGTCTATAAGTTGTTTTACAGTGTGTATTATTACGTTGAAATACTAAAACTTTTTAGATATTCATGTAGTGGTATGATTTTCTTATTACGTTTTCGTTTTTTTTTTTTCGTTTTTTTCGTTTTATTTTGTATTGGTTCTATTGTTGGAACCGCCATCTCTCCCTTTGTGAAACTGGGTATGCCTGTTTCTTTGTCGTGGAACATGACAGGAAGTCCGTCTAGAACAGGGTCGTTCATATCTACAGGTATTAACATTTTCTTCTGCTTCTTACACGTGTGTTTTTGTTTATTTGGAACCACAACGATAGTTGCTTGAATACATTTGTGCTGTTTCTGTTTAGTGTTGAGGTGTCTAATCTTAATAGTGTGTGCATGTCGTTTTCTAGGTAGTATACTCCGTTGTGTAGTATTATGTTTCGATTTCAATATAACGATTGGCATATAGAGTGTCTTCTTATTGTACTTGCCTAAAAGAAGTTATTAGTCCATGAACTATATGTATGCATTATTTCTTTCTATCTCCACAACTGGAACATTTGCGTCCATTTACAGGTGTGTATAGAACATCGTTCATCGTAGCGAATAATCGAATATTTGTGTTTGTGTTTGTGTTTGTGTTTGTGCGAGTTTGTTGTGGACGTGACGTATAGGTTGTAGTATACGAAGAAGGATGTTGTTTCGTGTGTGTATTCTGTGTGAACTGCATCTGAAATCGATTGTCTGTCGATGGTTGATAAGAAATCATTCTATTGTAGTATATATATAACTATAGAAAGATTACATTTATGGTGCAGTGAGTTCATCAAGTAATGTCTGTTCAATATCAAATGCATTCTGCGCGTTCTGTATGACCTCAGGCGGTTCGCAGTATTGCGTGACAAGAGTAAGAACATTCTGTGCTGCGTCGCGTGCTGCCTGTTGCGCAGCTACTGCTGCATTTTCTGCAGCAGTCTCTTCTGCAGTAGTGGTAATTGTGTCAGTATCATTTTGTTGTATGTTTGACCATATCGTAGCGGTGTTGATGGCTTCTATTATTGCATCATTAAGTATATTGTTTGCATTTTCAATAGTGCATCGGTTAGTGACAATTTGTGTGAGAAATCCTGCAGATTTGTACCATTGTGGTGCTGATGTATATATAGTATTTCCACATCGGCTGTTTACGTAAAATGGGAAGGGTTTATCCTCTTCTGATTTGGTCATAGTGTTTGCGCGCAAGCGATCCATGTATTCGCTAAATCCGTTGACCGTTGTGTCAGGTGATGTATTTGTTCCTCGTGCGCTATTTGTGGCATTTCTCTGAAGAATATTACGTACAGAAGTGGGTCGTGTTGTGGTTGAAGTGCAGCAGGTTGTTGTGACCGGTATAGGGTCCAGTGTGCCGATACATCCGCTGATGCTGTATTTTGTATTTTTTTCAGTAAATATGGGTATTGTCTTTAGGTGTTGTGTGTGTTCGTGTGATGTGAGGTTTGTGTTGGGTTGTGTCCATGCGTGTGGGTATTGTCCCTTTATCCATGTGTACTTGGTTGCGATCATGGATTTGGTATTACGTACCGACATTTGTGGAGTGCTAGGTGTGCTGCGTAATTCTGCTCTCACCTGTGGGAAAGCCAATACGATAGATGATCCTGGTCCAGCATATCCCATTGGAAGCGTTCCACGAAAGGGTGTTTTGACAGTTGAGTTTCTCATGGTTTTTCCAATATATGATAGGTTTCTTGTACCTCCATTGATAGTAAATGGTTTGATATTAGCATACGTGTGTGATGTTGCATCTGACTTTTTCTTTAGTGTTTGTAGCGACATGACCTAACTTCTATTTCTATATATACTGTGTATAAATAAAATCTAAGTAATTATATTTTGTTCCAGTGTGCATATTTGTCTGGTTCTGTTTCCTTAAACTGCATCGGGTTCATGAGACCTTCTACAAATTTGTTTATTTTATGTGGGTCGATGATGTCCGATTTCTCGTTGCATAACCAGCACGGTAATAAACGTCTTTTTTTAATTTCTGCGTTACGTATTTCTTGGTAAAACATTTGGTCAATTACCGAAAAGGCTGATTTGAGTGAAAGTATTTCGCGCATATATTCTTTTTTTTTCGCGAAAAGCCTTTTTAGATTTTCTGTTCGTTCTTGTGCAGTTGTAGTTGGATGTGTACGTGTTGTATTTATTTGTTCCTTCTCTGCGTGATAGTTGATGTATCTGATTTCGTTTTTGACATTTTTGAGGACGGTGATGATGGATTTTTGTCGGTCTTCTATTTTTTTGATGATGGAGAATATGTTTGTGTGATATATGACGGGGTATCGTAGGCGTACGACGTCGGGTATAACAAACCTGTTCATTTCTTTGATTTCTATAATTTTTTTGTCTAGGTCCATTATTTTGTTCTCCATTTCGTCCATAAGTTTTACATGAGGGGTGATTGTCGTATTCGCGTTCGTGTATTCCAATTCTGCTGTGGCGCTGTATTCGAAGTCTCTGAATAGCAGTACTGTTCCCGATGCGAATTCCATTTTGGTTTGAAGTTTATCGTATTGATGGCATGACATGGTGTGCGCTTCAGTCGCCGCGTCGAGTTTGAGGTAGTTGACGATGCCCAATAGTACGCCTATGAATGCGTTAAGTATGGCAAGAGATAATGCTCCCCACTGATGGTTGCCGACTGCACCTGCGATAACGGTTGCGATGGCCGAGAGTATAATCGCTGGGAGCATAAGTCGGTTTAGTTTGGTTGTGGTATGTGATTTAGCCTCCATGTATATGATTTTGTGTCCTTTTAGGTAACTGGCCAATATGTCGAGTGCAGAAGAGTATCGGTGATTGGGTCTATTGTAGTATTTTTCTATCTTTCGTTCTACGTCTCTGAACCTCAGTTTACGGAATTTGGGGTGTGTTTGTATATCATATTCGCTGCTTATTTGAGTATGTCTGTGTTGGTGTATACTGTCTGTTGAGGATTCGTCGCTGTTGGTGTCGCTCATGTCGCTGGCGCTCTCATTTAAAAAGGGTTGTTGTATATGCATGTTTTTAGAAGGTTCTGGTGTAATTATGTCTGCCAGCGGGTCGCGGTATTCTCCTGTGTCCATGGATAATATGTCGTCATGTTGTGTATGTGATGTATTTTGGATTTCCCCTACATCTACCGATAAGTCGGGTCGGGAACCCACTCTGCATTCTGCTGGTCGTGTGTTATTATTCACACGTGGTTGCCGGTGCGACTTAGAATTAGTAGAATTAGTAGAATTAGTAGAATTATTCTTTGATGATGTATGCATCTTACTGATGTACACCAAATATATAAAAACTTGTAAATAAAATTGAATTATAATAGGATATACATAATGATGACCAATTATAAAAGTAGGAGTGTGAATAGTAATCATCCTGAAGTCAACAATCTCGTAATACCATACCCCGAACATATTCCCATGTTACAAAATCGTATTGATATAAATGAGCGATGTGGTGAAGAACCAGCTTTGTGGGGACAGTTTGTTGATATCGAAACAATGTCTCTATTTCATCAACGAAATCAAATAAAATGTAAAAAGAATACTAATTGGGCACCAGATTTTAAATCGATTACTGAAGCGTACGAAGATGACGAGACTTCCGAAGCGTGGTATACTGATCTCGCCCATACTTCGGTCTGTTTCCATGTTGAAACATTGGGAAGGTTTGTATTGTCTCTCTTTTATGGTTTTACATATATCAAAAACTCTGTTACATCTGATACATCTACGAGTATTGTAAAGTCACCTCCACTGTAAAGGAGAAGTTGTTTCCTCGAAGATCAACAACGTTTCCCCGTTTGTCTAAGAGCCTCACTGCAAGTTTCTTTATATTGACAGGTCCAAAGTAGTCTCGCGTCTTAAACGTGCCAGTGTTCCCCGTCGCGACTTGTGCTAGTTGTTGTGTAGAATAAACTGGTATTTTCGCTAATATATTATTTCCAATATATCCACTTTGTGTTTTAGAAACCACCGTATTTGTGACAAAGTTGTTATTGAAGTCGTCCAGTTCCAAAAAAACGTAGTCTATAACGGTTGGATTGAACACGCTTTCGCTTCGTAGTATGCAGTTGTATGTGAGTGTGTTATCCAATACCGATATTATATCCAGTTCTTCGGGTAGTTTTTCAATTACATAGTCGGGGTTTCTGAATCCTAGTATGTATCCGATATTATGTTGGTCAAGTGCGACAACGGTTCCAGTTATGTCTCCAGTGTCGCAATCGAGAACTCCTGGAGCTGTAGTAACAGTTTGAAAGTGTACTTCATATGAAAAGTTTGGGTATGGAGGCGACGCTGTCGGTTCAAATGCGTAAGTGGCTACCCCTGGGTCGTTGGATATTTTTGTCCTGAATGTAGTTTTTAGTGTGACAGGATTTATCTCTGCTCGCAGAAGGCTGAGATCGGATGTGTTGCTGAATATGTTATTTAGGGTCGTTTCCATTTGCGCTGCGGTATAGTTTCCCGCAGGGACAGTGACTGTATGTGTTATTGTCCCTGCAGGTCCATTGTGTGTGATGATGCTAAATGTATTGAGAGTGGTATCATCCGCCACACTGTACCAATTGGTGGGTAGGTTGATGGATGTTAACGACAGAGAAATGACACGTTCCAGATTGCCTGGTAGGTTCACTAGAAATGATCCTTCTGGTGTGGTGTCGGGTGATTTGCGGAACAATGAATCGATGCACACGACCTTGCTTACAGTGTTTCTGTTTAGAGGGTTCATGTTTCCAAAAGGAACTCCATCGTTGATTTGTGCGAATATGGTGGGTGCAGCAGGACGTTGGAGACTGAGTATTCTACGATGGAGGTCCATTTCATTTTTATTGTCTATGTCGTCTTCGGCTTCGTCTTCGGCTTCGGCTTCGGCTTCATCGTCTTCGGCTTCGTCGTCTTCGGTTCCGTTCATCATGACACGTGTGAGACGGTCTTTGATTTGTGAGAAAAATCTGAATGCCGATGGGTTATTTGCCGCAGTGGATAATCGTTTTGCCACTGCGGCATGTATTACTGGATATGCGAGTGGTTCTTCACTTGGAATACCTATAATTTTCTTTAGTTCGGAGATAGAATAGTTATTGATATTGTAGTCGAATGTGTTCATCGTAAGGTAGTGTCTACAGTACCTTACGAATATCTTGCTAAACGATTCATATGTCGGTTGTTTTACATATATATCATATATCATATATCATATATCATTTGTGTTGCGAAAGTGGTTCCTGAATACATATTGGAGTGTGCGCGCGATGTCTGCAGTATATTTTTCCGACTGCGGGTCAATAGTGGTTAGGTGTTTAGGATTAAGAAGTTTTTTCGGGACGAGAGTAAGACCTGCACCTCGTTTAAGATGCGTTTTTCCTTTGAAACAGACTGCTTCGATGGTCTCGACTAACTCTGGGTCATATCTAACAATTGCCTCTCTATCCATCCTATGTTCTCCTTGGTATATGTATCGGTTGTAATTATTGTTCGCATATATCCATGGTGGTTGCTCAATATTAGCGTAGTTGCGGATGACGCCTACACCCTCAATTCGGTTGGTAGAGTTGTTCATTTCCAGAACGTATACAAATGTATTAACGTGTATCTTATGTGATATGCGCAGCGGACATCCGTATATGCACCCAGTAATGTTACGCTGTGTGCGGTATGCTTCATTCTCTTTCCATGTCTCTGTGCTAAACCGAGAAGAGAGAACCTGTGGTTGTATTTCACCCATGAATGTGGTGTCTGTATTGGATGTGATATATATATATATATATTGTCTTGTATCTGTCTCTCTTGTAACTGACATCTGTGTTCAATTTTGGCGTGAATATCCCTAGGCGATAAAACAATCTGTGCTTACTGGGGCATGGTGTGTGCGTCGCGTTTTTGCTCCTCCTGTAGATTTTGTATGGTGGTGTTTTATGCGTTTTTTTCGTGAAAGAGGTTTCGCGGTGCCCAACTCTATTTCTATGATCGATGGCATAGTGTCGATTTCTACAGGTTCCGATTGAACCGGAGGATCTTTTATCAACAAGAAGATGGTGTTGACCTCATGGAAAAGTTCAATGGTTGGTTCTATGATAACATCCTGAATCATACGGGTCAAGTCTGTGAAGGATGTGTCGTCGGTGTCTATATCTGTAATAGTATCTTCATCTAGTAGGATGGTGTATAGGTATTTTTTCCATACGTAGTCGTCGCCCGCGAGTGCGCAAATGTGTCGAAAAGACAATGTGTTTGGTGCGTCGAGTGTCTCATCACTGCTTGACGTCCGGATGATGGTATTGTCTTGATTGATATAGACGCGGACAACGGTGATTGACGTGATGTCTTTTTTATAAAAAGATGTATATTTATCAAGACGTGTTTCGGTAGTGTCCATCCATGCGGTGTCTAAGTCTAATTCTAATTCCAATAGGTTGTCATCGTCTGTGTCTGTGTCCATATTTCCAAATTCGTGGTAAGGCTCAGTGAACTACCATAAAAAAATACAATAATGTGTGGATAATAACGTTTATTTTCATGTATACCGTCAGGGGTCTGTTTTTATTTTACAACGGTATAATCAATCGTATTCGTAATATTCTTCATCGTCCTCTTCGTTCATATATTCCTCTCCCCCGCTGAAGTATGGGTCGGAGTCTCTGTTCCACTCCAATTCATCGTCATCGATATAGTCCTCGTAGGGGTCATTTTCTTGCGCTGCGACATCTCGGTCATGTCTCGCAACATCTAGTCGAAACAACTCAATAATTTGTGCTGATGTCAACTCGACACAGGGTTCGGATTTGGGTTTTGTGGGTTTCTTTGATGTAGTCATGGGCATGGTGTCTTCATCGTCCTCGGGTTCGGGTTCATAAACTGGTTTATGTGTTGGTTTTCGCGCATCATCTGATGTCAGTAGGATCCACCCTGGTTGGATGGAGTCGTCTTCGGTGGATGTATCTTCTTTGTCCTGAATATACCATGGACGCACAGGAGCAGAATATTCGCATTCTTCTGTGATTGTGATACTAGTTGACGAGTTGTCTAACTGAACTGTATTAGATGGAAGATCAATTGTTCCATTCAGATTGGGAAACAGGGTAGGATCGGTGATGTCGATGCACTTCGTTTTTGCACTCACACTAAATCGACTAGTCATCCCTGACTGGCTATTTATGTTGCTAGAGGTGTTCCATGGTGTGCGAAAGGAACTCATGTATATGTGAAAGATGTGATGTCACTTGACTAAAAAGGCTAAATAAGTGGTGGGATATATAAAGTACTACTACTACTACTACTACTACATATATGCTATGGAACACTCTAAACGGTTTCATGTGTTGAGACTGATAAAAATACAATATATACAATATTATTCTTCAAGGGTTTAAATATCATCGACATCCACGTCGTCGTCTGCGTCGCCAAATATATGAAGTGTCTCGTCGATTTGGTGTTGTATCTGTATTGTGTTAGATGTAACCGTGTTGGTTTTGGTGTGAGCAATAATGCTTTCTTCTTGTTGTTTCATGAGTTTTTCCAGTTCGAGTTGTTCATCGGTCATGAATACAAACTCTTCTACGGATGAGGATGCTCCATCAATCTTGTTGTCAGCACCACCTGGGGTGGTATTAATTTCTGACCAGTCGACTTTCACCGTGGAGAAGAGACGTTGTTTGTCTGTTTCTCTGTAAACCTCTAATAAATCACATGTTTCTAGTTTACCACCCCCCTTACGGCTCTCGTAATCGCGAATACCTACCAGGACGATGGAACCCGTCATGAGAACGTTGTCGCGTTTGCCTTTTCCGCGAAACTTTCCACGGATGACACATAGTCTGGTAATACCATCGGTGCATTTCACATGACAGTTTGATCCTCCTAGCATACGTTCTACTTGTGCAAAGCATTCTCCCTCCTCCTTTACAACTCTTAGCGAACTTGATACACCGCTGCGGGGTGCGACATGTTTGCGTGCTTGGCTCTTATGTCCGCTTCCTCCTGTAATGTTGCGTACCATATTTGTTGGAGTGTGGAGTGTTGTTTACGATATGTATCGAAAATAGTGGTTGCTATAAAAAGACCCGTACATATCTATTCAATTTTGTCTGTAGATATGCATACTAACCTGTTTTGTAGAACCATAAGAATTGAATAATAGAAACAATGGAAGTTATTACAATAAAAGATGTCACGAGTTGGGTTAGATTCGCTTATACCTGGTAGAGAATATTGGGTAGATCAATACTGGGACATTTTCAATACCGTCCGAAATCATGTTCCCAACCAATTTGTTGGCAAATTTGTGAAACTGGAGTATATTACTGGAAAATATCACATATCCAGTAGTTCAGGACTCATCACGATATGCGATTCTGGTCGCACCAATGTGATATTCCACGATGCTAATGGTCACGATCGCACAGTAAGTTCGCTAAACAACTTTTACCAACGGTATCAACCGTCACTGATAGACATTCGCAATAAGAATAATATTCTCTGCCTCCGCGAACATTTTCCTCCCGAGCTGCGTCGGATTATCTCGAGCTTCTGTGGAGGAAGTAATACGATCAAACATATTCGCCGCAATGCAGCAAAAAATACAAAAATGAAGTAATAAAAACACGATATACACGTGGTTATATTTATTTTTATAGGGTATTTATGAGATTGAGAGGTTTATATGGTTATGCATTCTTTATGTATCATCTATATCATTTAGATTATTTGTGGCCGCGACGCGGCGCAAATGGTATGCGGTATGTAAGTGGTTTGATACGGAACCCTTTGCAATAACCTTCCCGCATTCACATGTTATTTTCGTGGCGCGGTCTTTCAAAAGACGTTCGCGGTTGGCTTCGTAATAGGTGACATTGCGGTCTTTGACAACGTCTTTGCGCTCACTCTGGTATTTTTTCGAATAGGCCAGCAGGCTGTCGCGGTTGTTCTTGTATCTCAGTTTTGCGTAGGCTAGTATCTTTTCGCGGTTGCGGTAGTAGTGGAGTTGAGACGAAGAATAGTGTGTGGTGTCACTTTCTGCGCTTTCAGATGTGTTGGAACTTGTGCTGAGTTCAAGTTCGGGGTCGGAAATGGAAGTAGGAGGTGATACATATTCTGTGTTTGGTTCTGGATGTTGTGGATGTTCTGGATGTTGTATAGCCACAACGTCTGGTTTCCTGTCGTGTCGACTGGGTTGGTCTCGGCATAGTGGATAGATATCGTCGGGGTTAAGAAGAGATAACTTAGGACGAGTATTACGTATAGCAATAGCAGGTGTATGACCATGACAATCAGAAGTATCATAGTCTTTATTCTGTTCATTGATGTTCATAGACATTGTGTATGTGTGATGCTACTAGAATATGACACGAGATTGAGTTCAATTCTTTTGAGGTTGTTTTACATATGTAATCATTTGATAAAATATGTAAAGGTTATGCTCAAATGCGGGCTCGAACCGCAGACCTTCGGCTCATAAGACCGATGCTCTAACCAACTGAG
>Ga0115566_10002210_pt1 | contig 16212 bp, 10 predicted proteins | sample COGITO_mtgs_1204_3_FD_87173 | JGI IMG/M metagenome (GOLD analysis project Ga0115566, IMG submission 87173) | Pelagic marine microbial communities from North Sea - COGITO_mtgs_120405 | ecosystem: Environmental > Aquatic > Marine > Epipelagic | place: Germany:Helgoland, sampling site Kabeltonne...
CGCTCTTGAAAACCTGAATCGAGCGTTTCGCTATTGACGAATCCAATGTCTGGTCAAAATTAATGATTAATGGATCGAGTGTTTCGCTTTTCGGCACTACAATCTTCCAATCCTTGAGTGCCGGCGTAGACGCGTCGTTCGGACCGATCGTCATCTTCTTTTCAAAACTCTCTCTCAGCGAAGTTCCATTTGCGTCGGCCCAATCTTTGGAAATAATAAATTTGTAGTCGTTTCCAACTTTGAAAATCGGTCCCATTTCCTCTCGTGGCTTCAATCCCCTTTTGATTCGTCCTGGATCGAAAAGCAACGTCAGTCGTTTTCCGTCGCGGCTCCATAACTCTTGTTCCAATTCAAGAAACGGAAGCTCAATCGTCCTGCCGCTCTTGATTTCAACGATTTTTACATGATCATAAACTTGGCCACGCTGCATTGGAGCGGAGAAATGCACGTATAGCTTCAACAGATTTTCGGGTAGTACCGAGCGGGTTGGATACACCTGGACTACCGATGTAGAAGGCAAGCTTCTCTTTGGTATAGAGATCCGTTCCAATTCAATTCGCCCACCCACTTTTGCATCGAACTGAACCGATAACTCTGAGCCGGGATGAAACGAAAACCGAGGCTTAAATTCAATTGTATTCGCGGTTTTGTCGAGTATCTTTTTTCCCAGCACACTCGGTCCGTCCTTAGTACCGACCAATCGCACTTCCAGCGACCGACTTTTTTCAATCAAAGTCAAATTCGATGCGTTTTTGACATTCCTGAACGCGTCGGACGAAATAACGATGTGACCGGATACCTTGTCAAATCGGATTGAAGCATTTTTAGGCTTGTCTTGTGCATTCGAAACAACGGGAAAACAAAGCAAATAAATACTGACTAAGATTGCGAGGTTTGACATCGATGCTTTTGTTCCCTATTCAATTCAGCGTTTACCGAATTGTAGCATCGATTGGCACGAGTTGCCCTAACGAACGTCTGTTTCGCTTTCATACTGTGCAAGTCTGATCGCGTTACCATTTTGAACTTTCGCCCAAAGTTGCTTGAGACCAACACTCTGCGGATAGCGTTGATTGGCAATTCGAATGGCCGCGATCGCTTGTCGCAATTCTCCAGCCTCCATTAACGCTGCGGCATACTGCGTTGCATACGATTCAGAGAATTTGTCCCTCTCAAAGCCAATTCGCATCCGGTCGATCGCTTCGGCCAATCGATCCATTTTCCGAAGCGCTAATGCCTGATCCACAATTAGTTGTTCTGGAATGTCCTGATCGTCGTATTCGTTTGCGATCATATCGAGCGTTGTCAGAGCTCGAAGAGGTTTATCAAGCTCCATATACAGAATTGCCATATTCCGACGAATCTCACAATCGTTCGAATCCAGCTGCAGCCCTCTTTGATAGTCTGCAAGTGCTTTCTCGCGGCGTCCCAGACGCCATTGGGCTTTGGCCTTAAGCTTCCATGCCTCGATCGATTCACGATTTTGTCGCAAAGCCAAATCCGCCAGCTCCAAAGCTCGAGAATTGTCATTCATATCCGCGTAACAATTTCCCAACTCCGTCATTACCATGCAATCGCCCGGCGCAATTTTATTGCATCGCTCCAACTGCTGTGTCGCCGCGTCTAGCGAATTACGTTGGCGATACAACTCCGCCAAGTGCATGCGAGCTTCAATGTTTTCCGTATCCGAATGCACTGCCTGTGTAAAAAACTTTTCGGCCTCAGCGTCATTCTGTAAATGATTTGCTTCCAAGCCTTGCAAAGTTAATTCACGGGAAAATGTCACATGCTGATCGGTAGCCGTGTTTCGAAACACGCTACAACCGGGCGAGATCATGATCGCCATCCCAATGATCAACAGTTCCTTTTTCAGGGCACAATCCTTTGCTTTGTGACTCAATAGATGGCAGAATCTACCAAATCGGAAACAAACCGACTACTTGAATTCGTTCAAAACCTGACCGCTGCCACGAATCGGTTCTAATCTACTGCTGCGAAGGGTGGTACGCACCAAAACCCTTTCGGTTCAGTGACATAATAATAGGATCGGCGTCCGATACCATTTAGCTGACTTTTCCCAACATAGGCCACTTATGACACCAATCATCGCATCGAAACGACTCGTCTACTTGAACTGGATTCGACAGTGCTTATGGATGCTTGCGATCGGGTGCTATGCTAGCACCGCCCAAGCACAGAACGACTTTCTTGTTACCGGCGTGGATGCCCAGCCTTTTAAATCACAAGTCAAACGAGTCACCGAAGCACTGGGGTTCTTGGGCCAACCAATCAGTGGCAAAGACAGCGTGGCAATAAAGAAGTTCCTTTCAGCAGCCGATGACAAATCGCCGATCGAGCTTCAAAGAGTCCTTGACCAATACGTTCTTGCACACATCAACATCAATGCGGAAAGCCGCGTCAAAGTGGCAATCGGAAAATCAAAAAAAGAGCTGACCCAACAAGGCTGGGCGGTGTTTTTGGTCAAGGTTCACAATGAAGCCGGAATCACCGCACCCCTCAAGGTTGTCAGCCCCAACGCGGCGCCAGTCTACCAACGGTCTACCGGTAGCCCAGAGCCAGCCAAGTCAGTGACCGATTCACAAGTCATCAATCGCTGGTGCGACGTTGCAATGTTTGATGGCCAGCCACTGGCAAAATCGTTATCCGGCTTGAACGTGGAATATCGCATCATTCAAATCTATTCGCGTGACGCGGGAAAACGCGAAGCCAATCTCGCTTTCAATGTGGGTCAGGGAACGCAAGACATCGGTTTTAGAAATGGCGTTGCAGTTCTGTTCAATTGCCTACCTGGGGTCAAAGTCACTTTTGACGTGGTTGATGATAATGGACTTCCAACAACAGGCCAATTTGTGATTCGGGATAAGCGTGGGCGAGTTTATCCTGCTCGTTCAAAACGCCTGGCTCCCGATTTCTTTTTTCATGATCAGATTTATCGTAAAAGTGGAGAAGTCGTTGTCTTGCCTGCCGGGGTTTACGAGGTGATGTACACACGCGGTCCAGAATATCAAATCCTGCGTCGCGAAATGATTGTCCCCGCAACGGCCAAACATTCTGAGTCATTTCGCTTGAAACGTTGGATCAAAGTCATCGATCACAACTGGTATTCGGGTGACCATCATGTTCACGCCGCTGGATGCTCACACTACGAATCGCCAACTGAAGGCGTGACTCCCGACGACATGATGCGACACATTCTTGGAGAGGACCTGAATGTTGGTTGCGTCTTGTCATGGGGCCCCTGCTGGTATCATCAAAAAGAATTTTTCAATGGCGAAACACATCGACTTTCACTTGAAAATTATTTGATGAGATACGACGTTGAAGTCTCCGGTTTTCCTTCGTCACATACGGGTCACCTTTGCTTGTTGAACTTGAAGGAAGATGATTACATTTACCCCGCTCCAACAAAGTTTGAATTCTTGAAAACAAAATTCGACGGTCAAAAAACGTCGCGGATTGAGCAATGGCCAAGCTGGGATTTACCTGTATTGAAATGGGGCAAAGAACAGGGTGGCATTGTCGGATTTTCACATAGCGGATGGGGATTGGAAGTTCCTGAGGAAACGCTACCCAGCTATTCAATGCCAAAATTTGATGGAATCGGCGCCAACGAATACGTTGTCGATGTCTGTCATGGTGTTTGCGACTTCATTTCGTCCGTTGATACGCCAATCATCTGGGAACTGAGTATTTGGTATCACACGTTAAACGCCGGTTACGACTGCCGGATCAGCGGTGAGACCGATTTCCCTTGCATCTACGGTGATCGAGTCGGATTGGGACGCGTTTACGTTAAGCTTCCAAAGGGCACCGACCTGAATTACAAAAGCTGGGTCGAAGGACTTCGCGATGGTCGCAGTTACGTCGGTGATGGATTGAGCCACATCATCGATTTTCAAGTCAATGGATTTGAAGTTGGCCAAAAAGGAGACAAGGGTCGAGCGAGTTACATGGCTGTCAAATCAGGCGACAAACTGAAAGTAACAGCCGACGTTGCAGCGATGCTCAATGAAAAAGCGGATCATTCAATTCGCAATCGACCGCTTTCGCAAAAACCCTACTGGCATGTTGAACGGGCACGTATCAACGGCAGTCGAAAAGTCCCAGTCGAGTTGATTGTCAACGGTGTAGCAGTTGAGAAGAAAGAAATCGATGCTACTGGTGATCTGACCCAAATTGCATTTGATTACAAAGTTAAAAAATCAAGCTGGATTGCGTTGCGAATTTTCCCGACTTGCCATACCAATCCAATTTTCGTCGAGGTTGATTCGAAACCGATACGCGCTAACGCAAAGTCGATTCAGTGGTGTATCGATGCGATTGATGTCTGTTGGAATTCAAAGGTTAGGAACATCCGACCTCATGAACGCGAGGCAGCAAAAAAGGCATTTGATTTCGCGAAACAAGAATACAAAAAACGACTTGGCGAGATAGAGTAGTCATGCCGTTCAACTAACCAACTCGCTGCAGAGAAAAATCAAATCAATGGCGTAAACCATCCACTTACCGCTGTCACGCCGTAAACCAAACGACGTGCAGCGGATCTTTTCTACCGGATAATAGCACAGCTTATTAAGATGAAAGGCCGAAAGCTGTTTTCATTGCTGAATCAAGTCGTTTGAGATTTACTCAAACCGATCTTTACGCTGGTTTCAACGCCCAGTTCCCTGAAAAATTGCTCATGCCATTTGCGAATGAAAAGCGACGTCAGCAATCCGTATAGAATTCCCGAAAGGAACGCACTTGAAAAATCCAATTGACGATATCGATCAGAGGCGTTCGTGTCGACTTGAACGGTCGAAGTAATGATTCACTTCGGACTCTTTCGATTGAACCATGTTATGGAATCGTTACCCTAAAACCCTATTTTAGATCGGTTGAAGATTTCATCAAAACTTTCTTGTCGTTTGCCTTTATCAGTTTGGCACGAATCTTCTCAATGGGTTCGCGGCGTTCGGCTGGTGTCATAAAAAATTGATAACCAAAATCATCCAGATCGACCTCAGCCAGTTCCTGGACCGCCTGCTGAGCAAACTGCCGGTTCAGCAAATGGGAGTCGTCCAAACGATCAATCAAAAAGTCCATTGCCCAATGGTCTTTGTTTCGCCGAATCGCATCGATGGCAGTGAGCCGAACGGCTTCGTTGTCACTTTTTAGCCAACCTAATCCGACTGCGTCCTTAATCGATCGGTGACTGGCGGCGATTCGATTTTGGCTGTAATTGGCACCGTACCATTCCTTCAAGTGCTTTGTTGTCCAATCAATGTTCTGATCGGTATGGCAAAGGTTACAAGCGTTCGGATGATTACTTTCGATCATCGATGGCATCGTTGGTGAAAAAATAGTGTGTGTTCGCACGACGTCTTGAAGCCCTTCATTGATTTTTGGCATGTGGCAATTCATGCACCGCGAACCTTCCGTTCCCACCGGATGGTGAGTGTGTTTCGCAATTTCAGCCTGATCCAGAAACTGTTCGTGGCATTTCGTGCATGTTGCATCATCCTGCATTGGCGTCTTTGTCCACTTCATTCCGGTCGCTTGATGAGGTGAATGGCAGTCGATGCATTTCAATTGGGAATAGCACGATCCTTTCATCGCATCCGTGTATTCTGTGGAATTCCAAGTTGACATTCCGCCTGCATATTCGGGACGGTTTCCGGTGTGGCAACGACCGCATGCCCAGTTTAAATTCTCGTGCGTTCGTCCCGTTTCGATTTCTTTCTTCCCATTTTGCTGGCGAAGAAATTCACTCTTTGCCGCAAAACTCGGCAACGACTTTGGATCTGCGACATGTTGTGCACAACCAAAGTGGCAGGCCTCACAGCTAATTCCAAATGTTGAACCGTGATCTCCCGCATTGAACTTCGTCATTTTCGGCGGAATCGACAGGATTTGTTCGGTCGTCGCGGTCTCACGTTCCACACCAGCCGGCAAGAGTTCTTCATGATGCTCGGCAAGATAACCCGCCATATCCAAATGAAATATTCCTGGCGAGTGCTTTGAAAGTGTAAATGACTTACGAAACATGTTGTCTGCCAACGGAAACGTCGAGTGACACATGTTGCAATATTTAGTGTACGGTAAAAATGATTTCCCCGTCTCGGGTGTCATCGGCATTGCGAATGGATCGGTCCGATACCCATCAGGCAATTCCGGTCCAACATGCACAACAGGAATCCATTGCTTTTCTTTCAACCAATAACCAAAAGGAAGAACATGAATGTCCGTCCGATACGGATGGTCTTCTGGAAATGGGCCTTCCGTTAATGTGCCGATATAGTATTGAAAAAAACGAGAGCCCAAAGTTTGGTCAATTTGATAGACATACGTCACATCATCGCGAGTTAACGTCATCTGATATCCCTCATTTGACTGACTAAAACGCGCGCGACCGCCAAGATAATTGATCTCAGCGGTATCTGAAAAATCGCCCTTCACCGTTTCAGATTTCGCTTCCGCATTCATCCAACGATGTGGGTGTTCTGACCATTGATCAAAATTCGTTTGATGGCACTCAGCGCATGAATCGGCTCCAGCATAGTCATCAGGGTGGATATTGCTTTCGGGCCCCGTTTCAAAACTTTCATCATTCACGGTACTTGGCATTTCATCCCACCAGAACAACAAATTCCCGTTGGGATAATACCGAAGACCTTCAAATGAAACTTGTTGTCTTAACGATAACTTTGTCTCGGCGACTTCCGAGATTCCAGATCGATTCGTTGAGCGAACGAAAAAATCAGCCTTCTTTTCCCCAGATGAATTTTTGACTGAAAACCGGCGAAGTCCATCTTCATTTTGTTCCCTGCGTTTACCTTCATCGGGCGCAACTGGGCCGTTCGCCAAAACAAAAACAACAATCCCAATCCCCAAACCGAGTAGGGCAATCGCAAAAACAACCAGTATTTTCATGTTGGGTAGCGTGAAAGTAATTTGAAAGGGAATGGAATGCAAAAGCGGGCCGGGGAAAACCGCATTTTCGCTGCATCCTTCACTATGCTAACAGCAACCTGAAATCATGTAAAAGCAAACCGCCAATTTTGAAGCACAACATACGACTTGTTTCAATCGCGACCCTATCCAGACCACCTGACTCTACAACCTGTGAAAGCTGAAGTGGTTTGGCATTTGCTGGTTTTTCTGGCGAAACTATGCGGCTTTTTGATCTTCGTCTTCCGAAGTCATGCTTTCATTTCGGGAGTCTAATGCCGGAAAGGCATCACTGTTTGCAGAATGCAGGTCGGTTCGCCGCATCGAATCGAAGTTCATTGTTTCCCGCACCGTATAAACGTCTCTTGTCGAATCGTTGAAATAAATGCGGGCATTGACCTCACCCAAGAGTCCCAGTCCGAAAAACTGAATCGATGCCAGCATCGAAATCACACTCAACATCAATAGCGGATTTCCCGTCATGTCAGTCGCCATGAAGGCCTTCATTCCTACGACACATCCAATTGCGATGAAACTAACGACGGCAGCCATTAGACCAAGTCGGCCAAAGATTTTCATTGGACTCGCAAAATAACTGAGGATGTACTTTACGGTTATTAGATCCAGTATCACACGTGTGGTGCGTCCTAGCCCATATTTCGTTTCGCCAAATCTTCTCGCACGATGATTGGTTTCAACTTCTACACACTTGGCCCCCAGACGATCGGCAAGAATTGGTATGAATCGGTGCATTTCACCGTAAAGCTCGATCTCTTTTGCGATGTCGGCACGTACCACCTTGAGCGTGCAACCGAGATCATGAATCGGGAAACCAGTGGTTTTACTGATCAACCAATTTGCGATCTTAGAAGGAAGCTTTCGGGTCAGAAATTTGTCTTTGCGATGTCGACGCCAACCGTGGACCAGGTCATATCCCTCATCCAATTTGTCGAGCATCATGGGTATATCGGATGGATCGTTTTGCAAATCGCCGTCCATCGTTACGATCACATCCCCGTTCGCAAAATCGATGCCAGCTTTCATCGCAGCCGTCTGTCCAAAATTTCGTCGCAAAAAGACCGGTCGAACACGAGTGTCTTCTACAGCGAGAAGCTTGATTTTCTCAGCCGTACCGTCGCGAGAACCATCATCCACAAAGATGATTTCAAAGGATCGGTTATCCTTGTCAATTACCCCCGAAATTTCCTGATACAGCAGGACAACATTTTCGATTTCGTTGTAGATGGGAACAACAATTGAAACATCCATGTTTCACGCCGTTTGCTAAGTTTAGAAGTATAAGAAAAGTTGTTAGTACGAAGGTGGCTAAATCAGCGCACCGCGTTCCAATTCCGTTCTCTTGTTAGTGCCGGAATTTTAATTCGGCACCACGTTTTCAGCAATCTCATTCGTAGAACACCTGCTTCTTAGTGCTAGCTTTACGCAAAAGCTGGAATCGGCTTGCGTAGAGAAGTTCAAATTTGCTACAAGAGCTAAGCGTTAAAACCCCTTTTCTACCCGGGCTTTTCTATGCCCAACACTACTCACACCATTCTCTTCACCAATCCTATGTCGCCACTAAAATCCAGTGCATTCGCCGTCGTCGGAATCCTCTTGATGACCACTTGCTCTACCTTTGGGCAAGACCAATTCAACGATCCAAACGTTGGCCCCTTACCGTCAACCGAGACAATTCAACCGGAGCAAATGACACGACAATTCTCTGGTGGACCGGATGGACAAGCCGGACCCATCGATCCAGGCATACTTAACCCGCCCGCAAATTTTCCGGAGGCGGTAAACGAACCGATGAATGATTGGTTCCAATGGTCTTCTTGGGAGAGCAGTGCGGAGCTGGGCATCAATGGAGGCTCCGGGAACTCTCAATCGTTCAACATAACCAGTGGTTTTGACATGAAACGTAGCACCGATTCTACAGACGCAAAAATCGGATTGAAATACATCAACAACAAAAGCAATGACGTATTAGTCGCAAACAACGCTCGACTGAATTTAGATTGGGAAAGAAAGTTTGGTGACGGTTCGCCATGGTCATGGTTCCTGAAAAACACTTACCTTTACGACGACTTTCGACCCTTTGATTTGCAAGTCACGTTGAACAGCGGTTTTGGTTACAAGTTTTTCGACAGTGACATCCAAATGTTGAAAGGACGCGTCGGTGCTGGTGCAACCAAAGAAATCGGTGGCGTGAATAACGAATGGATACCGGAAGCATTGTTTGGACTGGATTATCGCCGGCAGCTCTCAAGGAAACAAAAGTTGGAACTCACGGTCGATTATTTTCCCAGCTGGGAAGACTTTACCGATTATCGTTTGATTACCGATCTTTCGTGGGAGTACTTACTGGACGAAGAAACTAATCTTAGCTTAAAACTAAATGTGAACGATCGTTACGACAGTACGCCAGACGGTGCAAAAGCGAACGACATTTTTTATTCTCTGCTTTTACTTTGGAAGTTCTAAATCGGTGCAAGGCAACCTCACGCAACACGGTCGCTTGATCGCCGAAAACGCCTTGGCGGTGGTATCGCCTTTGCCGAGGCATTGGATTCTGTCCTTTCGACACTTGGCATCCCAAGCGTGGAGCCCAACAGACATCAAACCCACTTTGGTTCAAGGCATTAAGACGCCAGCGAACTCACCAAGCTCTACAAGCGAAAAAAAAATTAGTGCTGGCGGATTGTGCCGCCGTAACAGTTTTTGCCACGAGTTGACTGCATGAGCGAGCCGCAGAATAGCAGCATGGTGTCAAGTTCAAGCCGAGCCATCGGTTTGAAGAAACGTGCGGATTTGATTTACACTCGGCACCGGTATCAAGGCCGCGAATACAATGTCGTCAAAGACCCTCTCAGCCTGAAATATTATCGGTTTGAAGACGAAGAGTTCGAGCTTTTCCACATGCTCGACGGAACAAAAAGTGCCGACGAAATCAAACGGTCGTTTGAACGGGATTTTGCACCTCAAAAAATTACGCTTGCCGAATTGCAGCAATTCATTGGAATGTTATTTAGCAATTCGCTTCTGGTTTCCAATGCGCCCGGTCAGGGTGTCCAGCTCAACTTGCGTGGTCATGAGAACAAAAAGAAACGACGGATGGCGGCGTTGAGCAATGTGCTCGCCATTCGATTTAAAGGCTTTGATCCAGACCGAATTCTGAACTGGCTCGATCAATGGATGGGATGGTTTTTTACCATTCCGGCATTGATCGTCTGCTTTCTGGTTTGTCTTTCAGCCGGAACACTGGTGCTCGTTCAGTTCGATGTATTCTCCTCCAAGTTACCAAGCTTTCAGCAGTTCTTTGCCGGCGAAAATTGGATTTGGCTGTTCCTTGTTTTGGGTTGCACCAAAGTCCTTCATGAATTCGGTCATGGGATGTCGTGCAAGCGGTTTGGTGGGGAATGCCATGAAATGGGCGTGATGTTTTTGGTCTTTACGCCCTGTCTTTACTGTAATGTCAGCGATTCTTGGATGCTGCCCAGCAAGTGGAAGCGAGCCGCTATAGGTGCCGCTGGAATGTACATCGAGGTCGTACTCGCGTCGATTTGTACGTTTATCTGGTGGTTTTCAGAGCCAGGAATGCTGAATTACATTTGTTTGAATATCATGTTCGTCAGCTCGGTAAGTACGATTTTATTTAATGCCAATCCGCTACTTCGTTACGACGGCTACTACATCCTTTCGGACTTGCTGGAGATTCCAAACCTACGGCAAAAGGCTCAGAGCATTCTGCGGCGAAAAATGGGTAAATGGTGTCTCGGTTTGCCAGAAACCCCAGACCCGTTTTTACCTCAACGAAATCAATGGCTATTTGCACTTTATACGATTGCAGCGGCTGCGTATCGTTGGGTGATTGCGCTGGCGATCTTTTGGTTTCTCTATAATTTGCTCGAGCCTTACGGTTTGAAGATATTTGGGCAGTTCGTGGCCCTAATGGCATTGTGGGGTTTGGTCGGTCAGCCGATCGTGCAGTTGACCAAGTTTTTTTATGTTCCGGGTAGGTTGGATAAAGTGAAAAAAGCAAGAGCATTCGTTACGGCAATGGTTTTGATCGCGATCATTGCTGGAATCTTTTTCATTCCTCTCCCCTATCAAATCTCATGTGCGTTTTACATCGAATCGGATGATGCTGTCCCGGTGGACGTTGCCGAGCCTGGAATGATTTCGATTGTGCATGTCAAACCCGGTGACACCGTAAAGGCCGGCGATCCGATTATCGAATTGAAGAACCTAGATCTTGATTTGCAAATCGCCAAACTAGAAACTCAGCGGGGACAAACAGATGCTCGGCTGAATGTTGCAAGGTTAGGAGAACGCCAAAACTCTGATTTGGGTTACCAGATTGGCCCCCTCCAAGAGCTGATACGATCTTTGGACAAACAGTTGTTACAACTGGAGCAAAAGAAGAAAAAGTTGCTGATTTCGGCTTCGACAGATGGCGTAATCGTTCCACCAAAGTACCTCCAAAAACAAAAAAGCGAGGAACGGCTGGGCAATTGGTTCGGTTACCCGATTGATAAATCAAATGTAGGTGCCTTCTTGCCGATCAAAACAGAAATCTGCCAAATTGTTCGTTCGTATCAAAAGGACAAACACCGCGCTGTGCTTCTGGTTGATCAAGAAGTTATGGAGTTTATCGCGCAAGGCCAACGAGTCGAATTGCAATTGAAAGCGGTTCCAGGGGTTCGGATTGAATCACAGCTGATGGAAATTTCGCCGATCGAATTAAAGAAAGCACCGGCAAATGTCTCGGCCCAATACGGCGGGCCATTAGTCACTCAGAAGAACGACCAAGGCGAAGACGTTCCTCAAAGTGCCACGTTCCCGATTCGGGCCCCGTTCGAATCAGACGATCCCCGCATCCAAATTGGAATGACTGGTTTTGCCAAAATCAACGCGGGTTCCAAAACCATTGGTCAAAGAGCCTGGCGTTTCTTCTGTCGAACCTTCAATTTCGATTTGTAGTCTCAATTTCGATTTGTAGTCTCAATTTCTAACGCAAATCGGTAGAGGGCTCCAAGGATTAATTGGCAAATTGTCAGCCCAAAGCATTTGTTACCCGCATCTGCACCATGCACCTCTCACCAGCGGTGTAATGTTTTCATGCGGTTCTTAACTGATGTCGTGGCCCATTTCGCTCATCAAGAATTTCATGTCGGCCCAAACGTCTTTTTTCGCATCTGGATTTCGCAATAGATAGGCCGGATGATAGGTCACGACGACCGGAATCCCTTCATAGTCGTGCAGCCTCCCTCGCAATCGTCCAACGCTTAATTCCGTACTCAACAGATGCTTGGCGGCAATTCCACCTAGACAGCAAATGTACTCCGGTTGCAGAAGTTCCAGTTGCCGATTCAAAAACGGACGACAATTGCCACACTCCGTTTCGGTTGGATTACGATTGTTTGGAGGTCGGCATTTGATGGTATTCAAAATATAGACCTCTTCACGTTTCATTTTACAAGCGACAATAATTCGATTCAGCAATTGTCCCGCCGCACCGATAAACGGTTCGCCTTGTCGATCCTCATCAGCGCCCGGCGCTTCACCCATAAAGCACAGTTTCGCATCCGGGTCACCGACACCAAAAACCGTTTGAATTCGATTGTCCACTAATTCTCGACATTGATTGCACCCCTTAACTTCACGCTGCAATACTTCCAACCCAGCCATTTTCTCACCGATCGAAAACTTGGAACCAACGTTCTGCGTCGGCGGCATTGCACTCATTATTTTTTGAGAATCGGGTAGCGGCATCTCAGATTCAGAAACCGTCTCTACCAAAGGCTCATCACCCTCTTTTGAGTCAATCAACCTCTGTGTCGCTTCGAATGATTGGGCGATTTTAGATTGCATTGCATCTGTGGCGTTCGGCAAATCAGTGATGCCCGAATCCGCGATCGATGAGAGGTACTGAAGAATAGCTTTTTTATTCATGAATGCATTCTGTCCAAATCGGGTTAGACACTAAACTCGAGTTAACTTGCTTACGCGGCCGGTTCGAACCCATTCCGCAACAAGGATATTGCCCTCTTTGTCAAAGCATGCATCGTGAGGATGTACGAATTTTCCGTCCAACCACTTCTTTGAATCGCTGCGAATGCTTTTTTTTGCGTCGGAAGTGATCCGATTGACATCATCCCCCAGCCTTGCCACGACTTGGTTATTTTCATCCAACAACGTCACACGTGCATGCAACTCCGGAATCATTAAAAGATTCTCGTAGGTGTCGGCGTTAGCGGGCAAACCAAATCCAGTCATCGTCGATTTGTAATTCCCTTCCATATCACAGAACTGAATTTTATGATTGGCCCGATCGCAAATGACGATCTGGGGCTCGTTTTTATTGCGGTGATCGACCCAAATACCGTGCGGTGTAGAAAATTTTCCTTCGCCTTTACCTGGGCCTCCAAAATGTCGTTTCCATTTTCCGTTTTTGTCGTAATGATGAACGTAGAAACTTCCGTAACCGTCCACCAACAGGAATTCACCATCGTCTAAAAAGGCGAAGTTGGTTGGCATGAAACGGTTCCGCCCCCATTTCTTTTCTGGTTTCGTATCCTCTTCTTTCGCATACACACCAGACGCCATTGGCGCCATTTGTTTCCAGACGGTTTCGCCTTTCAATGTCATCTTTTCGAACGACTTGACCTGTTGATACCCGCAAACATAAAGAAATTCTTCGGTACCTTCTTTCCGAACTTCGATTCCGTGTCCGCCACCTTGGAAATGGCTGCCGAACGCCCGAATAAATTTCCCCTTGGGATCAAACACGAATATCGATGGATGATCTTTTAATTTTTGAATTCCTTCATGAATCACATAGAGATTGTTTGCCGAATCGACAGCAACATTGTGAGTCGTTTGCCATGAATACTTTCCGGGAAGCTCAGGCCACGCATGCTCGACTTTGTATTGGAAGTCCCCTTCGCCCACAACGATTTCTTTGTCCGTGCGACTGCTTGTATGAACGTTGGCCGGGCTGAATGATGGAACGGCAGCTGTCGCAGCAAGAGCTGTCGTTGCCGCAACAAACTTTCGACGGGTAGTTCGTGAATTCTGTTTCATGATAAAGCCTCAGAAGGAAAGAACGCGAAAGCACCAAAAATTATAATCGCGGATCAATCCGATAAGAACATGCTTGAACACCAGAACTCCGATGCCCAATGACTCACAAGGATTGATACGACTCTCTGATAAGGGAAATCCCCTTCATTGAAACGCATTTTCCGAACGATTCTCGTTCTGGATACCGGTGCTGGTTCAATCTTCAGAAGCCGATTTTTTTGACTTCATTTTTACAGTGCTGACGTTAGACCGCTGGAATAATGGCAACGCTTCATCAACATAGGACTCGTCGATAAATGCAATAACGATGTCACCGGGCATCAACTTGTCACCCGCTTCCGGAACTCGCGAGTATCGATCACGCATTAAGGCTGCGATTAAGCATGGCGAGGGCAACGGCAAATCATTCAGGTTCATTAGAACGGCCTGCGATTCATCCTCGACTTCAATTTCGTATATTCCGATCCGTCCATCGGCCAATAAATACTTCGAAATCACATTTTTGCCATTGAGCAAGCCGAGAATTTGCTTGGCCATTACCTGCCGTTCGGAAACGGCAAAGTCGATTCCGATCTTCCCCACAACGTTTCCGTAATCAGGACGTCCGACGATCGAGAGAATCTTTTTGGCGCCAATTTCTTTTGCCTCGACACCAGCCATGATATTACTCTCATCGTCGCCTGTGCATGCAACGAAAAAATCAGCATCCGCAATACGCTCCTCTTCCATAATCTGTCGAGCCGTTGCATCACAATGCAAAATCGTCGCACCAGGTAACGAGTTTGAAAGCCAGTCACATCGCGCCGAATCTTTTTCGATTAAAACAACAGAAAACGCATTCGATTCGAGCATGTTGGCCAAATGGTAACCGGTCTCGCCACCTCCACCGATCACTACAAATTGCTTTTGATTCTTTTTGGCTCTGAACATCGGTTTAGTCCGATCAAGATCCTCAGGTTTCCCAACGACGTCAAGAACGTCGCCCAACTGGATCTTATCGCTTGCCGTCGCAACCCATGTTTGCCCATCCCGCGAAATTGAACCAATTCGTATCGAACTGGGAAGCCCCAAGTCCTTTAAGGGTTTACCGCAAATCAGCTCTTCGGTGACCTCAATTTCCTGAACTTCAATGTCTCCGGTTGCAAAGTGCTCAATAATCGCAGAATTCCGACTTCGAATCTCACGAGCTAACTCCAGCGCGGTCAACTGCTCAAGGCTTAGGAATCGATCAATTTGAAAATGTCGCTGATAATCGAATGTAGAAAGATCGTGATAGACCGGCGAATAAACTCGAGCCACACACCGATGCGCACCCATGCGTTTTGCGATGCTTGCCCCAATCATATTGACTTCGTCGACACCGGTCACCGCAAGGCAAAGGTCACATGAATTTACGTTCGCTTGAAAGAGCACCGAAGATTGAGAGGCAGACCCGGTAATGACCCGCACGTCCAATGTTTCATCGATCTTCCGAGTTCGAGCGGGATCGGCGTCGACAACGGTAACGCTATGCCCGTTTCGACAAAGCAAATCTGAAATTTCGGTTCCTACCGTTCCGGCGCCAAGGACAACAATTTTCATTTGGAATATTTTCGAGAACCAAAATTTAAAGTTCGCATGAATCGTCGAAACAACACTATTTGCTATTCTTCAATTCGAGACGTAGGCAATTAGAATCCGGGGGTCAAGCGAGCCCCTCAGCCACACCACCCTCCAAAAGCCATCAACCAATTTCTATTGTAGGCAATCAAGATGTGCAGTTAACAACACCGCCATTTCAAGTTCAAAGACTAATTCCGACAACCCAAATCACCATAAAGATGATCGCCATAAACGTCAGGACCCAGACGGCAGATTTGTAAGCATTGACCAGTATCGGCACAAGATGCTCGTGCCGGGTCGCACCGTAGACCAGACTGATGCTGACGATCAAGGGCAACGCATACCACCAACGCCCCGTCCAAAATGACGCAAAAAGGTACGGCATGAAAAGATTGCCGATCGAACTAAAAATACTAACGTCAAACATGTTGAGGTCGTCCAAACCGGTTTACGAACTAAATTCTTTTGAAGCCATGCGGCTGTTTTCCTACGTTGTCAATCGACAGCATTTCAAGAATGGTCTGAGGAAGACTCATCTGATTCATCCTCTTTGTTTTTCTTTTCGTCTTCTGA
>Ga0115566_10002214_pt1 | contig 16187 bp, 16 predicted proteins | sample COGITO_mtgs_1204_3_FD_87173 | JGI IMG/M metagenome (GOLD analysis project Ga0115566, IMG submission 87173) | Pelagic marine microbial communities from North Sea - COGITO_mtgs_120405 | ecosystem: Environmental > Aquatic > Marine > Epipelagic | place: Germany:Helgoland, sampling site Kabeltonne...
ATTATGAAAATTATGAAAATTATGAAAATTATGAAAATTATGAAAATTATGAAAATTATGAAAATTATGAAAATTATGAAAATTATGAAAATTATGAAAATTAAAAAATACCAGGGTTTGATATTTCAATATATAGTCTATTATTATTAATAAATTCTATAAAATTTATTTTAGCGATACTCATTCTTTGATTTAATATTTCAATATATTGAAATGGATAAATATTTTCATCGATATTATTATTTACATTATAAATAGATAAAATATTAATAAATAATTCATTTACATTATAAATATTTTTATTTATAACAATATCATTATTTGCACCATATATTATTTTTATTTTTAAAAATGAATTATTAAAAACAAAATCTTCTTTACAATTATTATCACAAAATCTTATACGAGCAAAAATCATTTGATTATTATTATTATATAAAATATATCTTCTTGTATTATTATTATTATGTTCTGTCATATAATTAATATTTTATACATTTAAATAATATTTAAATATAATATAAATATATTTGTATTATGAAATATACATTATTTATATTTAGGAGAGATTATAGAATAGTTGATAATAATGGTTTATTACAGGCATCAATTAATTGTAAAAATATAATTCCTATATTTATATTTACACCAGAACAAGTCAAAGATAATAAATTTAAATCTGAAAATGCAATTCAATTTATGATAGAAAGTTTAAAAGATTTAAATAAAGAATTAAAAAAATGTAAATCTAGACTACATATATTTTATGGAGATAATATAGAAATATTAAAAAAAATATGTAAAACAATTGATGTTAGTGATATAGTATTTAATATGGATTATACAGTATATTCAACAAAAAGAGATAAACAAATAAAATTATTTTGTGAAGAAAATGAAATAAATTGTATGATAACAGAAGATTATTTATTAGGATATATGGGTAGATATTTAAAAAGTAATCGAACTCCTTATATTGTTTATAATGGATTTAAAAATAATGCTATGAAATATTCTATTAAAAAACCAAAATATGATAACATAAATAATTTAAAAAAAACATCTTTATTAAAAAAAATAGAAAATGGATATATAAAATATAATGTAAATAAAGATATATTATTAAATGGTGGTAGAATAAAAGGTTTAAAACAATTAAATAATTTAAAAAATTTAACAGATTATGATAAAAATAGAAATAATTTAAAATATAATACAACACATTTATCAGCATATATTAAATTTGGATGTATATCTATAAGAGAAGTTTATTATAAATTTCAAGAAGTGTTTGGTGAAAAAAGTAAAATAATAGAACAATTATATTGGAGAGAATTATATTATTATATAGCATTCTATTTTCCAAAAGTATTAAAAGGAAAAGATTTTAATAATAGACATGGTATAATTAAATGGAATAATAATAAAGAATATTTTACAAAATGGTGTTCTGGATTAACCGGTTTTCCAATTGTTGATGCTGGAATGCGTGAATTGAATAAAACAGGTTATATGCATAATCGGTCCAGATTAATAACATCTAATTTTTTGAATAGATTATTAGGATGTGATTGGAGATTGGGAGAAAGATATTTTGCAAGAATGTTAATTGATTATGATCCATCAGTAAATAATGGTAATTGGCAATGGATTTCTTCAACTGGTGTAGATTTAAAACCATTTAAACAAAGAATATTTAATCCTTGGTCTCAATCGAAGAAATCAGATTTAAAAGGAGAATATATAAAAAAATGGATACCCGAATTAAAAAATGTAAAAACGACACATTTATATAATTGGGATAAACATTCGATGAAATATGATTTAAATAAATTAAAATATCCAAAAATGATAATTGATTATAAAATTCAAAAAGAAAAAAGTATAAAAATGTATTCATCTGGAATAAAAAGTAACTAACATTTTTAAATTTTTTTATTTATTATATATTATATTATATAATGAAAATACAAGTAAATAAAATATTATCAAATAGTTTAAAAAATGTAAATTATCCAATATTTGAAGATAAAATTCATACACCTAGATATAAAACAGATAAAGAATATCAATCTTCATTTAAGGATATTAAAAAGTATAGTTCAAAAATATCAGATAAACAAAAGAAATCTATTAATTGTATTATTTTTAATAAAGGTAACGCTGATGGAATAGTATGTGCTTATATTGTTTTAAAATATTTAAAGAAAAAATTAAAAAGGGATTTAACACCGAATGACATTTATTTAATTCCAACAGCACCATCAAGTGGTCATAAAAGAGGAGTAGCAAAAGATATATATAAGAATGAAATAAATATAAAAGGTAAAAATGTTATTGTGTTGGATTTAGCATATGATATTGATTCTTTAAATTTTTTAAAGGAAAAATCAAAAACAATGATAGTAATAGATGATCACCCAATTACAAAAAATATAATTAATAGTACGAAATGTAATAAAACAAATTATTATATTGGTGATTCTGGACATGCTGCTTGTGGATATACTTGGAAGTTTTTTTTTCCAAAAAAAAAGGTAAATCCAATAATACAAATGATTGATTCGGATGATGCTAAATTATATTTAAAACATATTGGAAAGACAAGACAAATTATTGTTTATTTAAACTACCGAATAATACATAATCCTTATTTAAAATGGCATAATATTAATTCTTTTGATAAAATTGATATTATGATAAAAAATTTAAATCCTAATTTTGTTAAATTTGTTGGACACTATTTTAGCGAAATAGAAAATAATATTAAAGAACAAATAGCACAACATGCTATATTTTCTTATTTTGAAGGACATCCTGTATATATTCTTAGTTTCAATTCTCCAGTATTATATAAAATGGTTCAAAGACAAATGTTATCAAATGCTAAAAAACAAAATAAAAAAATTGATTTTGCCGTTATATGGGGTTGGCAACATAGTAGAAATCAATATAATATACAATTATTAGAAGACCATTATTTACCATTACCAGGAAATAATTTACCACAAATTGCCTATAAATTAGGTAAAATAGGAGGAACAAGAGATGGGGGTTCTGGTAGAGACCATGTAGGTCATTTTTATTGGCCTCGTGGAAATGGAAAAGATATATGGGATTTATTTGGCAAAACAGCAAAATATTTATAAAAAATGATTTATAAATATTAATTATATTAATATTATATAATTTATTATTTGAGCGAAACGTGTCGTCATTCGAATTTCCTGAACTCACAGACAAATTCTTGAAAGAACTGTACAATTCCATCAATCCAACCCTATCACTCCCCAATTATGCGGAAATGGAAGACGTGTTTGAACCTTTTACGCTACGAAAACGAAGAAAGATTAAAAAGATTCAAATAATTCACACGGTAATTACAACTCCGTGTGGGTTTTTTCCCGTTTGACTGGACCAAATTTTGACTTCGTTTAGGTTTCCACATTTTATAAATTACATATTTTTTAGTTTTGATATTATAGTGTTTAATATAATTATTTAGATAATAAAATATCAAATATACTTTTACTATATAATTCAATTTTTTTAGGACCAATTCCTTTAATTTTAAGAAGTTCTTTATTATTTTTAGGATGATTTAGAACAATATTTTCAATAGTTTTATTATTAATAACACAATAAACTGGTTTATTAATTTCAGTTGCTTTGTTTTTTCTCCATTCAATTAATTTTTTATAAATATTAGATTTTTGTAATTTATTTGTTAATTTATTTTTTAAATATTTTTTATATTTTGATTGAACTAATTTAATTTTGTTAATTGAATTAATAATTATAGAATTATTAAATTTAAACCAATTTTTTCCAAATTCATTAATTGAATAATATGTAGCAATCGAATTAGGAATTTGTTTAATAGTAATAAATTCACTATGATTTACTTTTCTAATATAATTTTTGATATCTTCATTTTTGTATTTTTTCATAACACCATATACAGAACAATCTTTATATTCTTTATTTTTTCCTTTTAAAATTTTTACAATATTAGACATACCTAACCCTTTACCAATATTATTAAATAATTTTAATACAAAATATCTAAATACAATAATATCTTCTTTTAAACATTTATTTGCCGAAACATCATAAACACAAATAGGATTTTTGTTTCCACTATCCATATCAAATTTATTAACAACACTTACATCATTTAATATTTTATTTCTTTCAATTAAAGATAACATATTATCAATAGTTTGATCTGAATTAATTGATTTTTGAGAAATTTTAAAATTCAATGTTCGATTATCTAAAATTTCTTGTCTTTTAATTTTAATTAAACAATTATCACATTTTTTACAATCATCAATTCTGTCATCAAAATATTTACAAATAAATTTCATTCTACAATAATTACAATTAATATAATTATTTAATTCATTTAATTTACAATATTCGCTTTTTTTAAATTCATTATTTTCGATTTTTGAAATAAAATATTTATTTGTTATAAAATCTCTTAAACCCCAAAATACATAACATTTTACTTTTTTACCATCGCGACCACCTCTACCGATTTCTTGATAATATGATTCAATGTTTTTTGAAATACCATAATGAATAATTAAATGAATATCAGGAATATCAATACCCATTCCAAAAGCAATTGTCGCAGTTATAACATTAATATTATTTAATTTAAAATTATTTTGAATATCATTTCTTACTGCGATATTTAATCCAGCATGATAATAATCACAAAGAATACCTTTATTTTTTAATTTTTCAGATAACTTTTCACAATCTGATTTTGTTTTACAATAAATAATACATTTTTTTTTTGAACCATTTTCATTAATAATTCTATAAATATTGTCTGGGTCATATTTAATTCCTTCTTTCTTTTTAACAAATAATTCTAAATTATCTTTATACGAACTTTCTTTAACTAAATATGGTTTATCTAATTTAAGAATATCTAAAATTTTATATCTAGTGTCAATTGTAGCAGTTGCAGTTAATGCTAATGTTGAAATTTTTTTATTATATTTTTTTTTAACTTCTGAAATTATATGTAATTCTTTATAATCTGACCTAAATTCAGCCCATGAACTTACACAATGACATTCATCAATCGCAATTAATGAAACCAAATCTAATTTAACTAATTCATTAAATAAAAATGAATTTTTCATAAAAGATTCTGGAGAAAAATACATTAAATAACTTTTTTTCCCTTTTAATATTGCACTATATTTAGATTGACCTGCACTTGTATCTCTTAATTTACTAAAACTACTATTAAATATTAATGTTGGGATATTTTTTGATTTTAATTTATCATATTGGTCTTTCATTAATGAAATTAATGGCGAAATAACAATTACATTTTTTGATTTAAGTAAATATGGTAAAATATAACAAATACTTTTACCATAACCCGTTGGAAGAATTCCAACAATGTCCTTCTTTTTTAATATTAAATTTATAATTTCTTTCTGTTTAGGTTTTAATTTTTTAATACCAAGTGTAACAAGATGTTTCTTAATATTGATTTTCGGCATATTTATATTAATTATTTATATAAACAATCATAATATAAATAAAAATTAAATCGTTTTTTTATTTTTTATTATAATTTTTATTTATAAATAATATAAAATAAACATACATTATAAATATATATATGGAAGATTTCAATATACAATTAATTAAATTTAAAGATTGTGATAAAGGATTAAGAAAAAATATATTAAATACAATATTTTTATCATTTGATAATGGATTAGATCCGTGTTTATATAATGAAACAATTTTACAAATATTATTTTATAAAAAAATATTAGCAGGAATGATTTGTGGTATAGATAATTATGAATTAGTTAAATTTAATAGTCCTAAAGGATATATTATAGAAAATAATAAAAAAGGTATGTTTTTATATAATTTATGTATTAAACCCTTTTTTAGAAAAAGAGGTTTTGGAAAAATATTATTAAAATTATTTATAAATAGTTATAAAGATTGTTGTGATTATTTTCACGTTCAAATATTTGAAGATAATATACCATCATTAAATATTTTTAAATCTTGTGATTTTTTAGAAAAAAAAAGAATGAAAACAAATAATGATAAAGAATTTATTTTATTAAGTAATAATTAAATAACAAAGAATTTATTTTATTAAGTAATAATTTTAAATAAAATAATTAAATATTATGTAATATTATATGAATAGAATTATATATTATTATCAAACATTAGTTGGATTAAAAAAAATAATAAATAATCCAAACAAAATTTATCCGACACATATAATTTTATCTGCATTTCATTTTGGTGTAGATATAAATAATACTCCATATATGCATCTTAATAATAATAAAATAAATAATCATATGTACGATGAATTATGGATAGAATTAAAAAAATTATCAAATATGGATGTTAAAATAATGATTATGTTGGGTGGTGCTGGTGGTGCGTATAATGTATTATTTGGTGATTTTAAATGTTATTATTCTAAATTACTAACATTTTTACAAAATAATAAATTTATAGTGGGAATTGATTTAGATGTAGAAGAAAATACAGATATAAATAATATAAAAATGTTAATAAATAAAATAGATAATGATTTAGGTAAAGATTTTATAATAACAATGGCACCAATTGGAAATGCTTTAACAGAAGATTATTCAGGATTAGGTGGTTTTTCATATAAAAAATTAAGTAATACAAAAGAAGGTAATCGATTAAATTGGTTTAACGGTCAATTTTATTATAATTATGATGTTGAAACATATAATAATGTAATAAACAATGGATACTGTCAAAATAAAATTGTAATAGGTATGATATATTATCAATTTAGTAATAATTTTGAAAAAGCATTAGATGAAATAAAAAAAATAAAACAAAAATATAATAATTTTGGAGGTGTTTTTGTATGGGAATATATGCAAGCCCCATCATTAAATGGTAAACCAGAAAATTGGTGTGTTGATATTTATAATTGTATAAAATAATTTAGTTTTTTAAATAATTATTATTTCAAACTTATTTAACAAGGATTATAATAAAAATGAATAATTATGTTGTAAGTATTTAAATATTATATTATAATATATATTGCTTTTCTTCATTTGTGCTATGCAAGTTCAACCAAAAGACCCCAGTGTTCTTGAAAAACTGATTATGTTATGCACATTGTCGGCTGTTTACACGACCGATGAACCTGAGAAATTCCGTTCTGGAGATTTCAATTGCGATGAAGATATTCATCTCAATGACGTCCTCGTCATTCAAGTGAACGTTTCCCCAAAACAATTTATTCGGTACTATGCTGAGTCATACGCAAGTTTGGTCTCAGGATACACGCAATCGTTTGGTTCGACAGACGATAGTTTTGCTGGAAAAGAGTTTTATGATGAGGTGATTGCTTATGCAGTTAAATCAAATAAAGTAAGTATTACCAGGACTGGTAATATTATCTTGAACTTTGCAATGCTTGAATACACCATTTACAATGACACATCTTATGATGATGATGATTACTTGCAAGATGACTACAATTCACAAGAAGATGTGTATGACACATATATTACATTCGACAAGCATACTTGGCCTCTACATATGATGACAAAACGCGTCGTTGACAACAAGTGTTTAATATCACTTACCGAAAATTGTCTCGTCTTTCCCGACAAGAGAGTTGATTTAAGTAGATACGGAACACCACAAAATATTCAACGTTATTTGTCAAGTCATTACGTGACAGACTCCGCAATTCATCGTGTGTACGGTCGTGCGATTCTTACTTCGGAAACGATTCTTGCAGAAATGCCAAAGGACAATTGTTTAACGAAACAAGAAATCGAACTTCTCGTTTTTTTCAGGAGGTATCCTGGACTCAAACGGTTCATTGGAACAAAGTTGATGTTGTTTTCAACATAAACCCAAATATTTCGCTTGCGTATATTTAATTCGAATGAATTCCATTTTATAATAAAAATGATATAAATATTGTTTATATATGTAATGTAATATAATATATATCACTATTGACAATGAGTGTCGATCAACCCCCTCCTCCACCTTCTTCTCCTCCTTCTTTTTCCCCTCCTTCTCCTCCTCCCCAAGTTATCACTGATTTAGTGATGAATGATGGAGATGGTCCTGTAAAATGGAATAACACACGAGTGTTGCGTGCCGACTTTCCTCCAAATCTAAAACACTTGGCGGAACAACACCCAACAAATGTGAAGTTGGTCGTGACGTCAGAAGGCGGGGATGTTGTCAGTGTCTCATACACGCGTATTGAGAAGAACACACAACCCAATGGTGACTACACATTGGTCACTATTGTGAATGAGTCATTTTACGACGATGATGACCGTTTGATGATGAAAAAGACAACAACAACAAATATGTATTCAACGTAGTTAGTTGATATTTTATAATAAAATAATGGTTACATAATTATAACATATGTAGATTATTAAATTATTTATTAAAACAAAAATAATTATTTATCAAAACAAAAATAATTAATGTTAAAATGTAATTTGAAGTTTTTATAAAAATCAATGAGTTTAAATAAAATATATATAAAATAATATTAATATAATATTTTATATGGATATTAATAAGTCATTAAATAAAGTTAAAGTAAAATGTATAAATTTAGTTTCACGAAAAGATAAAAGGAAAATAGTTAAAAAACATTTAAAAAAAAAGGGAATTAAATATTCTTTTTATAAAACAACAAAACATATTAATCCAAAAAGGGGATGTTTAGAATCACATTTACATTTAATAAATGAATCTATAAAAAATAATGATAAAAATTTATTAATATTAGAGGATGATGTTTATTTTATAAAACCATTTAAAAATATACCTGAACCACCTAAAGATTGGGATATGATATATTTTGGAGGAACAGTAAATAGAATAATGGAAAAAGAAAATGAATTTTGGACTAGAGTAACATGTTATACAACACACGCATATATGGTTAATTTAAAAAACAAAGAATTAATAAATAAATTAAATGAGGGGTATGATTATGATGGTGAGATTGATAAATTTTATTTAAATGAGATACATAAAAAATTTAAATGTTATATGTTAACACCAATGATTGCTATTCAAAGGAGTGGATATAGTGATATTGAGAAAAGAATGGTAAATTATAATTTTATGGAAAAAACATTAAAGGGTTTAATGTTACCAAAACATGATATTATTGATGGGAGTTATGTATTAAAACTACCAGAAATAGAAGATAAGGATTTACCATATATATCTATAATAACACCAACATATGATAGAAGACATTTATTTTCATTACCATTATATAATTTTGAGAATTTTGTATATCCAAAAGAAAAGATGGAATGGATTATAATAGATGATACACCAGAAGAAAAAGATCAATTAGATGATATTATACCAACAGATGATAATAGAATAAGATATTTAAAAATAGCAGATGTAGACACTAAATTAACAATATCACATAAAAGAAATATTGGTGCTCAAAAAGCGAAATATGATATTATTGTACATATGGATGATGATGATTATTATCCTCCACACAGTATAATATCAAGAGTAAAAACATTAATTAAATATAAACATCAAGGAATTGAATGTGTTGGATGTACTAAAATTGGAAACTATGATTTAATTACTGGTAAAAGTGGTGTTAGTACAGATGGACCGATTAGTTTATCAGAAGCTTCAATGGCATATACTAAAAGATTTTGGAATGAAAGAAGATTTGATTCAGAATGTGTAAAAGGAGAACATAAATATTTCACTGAAACAAGATTAGATAAAATAATTGATTTACCTTATTCATTTGTAATTACAGCATTTAATCATAAAAATAATATGACTGGTAATTTAAGAGAAATAAAAAATAAAAATAAAAAATTAGATTTTTATATTCATTGGGATGATGAATTTCAAATGTTTGTAGATACTTTAAGAAAAAGTGTTTTATAAATAAATGTTGTATTATTTTACATATCGTAATATTATATTAATATTAAATTAATATAAAAAAAATAAAAATGATATTATAAATCATATATTAATATATATATAAAATATTAATTATAATATATAATATTTATAAAATGAATATTCAAAATCGTGATGGACTTGATTTATTAACTGAAATTGAAAATAATTCAATTGATCTTGTATTAGTTGACCCACCATATATTACATCAAGAAAAACTGGAATGAATAAAATGTATGAAACCGCAAAAAAAATAGATGCTTCTGGTGGTGTATTAATGACTAAAACAGAGGAAGAATGGGAAACATATAAATTAAAAAAAAAGATTACAAATGATAAAAAAAAAAATAATTATATTAAATATGGTTCAATTTATGGTAAAAAATACGCAGTAAAAACAGATTATGGTGATTGGGATAAAAATTTTACAATGGAGATATTAGAAAAATTTATTAAAGAATTTTATAAAAAATTAAGAAAAGGAGGGACTTGTATTATATTTTTTGATTTATGGAAAATCACATTATTAAAAGAATTGATGGAAAAATACAAATTTAAACAAATAAGATTTATTGAATGGATTAAAACAAATCCCCAACCATTAAATAGTAGTAGAAATTATTTAACGAATTGTAGAGAAATTGCTTTATTAGGTGTAAAAAGTGGAAAACCTACATTTAATAGTAAATATGATAATGCAATTTATAAATTTCCATTACAGGGTGGCAAAAATAGATTTCATCCAACCCAAAAAAGTTTAAAATTATTTGAAGAATTGATTAAAAAACATTCAAATGAAGGAGATACAGTTTTAGATACATTTTTAGGTTCTGGAACAACAGCTGTCGCTTGTTCTAATACAAATAGAAAATGTATTGGAACAGAATTAGAAAAAAAATATTATGATAAAATTTTAACATTAATTTAATTTTGTTTTTATAGTATGTATTTTTTATATTTATAATATTTACTTTTTATAGTATGTATTTGTTATATTTATAATATTTATAGTATTTATTTTTTTAATAAATCATTTTCTTTTTTTAATAAATCATTTTCTTTTTTTAATAAATCATTTTCTTTTTTTAATAAATCATTTTCTTGTTTAAATAATTTATATTTATTACAAATAGATAAAACTAATTTTTTCATAAAATTTAATGGGTCATACCAAAATCTATTTTCATTTTTTTTAATACCTTTAATATAATTAATATCAAAATCTAAATAATTTTGTAATTGTTGGAATGGTTTTAAAAAAGGAAAATTTGTAAATGTTTTATTTAATCTGTATTCATAATCACTACAACCACCTCTTTTAAGAGTATTGCATTTATTACATAATAACTGAAAATGGTCAATTGTTTGAGTTTTAATAGATAATGCTAATTTATTTTCGTATAAATCATCTTTATGGTCGACACATAAATTTTCAGTACTACCACATAATACACATTCATTATTATATTTTTTTTTAACTTGTTTTTTAATAAAATTTGATATTTTAAAATCTGAAAAAGTATGATTTGCTTTTCCACAAAAGAATATACCAATTATACCATTTTTAGATATACCTGGATTATTTAAAAAAAATAATATTTTATATTTATTTATATTTTCTTTTATAATATAATGATTAACACTTTTATTTGTATGATAAATAGTAGGTGATTTTTTAGAACCATATATTAGAATATATCCATATTCTTTAGTTACTCTACTTCCTAAACCATTACCCGATTTAATATCATAATACGTTAATGAATTAATGATAGTCGAAAATCCATTTAATGGTAGATTTTTCATATTATATAATATTTATTTTTATATTATAATTTGTATTATAAATATTAAATCATTTTTATTTATTAATAAAAATAGTAATTAAAATTTAGTTTTATATATTTTACAATTTGATTGTAATAATATTATTATATGTTGAATATTCAAGTGGACGTTTGATTTTACAATCTAAAATATTAATTAAATAATAAATACCATCTTGTTTATACCAAATAGGAATAACGTGTCTAAAATTATTTTCAATAATAATAAGTTTTGATTTACAAGTATTTAGTTTTTTATTAAAAAAAATACTACCATCTTTTTTAATATAATAACTAATTTTATTTAATAATTGTTGTTTAGATGAATTAATAATATTACCCATATTTCATTTATATTATAATATATATAATATATATTGTTTATATATTAAAATCATTTTATTTATAATATATATAATAGACCTAATCAATGTCTATTTCAAATCCTCCTTGGACTGGAATAATCCCACGTACATTAATTACAAACATAAATGTCTTTAAATCAGGTTTAAACTTTGGGAATATTACGTGTGTTCTTTTTAATCTAGGACGCGGAATAATAATTTCATCCAAATTTACATTTGGTTCTTGACGAACACGTTTTACGGTGTCGCCATTTAAAAGTTCCATTTCATTAAACATTAATCCAAAAAATGTAAAGATATGACCACGTTCAACACTTAATGCGTCATATTCGTAGCCATTTTCAATAGCACGATGAAGAAGTTCATAAAGAGTCGCGAATATCTTCATATTGTTTATATTAATTATTATAGATATGTATGTATATATAATAATAATATCATTTTTTTTTTAAAAAAAAATGATGTAATATTTTCTTAATATTTAATAATTATATATATAAGTATCTCAAATCCTGTAGCTTTTTGGAGTCCGATACCCTGCACTAGAATGCAGGTAACTCTTACATGTTCGCTTTGCCAATCGCAAACATGAAGTTATTTCTGGTGTACGAACGATTCCTTTGACTTGGTGTGCCCTTCCGGGGGATCACATACTGAGTGAAATAGCAACACAACCTCCCCTTCATTGGGGTTTATAAATAAAAATGATTTTTAAAAACTAAAATATAATTAATTATATATTTATAATATATTTGAAAACACAATGGCGAATGGTTACTATGCTGGAATGCTTCAACATACGATCGTTTCGAATATTAGTGCGGAGGTTATGCCTAAAATAGATACTGGTAACGGTATATTAAATACTTTTTTATCATTCTTTGTAATGAGTAGTATTTCATATATTGTAACAGTTTTAAATGAGAAACTTAATTTTATTAATTGTAAACAAATAAATGTAAATATAAATTATTTATATATTAGATTTATATGTAATAATCAAGTAGAATTAGAATTTTCAGCTAAAAATACAGGACAGTATTATGAATATTCTGATTGTTATTTAGCAATCGTTCATTATATAAATACTATTCCTGATATTTCTAGTTTAATTAAATCAAAAGAAGAATTAAAAAAAAAACCTAAATGGTTTCATCCTTATTTTGATGACGATGATGACGATGAACCAGACACTGGTGAAATGTATTCAAAAAAAGATATTATGTATCGAATCACTCAAAATAAAAAAATTCATATTGATGAACATATTTATTGTTGTTTTTATGATAATAGTATTGAAAAAAGTGAAAAAAATGAAAAAAATGAATATCATACTGTAAATATCAAATGTTTAAATATTAAATTGACTTCTACAACAAAAGATATTAATTATTTACAATCATTTGTTGATAAATTGTATACACAATATATTGATTACAAAAATGAAAGTACATTTAAAGGAAAAATGTATTTCAGTTATGAAGGTCAAACTGATAAAAAAAAGTCAATTTGGAAAGAATTTCCGTGGCATACTAATAAAACGTATGATAATCTATTTCTTGAAAATAAAGAAATGATTCTAGGAAATATTAAAAAATTAACAAATATGAAAGATTTTAATAAAAGAATTGGTCGTCCAAATCAAATGAATATCCTAATTTGGGGTAATGATTATGGTTGTGGGAAAACCAGTTTATTAAAAGCAATTTGTAATATTGAATTTCCAGATAGACATATTGTTAATATTAATTTAAATAAAATTAAAACTTGTAAAGAATTGGAAGATATTTTCATTAATCCAAGTATTAATGGTCGTAAATTAAAAATTAAACAATGTATTTTTATTATTGACGAAATTGAAAAATGTTGTCCTGTTTTATTAAAAGAAAATAATGTAAAAAAAGATAAAAAAGATTATTCAAAATTATTAAAAAAGTATGCCGATAAATTTAAAATAGAGGATACTGATGATGATGAATTTAGTAGTTTTTTTATGAATATGAAAGCTAGTAGTTGTGACAAAAAAATACAAGGTGATTCATTAAATCTTGGATTTATTTTATCATTAATGGATGGACCAATCGAATATCCAGAACGCGTCATGATTTTTACAGCAAATGATAAAGATAAACTTCACCCAGCGTTCGTAAGACCTGGGAGAATTGATATTGATATCCACCTGAAAAAAGCAACAGTTAGTCAAATTATCGATATTGTTTCATTTATATTTGAATATGATTTAAAAAGCAATTTTAAATTGTTAAAAAAACTTATTCAAAATATAAATGACTATGATATTTGTCCCTCTGTTGTATATGAAGCATGTTTAGTTAATAATACTTTTAGTGATAACAAAGATTTAGATGTATACAATACAATTGAATTTATCATTAATAAAATTAATTAAATTAAATAAAAATTATAAATAAAAATGAATTATATATAAAAAAATGAATTATATATTTTTATAATATAAAATATAAAATATATATAATATAATAAATATATAATTGAATATATTAATAATGAATAAATTTATAAAACCAATAATTAAATGGGTCGGGGGAAAAACACAAATATTAAAAACATTATTAGATAAATTTCCAAAAGATATGAATGATTATCATGAAATATTTATAGGTGGTGGGAGTGTATTATTAGGATTGTTAGAATTAAAAAAAAATAATATAATTAAAGTTAATAATATATATGCGTATGATTGTAATAAATATTTAATTATTTTATATAAATGTATTCAAGAAGAACCAGAAAAATTATATAATACATTAATTAAATTAGTTGATATTTATAATTCTTGTTTAATAATTAAAGGTAATCGAAAACCAATAACATTTGAAGAAGCAATATTATCAAAAGAATCTTATTACTATTGGTTACGAAAAGAATTTAATAAAGATAATGAAGATAGATATTATCAATCAGCATTATTTATATTTATAAATAAAACATGTTTTAGGGGAATGTATAGAACAGGACCAAATGGTTTTAATGTTCCATTTGGTAATTATAAAAACCCAACAATTATAAATAAAGAACATTTATTATATATACATAAATTAATCAAAGATGTTAAATTTATGAGATTGGATTTTAATGAATCAATGAAAAATATTAAAAATGGTGATTTTACATATTTGGACCCTCCATATTATCCAATTAATTCAACATCTTTTGTAAAATATAATAAAAAAGGATTTAATATTAAAAATCATAATCAATTATTTGATAATTGTAAAATATTATATAAAAATAATAATAAATTTATAATGAGTAATTCATATGTTAATTATGTAATCAAAAATTTTAAAGATATTTGTAAAATAGATATTATTGATTGTAAAAGAAGAATTAATTCAAAAAAACCAAATTCAAAAACTAAAGAAGTTATTATATCTAACTTTTAAATAAATCACTTGCTTTAATAAATTCAATATTAAAATTGTTTTTCCAAAAATCAATCATAATTTTTTTTTCTTTTGTTGGTGAAAAAATATTAAATTTTGAAATAGCTTCCTGTTCTTGAAAACCAACAAGAACAATTTTTAAAGGTTTATTATATAATCTTGGAATGCTAGCATATTTAAATGGAACTCCTAAAATTTTTTCACCAGCTGTTCCACTTGTTGAATATGTTCTTGATTTAACTTCATAAATACATTCTTCAGTTTCCCAATCTGGTTTAAAATTATTAATCTTTTTAGGTTTATTTACAATAAAACCTTTTTTTTCTAGAATTTTTTTAACAATAAATTCACTTAAAATAGTTGTCCATTGTTTTGTTATTTTTGAATAACCACAATATTCTTTAATCATATTATTACCCCAATTTTTTTCTGTAATTCTTGTTTTACTACTTTATTTACTTCTATACTTCTAATTTCTACTTCTGGTGAGATTTCATTATTTGTTCCCACCTCACTTACTAAAGAAAAATATCTATTTAATAAATTATCTTCAAACCAACCCCAACGAACC
>Ga0115566_10002236_pt1 | contig 16069 bp, 9 predicted proteins | sample COGITO_mtgs_1204_3_FD_87173 | JGI IMG/M metagenome (GOLD analysis project Ga0115566, IMG submission 87173) | Pelagic marine microbial communities from North Sea - COGITO_mtgs_120405 | ecosystem: Environmental > Aquatic > Marine > Epipelagic | place: Germany:Helgoland, sampling site Kabeltonne...
GATGCACACCTCTCAAAATCGTAATATCATCTGGGTCAACCTTACCATCCTCACGCACAACAAACTGCACGTAAACAACTCCAGTAATTCCAGCGTCCTTTGCAATAGGTGGATATTTTGTTTTTGAACTTAACCACTTCATCAGCTCAGCTTGACCGCCTGGAAATTCTGGTTGTTCTTCCACGATGTGGAAAATTTGTGGAGCTTCGGCCACCTCTTCTGGCATTTCGACAAAATCGATTACATCATTCTCGTCCATCTCCGTATCCTCGATTTCCAACTCATCTTCAATCTCTTCGTCATCTTCAACGATTTCAATGATGGTCGTTTGTGGTGGGGGTGGTGGGGGTGGGGGCGGTTGTTGTTGAGTAATTGGAATCATTTCCTCTTCTTCAAGAACGATATCTAATGATCCAAGTCCATCCACTTCTCCTTCGTATTGAGTCCATTCAAATGCGACTAACACTACGCCCAAGGAGAGCAACAGTCCTATTAAAAAGTAAACGCCTTTCTTGTTTTCAAGATTGGCTTCCGGATTTTTTTTCAATTCCATAGTTCGATGGATTTTATGCGACCAAAATAATCAGTTGATTTCTTTTTAAGCTATCATTAACGTTAAATCTTCCGTTCAATTATTTAACGGTTAAGTATATGAGGCTCGGCCGTAGACCAGATAAAAAATTCCGAGTCCGAAACCGACTCCTACAGCATTCGCAAGGACGTCACTCACCTCCAGACTTCTACCTGTGAAAATCAACCATTGAGCGAGTTCAATCATGATTCCGTAAACAACACAAATGACCGATACCTTAGGAATCACAGAACTCCTCAAGAAGCCATAAGCTCTTTGTTTAATAAACCCAACAACCAAAAGCAGAAATAGTACGCCAAACAGAATGATGTGAATCACCTTATCTAAGTGCTCGTGCTTGGCGTCTTTAAACTGGTCGCCCGGAATCCCGCAAAGGACCAAAATAAAAAGGGCCCAAATTATTCCTAAAGCATTATGCTTCAGAAACATTAAGCTCCTACTTCAGACTTATACTCGTCAGCTGACATAAGCGCTTCCAGCTCAGAAAGGTCGCTCATATTTACTTTTATCATCCAACCTTCGCCATATGGATCTTTATTAACCAGATCTGGTTCGTCACTTAATCGTTCATTGATTGAAGTTACTGTTCCACTCACTGGCATAAATAGATCAGAGACGGTTTTAACGGCTTCAACCGTTCCAAACACTTCCTCTTTAGCTAGATCTTCGCCTTCAGTTTCGATTTCAACGTAAACTACATCGCCCAATTCGCTTTGAGCGTAGTCCGTAACGCCAATAGTTGCAGTGCTTCCATCAACTTTAATCCACTCGTGATCTTTGGTATATTTTAGGTCGGCAGGAATATTCATATAAGGTTCTACTTTGAGGCAAATATAAAAGTTGAATCAGGATAAGCCTATGGCAATTGATTAACCTGAAAGGGTAAATCTAAGACTGAATCCTGCGTTGACATTTGAAGTTGGAAAAGAGTTAGAAATAGCAGGGCGATTGGCCACCCAATCGTAGAATAGACGCAAATTCAGCGACTTTGTTAGCGAATAATCGCCTGTGATTTTTAAAGAATATACTCGCTGCCCAGCCGTAACTTGTGTTTCGTTTTCAACAATTTTCCGAATGATGGTTGTTGAGTTTCTGATACTGAAATCTGCCCGTAGAATCAAATCACTCGTGACCGTATTGCCACGAATCAAAAATGGCAGTTTGAGTTTATTCAGCGTATATCCCGAACCAATCACATACTCCAAATTTCCAATTTCTGTAATCTGACCATTCGAAGTGCTCAACATAATATTTCGATCCTTTTTGATCTCAAATCGAGTTAAAAGACTGTTTTGCCAAGTCAAATCAAAGTTGATCAATGGGGAAAACTGCTCTGAAATGGATACTTGCGAAATGATATACTTGGGTTGAATTCTTTGAGTCAGTTCAAAGGTGTCGGTTGTGGCTACTGAGCGTTGATAGCCGCCTACTGTATAGGTCGAGCGATAGGCATGATTAATACTAAAGCTCTTGAAGTATTTTTTCATGAATTCCAGCTTATTCAATCCTGTGTAGTTAATCCTCCAATTTGGAAGCATCAACGTTTTTAGCGGATTGGTGCTTACATCACCTGCGGTTTGTCCCGTGTATGCGGCAAAAAAGGCTGGAATAATTACATCTTGGTGCGCACTGTCGTATCCGATCGTGTAGCCTCCGGGGTCGCGTGACATTATACCTGCCTTATCGCCTAATCGCTGAGAAACGGTAACCCGATTCTTAAGAAATTGATTATAGATCGTGTAGTTTGACGAATCGATGGATTCAAAAGCCGTTTTAATGGAGATAATAGAAGCGCTATAATTCCCCGTCTCCAGCAACGTATTTCCGCTAGACCAATTTCCCGTTGAATCGTATTTGAAATATTCGCTGAAGTTTTGAGACCGACTTTCATTTGCAGTCAGGTCTATTCTTAGGTCTTTTGCCGGTTGTACACTGGCGCGGAAATTCAATTGTTCACTCCTACTTCTCAAATAAGGATTAAAAAGGTTCGGATTCTGAACCAGCCATCGCTTTTCGTTGCCCGCATAATCCGCAAAATGTTCGGAAGTACCGCTAAAATCTTCCTGCTGACCAAATAGAAACCCCCAACCAGGAGCACCGTAAGTTAGCAGTTCTCGACCATGACTCCGATCCGCTCCAAGGTCCATTCCCATCACATCAGTTTGCCCGCCAAATCCGGGTAGCGTGTTTCCTCTGTTGAGCGTATATGTTCCCGAAAGGCTCTTAACAGCCATCACTGCTCTAAGCGCCCCTTTCACAATGGATTGATCCTTCTCTTTCTTTTCTTTTTCGTCTCCGCCCTCACCGCCTTCCGTTTTGTCAGTCGCTTTCTCGTCTGCCGACAAACTGCGTTTTGAAGATTTTGGCTTATTCGTTTTTCCTCGATTAATATCCCGTAGATACGGCACTTTATTGTAGAGACTGAGCATGTTCAAAGATCCATTAACTTGAATTTGTTGTCCGTTTGATATGGTATGTCCAAGCGTGTCATCAATTCCCGGCTCTAGCAATGGGCCACGCTGCCAATCGAACGTTCCCGTATATCTGGTGGTTAAACTCGTCCAATCTAGCATTGGAATCTTGCTTAACGGCACATTGTAGGAGACACTAGCATTATGGTTATAGTTCGTAGTCATACCTAAATCCTTCAGGCTGCTTATCAAAGAATCTTTATGTAACTCATAACTGTAAGTCGGTTGCCCCGTAGTAGGGTCATAAACGACTCCCCCGGCTCCGTCCTGTTCGGGATCGAACTTCGTGGACAGGTCTCCTGGTCGGGCGATTCGCTCCCCTTCATACTCTCGCACTAAGGCTCGATTGTTTGCGCTAAAATCGATTTTAATGGCCTTGCTCAAATCATAGGATAGGTTATACTGCCGATTCCAATTGAAGGCTTTATTTACAAATGGAGGTTGCGAAACTGTCGCTTCTGAATTAAGGTTTCTGATTTTCCGCTCGCCATACATTCTATCAAATTCATTCCTAACCGCGACTGTTTTAGGAGCTAGCGTAAAATTGAAATCTTTCACCAATCTCAAATACTTTGATTTTTTGACAAAGCCAACCTTTTTAAAGGGTTCAATAGACTTTGGACTGGACGAAAAACTATACGCCAAGCCTCCCCTATAATTCTTAGTGTAGTCGTATTCTGTGTTGTAATCTCGATACTTCATTTCCGTATAGGCATATGTTGCCGACAAATTCGAGACATCATAGAAATGCGATTTTCCTTCGCTTGTCTTCTCTTTTCGAACATTGGTGAAGTTCAAACTCTTTCGTTCTGTGACTTTCTGCGATATTTCCAACAAACTATCCTTTTCATCGAAGCTGCGTTCTTCTAGATAAACATCCATTGGCGTATCAGGCTCGGCAGGGGCAAATTGTGGTGTGCTTGCGTTTTGAGAATAACCGACATACATTGGAACTTTTAACCCTATTTCTTCTGGAAGAAACTTATCCAGTTGGACCTGAGCAGATGCGTCTAAATTGGTGATGGTTTCCCGCTGTCGTTCACTAACTTTTGATTCTAGCGCACCCCAGCCTGGTGTAGTAATGCTGCCTGCAAGGCTCACCGTGGCAAAATCTGCTAGGTTGGCTGATATTCGAGCCATTGCCGCTTCACCGCCATTTTGATCAAAATGGGTAAGTCGGAGCTCATTGGCCCAAACCTCCACGCATTTCGGCATTCCGTCATCCAAGGGATTTCCTTTCTTGGCAGGGTTTCGGACCCCAATCATGACTACTCGAGCATCGGCAAGATTTGGATTCCCTACTACATATATTTTTCTTCCCGCCTCTAAATTTTTCAAATAGCGTTGATTCAACAGCACTCCCCCTCCTTCACCGAGTTTTTCATTTCGCTCGCGCTTCGTAGCAAATAGATCTTCAAAGTCGATGACAATGTTATTCTCCAGAGGCCAAACACGTTCCTGATCCGAAATGACATCGTTTTGATAACTGCCTTCGGGTGTAATCGTTACAGGCGATTCATACTCATAGTAGTTTTCGGTAAAATCGGTTCCGACCCGAATAAAGACACGTAAATCATCGTCATCAACTTGATCGCACTCGGGCATGGACTCAGCGTGCACAAACATTTGCATTTTCTTAAAAGACCGCATATCCATTTGGATATTTCTAAATGCTGCCTGTGCCTTACCATCTTCTAGTCCTTGAACTTGCAATGCCAACGATTGCTCGTTTTGCTGCGCAAGGTTTGGAGATCCTGCTTGAATTTCTCGCTGTAATTGGGGAGGTAAAACATAGTTTACGGGCTCTTTCTCTGCATTTTCTTCAATGTTTACAGCACCGATATTGAAAAGGATATTTGGATCATCGGCAATGTTGTCACCTTCTTCATCCAAGTCGCCCGTATATCGCCTCCATTCACCACGAACAAGTTCTAAACGAGCGAATCTCAAATAAACTGGTTTTTCAAATCCTTGCATATAAACCCGCATAAAGCGAATGGATCGGAAATCTTGAATGTTTCCTACCCGTGATTCAAAATCTCGAATTGGAATCTTGAACTGAATCCAACGAACCGTTTCGCCTGACTGACCTTGAGGTTCAGCATCAACAATCGCATTGATATAGTTTCGACCTTCAGAAGCCAATGCCTCTGGTGAGATATCCACCTTGTACTGAAAGTATGACTCTACGTTATCGAGCGTATTGTCCCGGTTAATGTCTTCCGCATCTGGAATAGGCGAAGCACTCGTTGGATATCCTTGTGCGTTTAACTGTTGAGATTGCTCTGAGGTTGGGCTGTTACCCTCTTGCCCATTGTAGTACTTATATCGCTGTAAAATGTTTTTCTCTTGTCTATCATAATCGTCATCTCGATAGAAGTTGTAATTGTCATGAGACGGATCTTGGAGATACTTCTGTACAATTGAGGATCCCGCTCCATATTTGTTTTGCAGCGGTTTCACATAAGCATCATCGAAAAAAACGCGTTCTTCTTCGTCACGCAGTCCTTCCAATCCTACATCCTGAAATTCACGTGTTGCCGGATTGTTATCAAATGCGTTAACGATTTGCTGGCCTTCAGGTATTCGCCCGAAAACGGAGAAATTTTCGGGGTCATTTAAATCTCGACTCTTATTCTCGTTCGATGGAAATCCGTTTTCAAAGCTTTTGTATTCGTCTTTTAATACATCCTCAGATATGTTACCAATGTTGAAATAAATGGATCCATCGGTTTGGTTCGTGTCGTATCCTGGGAAACCTGGTGTTCCAGCTTCAGCATAAGGGTCCATCATCCAAAATTGCACGAACTCAATATTGGCAGCATCAAAATCCGTTTGATCGATTCTCCGCATAATTCCACCCCATCTGGACTCTGGATCTTCCAATTTTCCTTCCGAATTTAATCCGGAGGTTACATTCGGAATTGGATCAACATCATAGTTATAAGGCCCTGGTTCCTCAGGATAAAAAGCCATATCAAACATGCTGATCTGAAAAGTTTGAGGAGCACTTGCGGAACTAAATTGGCGATTTGGGAAAACTTCTTTCTCTGTCACCTGTCTCATAAGGTGATTTTGTAAAATCTCATCGTTGTTTCGAATGTGTTCTGGAGTGGTATTATCGCCTCTAAAGAACAATGGATCAATGATATACCAAGCGAATCGAGCACGATTTTTATTAAAAGTAATATCGTTATAGGTGCCTTCAGGAAATTTATCTGGCTGGCCTTGCGGTGTACTCGCAATGGACCACAGGCCAAGCGAACGCAGGTCAATCGTGCTTTGACTTCCTTCAAAGTCATCGATGTATGAATTTCCTTCTTGACCAATTGCGCGTGAGTGTCCAGGAATAAGCTTAGCCGCTTCGGCCTGGAGCGTCACATTGGAGATTTCTTTCGTGTCGATCAAAGGAATTTTATCGACCATGGATGTCAGAAACTTAGATTCTGTTGAATAGGCACCATCAATTCCGAGTACGGTATTGTTAATCGGTTCGTCACCATAATTCACTTTCTGAGTGAGTGGGCGTTCGCTCAAATTCATAACCGTTCCACCAAAATTCAATTTATCTGAAACCTTATAATCAAATCGTGAAGCGAACATGGCTTTACGGTTTATGCCAAATGCGGAATTACTTTCCAGCGAAACATTAATCGGGGTGCCTGATTCCAATAAACCAGGATTGGTGATTTTCACACGGCCTAGGGTATAGTCAACTTGATAATCTTGGTTTTCCACTAAGGTCTGTCCTCCTGCAGTAACCTTAACCGAACCCTCAGGAATATTGAAGGCATTCAATGAAATCTCTGAACTATTGGATGACTGATATTTTCCTTTTATTGAAAAGCGGTTGACCGCAGGAAAATTGTATTGAGCATTCGCCTGGGTGTTTGTATAAAGCGAATCGAACGCATAAATCGATGCTATGCGATCGTCCTTTGTAATGTCAACAATTGTCTGTCGCAAGTTTGAACCGAAAGGCTCTAGGACGGGAAAGAATATTCGTCCATTCGATGGATTTACTGTGATCTGAGGACTTGACAAGAAATCAAACATACCATCGGGCACCTGAGCGTTGTTGTTGTTGATTCGATCCAATCCCATTACTTGCAATAAGGGTCGATCATTCAGGCCAACATAAGGAATTGGCAAATAATTAATGTCAATTCCTTTTCCTTTATCCAAATACCAAATTCCAAGCTCAAACCCTTGACTACTCAGTTGATACGCACCTAATGAATAGACGTTTTTCATCATCAAATCCCACATCGGGAAGCTGGTATTCAACTCGCTACTCTTAAGCATTTTTAGAATCAAGGCATCGCTACCCGTGTTGTCATTCGAAAACTCACCTACTCGATAGGTTTCGCCATTATAGGTGTATTCAAAAGCCACAGAAAGTACTTGATTCGGCTGAATCTCCTGAACCATAGATATGTATCCAAGTTGCGAGTTATAGGTGTAGTCTCGGCCTTGCTCAAGCTTGCGAGCCAATTCCACCTTTTGGTAATCAAAACGACTTTGTAGGTTATAGCCGGAACCTTCTAAGACTCGAGATGCCTGTGTGAAGGCTCGAATTTCGGTGTTTTTATAAATTTTATTATAAACCTTGTTCTGGCCGTTGCTCGCTGGCTTGTTATTGGTTGATCTACCAGCAAAGTCTGGATTATACACTCGTCTAGATTCACCTAAATCCTGAAAAGCGATAATGTTTCGCGTATTCTCCGTACTAAAGTTAGTATTCGTCACCCAAACCTCGACTCGCGTAATGTTCACACTAGAGTTGATAATGGGCGGAGTTGCAAGAGCTTTCTCGTATACATCGCGGAAGAAATGCCCAAGAAAATAGTGACGATAGCCTTCATAGTCATCCGCACCGACTTCAAACTCCACTTCCTGGGCTCCGCCCTCTGTGCTAACTTCTCTTCGTTCGCTTTTTTGTTGAGTATAGACTGAGGTGATGGTAAGCCGTCCGAATTTTAGCTCCGTTTTGACCCCGAACAAGGCTTGGCTTCCTGTGATCAGCGAACTTTGAAGCGGCAAGGACACATTCCCTAATTCAATTTTCTGAATGATCTCATCTTCGTAGCCTGTGTACTCCAGCTTCATTTGATTTTCAAAATCAAACGTAGCCTGCGTGTTGTAATTGGTTTGAATCTTCAGTTTCTCTCCAATGTTTCCAATCACATTCAATTGGATGTTTTGCCTGAAATCGAAGGTGGTAATCCTTCGTTGATTGACAGGAATAGCCGGGTTTTCCGTTTTTGAACTATTTACTCCAAACGTCAGCTCTGCCGATCCATTGGGATTTATTGAAATCGTGTTTCCTCCAAAAATACGGTCGAAGCCCTCCCCTTCAACATTTATTGCCGGCCTAAACGCACTGCTGCTGCCTCCACCATCTTTTGCTTCGTCCTCATCGGCAGCCTCATCTTGGATTTGTTTCCAATAGTCGCCCATCGACTTTTTCTTTTCGTACTCACTGTACTCGTCAAAGGACATATAAGAAGGTGGTCGATAGTTTAGTTTCCCCATCGACTGCTGGTAATTGTAATTTCCTGTTTCCGGATCATAGTCTACTTCCGTTTCAACCGAACTAGGAGGCGGACCAAATAGCTTTCTATCTTCTTGTTCGAGCGGATCATATGAATCCTGAAATGGAAAAAGAAGGCTATCGTTTTGCGCAAAAAGCATTAAGGGCATCAATAGTGACACCCAAACAACGATTACAACTTTATTTAAATACAGAATCCTCAAACGATCGAAATCACAATTGCTTTAATGCCTTTTTTATTAGCTCCTCTACTGTATAGGGAGCATCATCCTTAATTATCTGGCTAATAACTCTGGCTGCACCTGCCCGGTCAAAACCTAGCGCAGTAAGGGCAGATAACGCCTCCTGCCTTAAACTATTGCCTCCGCCTGCTACTATATCGCCTGCAATATCCGATTTAACGATCTTTTCTCGCAATTCACCGATAACTTTTTGTGCCAACTTAGGTCCAACACCCTTTACGGTTGTTAATGTTTTAGAATCTCCATTCATTAAAATCGAACGAAGTTCGTCAGCCTTGAAAGCCGACAATATAGTATGGGCAATTCCAGAACTGACGCCTGAAACTGTAATTAATTGCTTGAAAAGTTGACGCTCAGATTCGGTCGAAAAACCAAAAAGTTGGTGTCTACTCTCTCCTGAACGCACATCAACACTGACATTATATTGAGTTAATAAACGGCCCTTATCAAGTTCATTAATATCCGAAAACGTGTTTAAACTAATATGAACCAAATAGCCCAATCCGTTTACATCAACCACAACATGTGTGGGCGTTTTTTCTGCGAATAAACCTGAAATGAACTCTATCATTTGCCTTCTTAATTCCTAGTTTGAGCGTCAACCACTCCTATGGTAATCATATTTACAATCTCTCGAACCGAACTTCCCAATTGAAGAATGTGCACTGGCTTCTCCATGCCTAAAAGGATAGGACCAATGGTTTCACCAACTCCCATTTCTTGCATAAGCTTGTACGCTATATTACCAGCTGACAAACTCGGAAATATCAAAACATTGGTGTCGTTCTTAGCCAATTTGGAAAATGGGAACATCTCTGTTCGCAATTCTTTGTTCAAGGCGAAGTTGGCTTGTATTTCTCCGTCAACGATCAATTCAGGGTGAAGATCGTGGAGAATTTTAACCGCATTTCGCACTTTAATTGCCTCTGCGTGATCGCTACTGCCAAAATTTGAAAAGCTCAACATGGCAACTTTTGGTTTTAACCTGAATCGTTCCACAGCTTTCGCCACCATCACAGTTATCTCCACCAATTCTTCTGCCGTTGGATCGTAGGTTACTGTCGTATCGGCCAAGAAAAGTGGTCCATTCTTCGTAATGAAAACGTACATCCCAGCGATGTTTTTCACCATTGGGTTAGTCCCAATAACCTGTAGAGCTGGTTTTATGGTTGCAGCGTAGTTTCTAGTCAATCCTGAAATCAACACATCCGCTTCGCCATTCTGAACCATGGCCGCGCCAAAATAATTACGCTCTCGCATGATTTTAGTCGCCTCTGGATAGGTCAACCCTCTTCGCTTTCGCTTTGCGAAAAAAGTGTCTGCAAATCGAGCTCTTCTATCGGTTTCGGCTTCACTCCTACAGTCGATAATTTGAATGTCTTCAAGGTCAAGGCCATTTTCAGCGATCATTCTTTCTATGCGCTCTTTGTTTCCAAGCAAAATGGGAACTGCAACACCATCGTCTCGCGTAATTTGAGCGGCTTTTAGAATCTTGTAATGATCTGCCTCAGCAAATACAACGCGTTTCGGGCTCATTCGTGCTCGCTGCGTGATGCTTTGAACCAGTTTATTATCAAGTCCTAACCTTCGATCTAAATCCTCGGTATATTTTGCCCAATCCGTAATTTTTGTCTGGGCAACGCCACTCTGCATAGCCGCCTTCGCTACTGCAGGAGCCACAGTTGTTATCAAACGATAGTCTAAAGGTTTAGGAATAATGTACTCCTTGCCAAATTGGATATTGGTCTCGCCATAAGCGATCATAACTTCCACGGGAACAGGTTCTTTTGCCAATGCCGCTAAAGCGCGAACCGCAGCAAGTTTCATTTCTTCATTTATCGTTGTTGCTCTAACATCAAGCGCACCTCGAAAAATAAATGGAAAACCAAGTACATTGTTAACTTGGTTTGGGTAATCACTTCTTCCTGTTGCGAGAATAACATCCTCTCTTGCAGAAATAGCTTCAGGATAGGATATTTCTGGATCTGGATTCGCGCAGGCAAATACGATCGGATTAGAATTCATGCTAAGCAACATTTCTTTCGTCACAATATTCCCAACCGAAAGTCCAAGAAAAACATCTGCGCCTTTCATCGCATCCTCAAGGGTTTCATTATCTGTATCGACAATGAATTCCATTTTCTGTGAATCCAGATTCGTCCGCTTCGTGTTGATTACACCCTTACTGTCGACTAACATCACGTTTGAGTGCTTCACCCCCAGCGCACAATAAAGTCGAATGCATGATATTGCAGCGGCTCCTGCACCACTTACCACAACTTTCACATCTTCAATCTTCTTTCCAGCTATTTCAAGCGCATTCAGAAGGGCCGCGCTAGAGATGATTGCAGTTCCATGCTGATCATCATGCATGACTGGTATATTCAACTCAGCTTTTAGCCTTCGTTCAATTTCAAACGCTTCAGGCGCCTTAATGTCTTCAAGGTTTATTCCTCCAAAAGTTGGGGCTATGGCCTTGACGGCTTCAACAAATTTGTCGATGTCCGTAGCGTCTACTTCAATGTCAAAGACATCGATGTCCGCAAATATTTTGAAGAGCAACCCCTTACCCTCCATCACAGGTTTGGATGCTAAAGGACCCAAGTTACCTAATCCCAATACGGCTGTTCCGTTGGAAATTACAGCAACTAAATTGCCCTTTGCCGTGTACTTGTACACATCATTCGGCCGTTCCGCGATTTTCAAACAAGGCTCCGCGACACCTGGTGAGTAAGCCAAGCTTAGGTCTCTTTGAGAAGAATATGGCTTAGTGGGTACAACTTCAATTTTACCCGGTCTTCCCGAGGAATGGTAATCTAAAGCTTCTTGTTTTTTTATCTTGATCATAAATTTGGTGAAGGGGCGTAAAAATAGAAATATTGACCACGCAGATTGAGCCTGTTTTCCTTACTTTGAAGACACAGGGTTAAGTGCGTAATTGATGAAGGAAATTGTTGTTTTTTCAGGTGCTGGAATGAGTGCTGAGAGCGGGTTAAAAACTTTTCGCGACTCTGATGGCCTTTGGGAAAATTACGATGTTGCGCAGGTTGCCACACCAGAAGCTTGGAGTGCAAACCCAGAATTGGTGCTCCGTTTTTACAATGCAAGGCGCCAACAAGTGCTAGAGGCTTCACCAAACCTTGCCCACCAATATCTAAAAAAGCTTGAAGAGAAGCACAATGTTCATGTAATAACTCAAAATATTGACGACTTGCATGAGCGTGCAGGATCCACCAAAGTACTTCATTTACATGGCGAAATTCTTAAATCAAGAAGCGCAAATAATCCTTCGCGACTGTTCGAACAAAAAAGACCAATAAAACTTGGTGATGTGGCTGACGATGGTTATCAACTCAGACCGCATGTTGTTTGGTTTGGAGAGGCCGTGCCCGAATTAGACAACGCTAAAAGTGTTATTGAAAAGGCGGATATATTAATCATAATTGGAACCAGCTTAAATGTTTACCCCGCAGCGGGATTGGTTTACTGTGCTCGAAAAAACGCCAAAATTTACCTGATCGATCCTGGAGACGTAAAGCACCCAAACTTGAAACGCCTTGAGGTGATTCAAAAATCAGCAACAGAAGGAATTCCAATATTAGTAGACGTATTAATGAGGGCAGAATAGGGCTTAAAAACCAAGTTTATCAACGTATAATCCTAGATAAAATAAGACACACGTTGCTTAATCGACTTATTAGCTTTACAAGCTTAATTAGGTTTAAGAAAGCGTTAAAATGCGTTCACCCTAAGTTGGTTCTAATACATTTGTCGACACATTAAATCATTCATATGAGAACTTTATTGCTCACTATAGCAACAGCCCTTTGCATTAGCTCTGCGGTTTACAGCCAAGAATCGGGTAGAACAATTCCTAATGTTGCTGTAAAAACGCTTGATAACGCAACGTTCCAAACCGGAGATATCACCAATGACGGCAAGCCAATTATTATTAATTTTTGGGCAACTTGGTGTAGTCCTTGTAAAAGAGAGTTGAATGCTATAGCTGAAAATTATGAAGATTGGCAAGAAGAAACTGGAGTTAAACTGGTAGCAATATCAATAGATGACGCTCGAAATATGCATAAAGTAAAACCTTATGTAGATGGACAATCTTGGGAGTACGATGTCTATATCGATCCAAATGCTGATTTCAAGCGTGCAATGAACGTGAATAATGTGCCGCATACATTTCTTATTGATGGCAACGGCCATATCGTTTGGCAACACAATGCATATAATCCCGGTGATGAGGAAGAGCTTTACGAATTGGTGCAAAAACTAGCAGCCGGAGAACCGATAGAATAACCTTATTGAATGACGAGAAAACATACCAAGCCTAGCCTCTTCCTACTCGCAACTTTCCTGCTTTTTTCCTCTTTATATGGTCAAGATGGACCATTGGAGGGAATAGAGATTCATGGAAACTTTGAAGTTTACGCTCAAACCTATAATGAGGATAGTTTGATTGGAGCACCAAATGTTCCCCAAAAAAGTGGGGTGAACTCTTTCGCAAATTTTATCGCCACGAAAGGAGCGTTTAGTGCAGGAGCACGAATTGAGTCATATATGCCACCCGTCCAAGGATTCAGCGCTAACTATGGTATTCAACCCGTTGGCGTACCTTATCGATATGCCCGATTCGAAAAGGATAAACTAGATATTACCGTTGGTAATTTTTACGAGCAATTCGGTAGCGGCATGATTCTAAGAAGCTATGAAGAACGAGCGCTTGGTTTGGACAACGCGCTTGATGGTTTAAGGGTTAAATACTCTCCTATCCCTGGTATCTACTTAAAAGGCTTGGTGGGAAATCAACGTTTTTATTGGCAAAAGAGTACGGGATATATAAGAGCTTTCGATGGGGAAGTATCATTTAACGAGCTAATTGAAAAATTCAACACATCTCAGCTTCGAATTAGTATAGGTGGCAGTTTTGTGAGCAAGTATGAAAAAAAGGGGATCACCAACTTGGAAATCCCTGAAAATGTTGGTAGTTGGGCAGGGCGAACTCAATTAAACTATGGGGGATTTAGTGTGCTTGCAGAGTACGTATATAAGATTAACGATCCGAATGCGGATAATCATTACATCTATAAACCGGGGCAAGGAATTCTTATTTCCACGACCTACTCTCGTAAAGGGTTTGGAGTAAACCTAACAGCCAAGTCAATTGACAACATGCACTTCAGAAGCAACAGGGACGCTCAATTGAATGATTTATTCATTAGTTACTTACCTGCCTTATCGCGGCAACATACCTACAATCTTGCCACAACTTTATACCCATATGCAACACAACCCGCAGGTGAGATTGGAATACAAGGTGACATCATATATAAGATCAAAAAAGGTTCGAAGCTTGGTGGAAAATACGGAACAACCATTCAAGGCAACTTTGCGATGATCAATAGTTTGGATACACACCAAATTTCAAATTCAACAGCTCTGGACGCAGAGGTTTATCTGCCAAATGACCCAAATCGAACAGGTTACACCGCCAATTTATGGACCTTCGGAAAAAAGGTTTATTACCGCGATTATAACATAGAAATCGATCGGAAATTCTCAAAATCTTTCAAGCTGAAAACCACTTATATCTATATGGTTTCGAACACGGATGTCACACTGGGAACGGCTTTAGGTGAAAATGTTTATTCTCACATTGGAGTATTGGATGGCTTGTTTAAACTGGCTTCAAAACACAGCTTGAGGACTGAACTACAACATATGTGGACAGAACAAGATAAGGGGAATTGGGCATTTGTTATGCTTGAATATGGTTATTCCCCGCATTGGTTTGTGACCGTACTAAACCAGTATAACTACGGAAACCCCAACAAAATACTTAGGTTAAACTATCCAACAGCACAGGTTGCCTACGTTAATAAAGCGAATCGGATCAGCTTAGCTTATGGTCGTCAAAGAGCAGGAATTTTCTGTGTGGGAGGTGTTTGCCGACCAGTTCCTGCCGCTAACGGATTCACAATATCTATAACAAGCAGTTTTTAATTATGAAACAATTAATAATCCTTTCGATATTATTTACACTTGTTTTAAGCTCGTGTGACTATGTGAACATTCCTCTTGAAGCACCGATCCCAGCACCAATTGATACCTCAACTATCGACACTTCAGTGACGAACATTGGGGTTGACGCTAATGGTTATCCACTCATTGATACTGCTGCCGTTAATATTAGCACCCAAAAGGTATTTGTAGAAGAGTTCACGGGACATTCATGTACTGGATGCCCTGCCCAATCCGACAAATTATTGAATCTTCAGGCAGACAACGGTCATGAAATTATTGTGGCAACTTACCACGAAGGAATATTCGCGAAAGTTGAGTTGCCTGATTATCCAACAGAAATGAGAACAACATTTGGCGGTGACCTGCATAGCTTCGTTGAACAAGACATTGACGCCTATCCTTCGGCTATGGTGAATAGAACAGTATTCGCAAATTTCGGAAACAAGTATGTTTTCCAGGCCCATAATCAATGGGAAGGACCGATTGTAGAGCGTGTTAACCAAGCAAATCCAACCATATCAATGGGTGTGGGAGCCATCTTAAACAATGATCAGACTTTTATGAAAATTCGAGTTAGCTTAAAAACTGAGGTCAACCTGAGTGATGAGCATCTGCTTCTCGTTTTATGCATAGAAGATTCAGTGATTGCCGAACAAAAAGATGGTCGACTAGATGATTCCGTTTATCCCCACAAAATCAACACGGAATATGTGCATCGACACGTGGTCAGATCACTTGTAAACACCACACCTGGACTTTATGGAGAAACGGTAGTTCCTGCTTCAGGCATTTCAGCTGATGAATGGATTAACTGGGAACTTAATTATGGCATCCCAGATAATGTTGTGAATGCAGAACACGTAATTATAGTGGCTGCTGTATTCAACGTAACTACTTCTGAAGTAGTGCAAGTTGAGGAAGTACATGCAAAGCACATTGACTAAATTATTTTGCAGCTTATTGCTGACATTGCTAGTTAGTGCTTCTGGTCATTGTCAGGAAGACGCAAGGGCTTCTAAAAAGACTCATAAAGGGGAATTTCATGGTCTATTGAAGCTTGGCCTGACGGGTAGCCAGATTTATGGTGATGATTTTGGAGGCTACAACAAATTGGGCTTTACAGCAGGTGTTGGAACTTTCACAAATATTTCAAAAGTTGTAAAATTCCAAATAGAAA
>Ga0115566_10002239_pt1 | contig 16060 bp, 10 predicted proteins | sample COGITO_mtgs_1204_3_FD_87173 | JGI IMG/M metagenome (GOLD analysis project Ga0115566, IMG submission 87173) | Pelagic marine microbial communities from North Sea - COGITO_mtgs_120405 | ecosystem: Environmental > Aquatic > Marine > Epipelagic | place: Germany:Helgoland, sampling site Kabeltonne...
AGGATGCGTTAGAAACTATATTTGCACTCCATTTTTAAGCTAAAAAGATGCATCACGATTCCTTTCAACTTCGGCACATAGGCCCGCGCAAAGAAGAAGTAAAAAACATGCTCAGCACGATTGGCGTGAAGAGTTTAGATCAATTGATTGAAGAGACAATACCTGCCTCAATTCGATTGAAAACACCGTTAAATGTGGATGCTGGCATCACAGAATTTGAATTTGCCCAACATATCACAGCACTTGGTAATAAAAACCAACTCTTTAAAAACTATATCGGTCAGGGATATTACGGAACGATAACGCCAGCAGTAATCAAGCGAAATATTCTTGAAAATCCAGGATGGTATACGGCTTATACGCCCTATCAAGCGGAAATATCGCAAGGCCGATTGGAAGGTCTCCTAAACTATCAAACCGTTATTACAGATTTAACTGGCTTGCCCATCGCGAATGGCAGTCTATTAGATGAATCTACTGCTGCTGCGGAGGCCGTAGCCATGTTATTTCATTCGAGAAGTAGAGGTCAAATAAAATCTGGTGTAAACAAACTGTTTATCGATGCTCAATGTTTCGGTCAAACCATAGAGGTTGTTACTGGTAAAAGTGTTGCAATTGGAATCGAGGTTGAAATAGGCGATTTGGATAGCGCTATATTAAATGAAGACTACTTTGCTGTCTTAGTGCAATATCCAAATCGAGAAGGAGAAGTGAAAGACATGAGGCATATCGTTTCAGGCCTTCAAGAGCTCAACATCAAGCTTGTTGTTGCAACAGACCTTATGGCACTTACATTACTTAAACCCCCAGGAGAATGGGGAGCTGATGTAGTTGTTGGGAACTCTCAGCGATTTGGTGTTCCTATGGGATTTGGTGGGCCGCACGCTGGTTTTTTTGCCACGAAAGATGAATACAAACGAAATATCCCTGGAAGAATAATCGGTGTTTCAATAGATAGAGACGGTCGTCCAGCATTAAGAATGGCGCTGCAAACTCGTGAACAGCACATCCGTAGAGATAAAGCAACAAGTAATATTTGCACAGCACAAGCTCTCCTTGCAATTATGGCAAGTATGTATGCCGTTTATCATGGCCCACAACGATTAAAGGAAATCGCTTCTGAAATTGCGGCAAAGGCAAATTCCTTAGCAGTTGCGCTTAGCGGACTTGGTTATAAAATAAAGCATGACGTGTTTTTTGACACTGTTTGTGTTATTGGTGGTGACAATAAAAAGATACAATCACTGGCGGTTGCGAATGAAACCAATTTATGGTATCATAACGATTGCATATGTATCACGGTTGATGAAACCACGTCTGCTATTGACCTATCTGCGGTGGTACAAATTTTTGCTGATGCTGCAGGAGATAAAACCGTTGCTGTTGATTGGGCTCACTCTAATGCAATTACCCCTGAATTGACTCGAAGTTCAGAGTTTCTGACACATCCGATTTTCAATTCATTCCAAAGTGAAACGGACATGATGCGCTACATCAAGTCACTCGAAAACAAGGATATATCACTTACTCGAAGCATGATTTCATTAGGTAGTTGTACCATGAAACTTAACGCTGCCTCGGAGTTATATCCGATTTCAAACCCATCTTTTGCTAATCTTCACCCATTTGTTCCTTCGGATCAAGCTGTTGGGTATCTTGAAGTAATAAAAAACCTACATGACGCACTTTGTGTAGTTACAGGTTTCGATTCTGTTTCCTTTCAACCAAATTCTGGCGCTCAAGGCGAATATGCTGGACTTATGGTGATTCGTGCTTACCATGAATCAAAAGGTAACGGAAACAGAGACGTTGTGTTGATTCCGTCATCTGCGCATGGAACGAATCCTGCAAGCGCAGTTGTTGCCGGTATGAAGGTCGTTGTGGTGAAGTGCGATGAACTGGGCAATATTGATGTCGAAGATCTCAAATCTCGTGCAGAAGAATACAAAGAAACGTTAGGGGCATTGATGGTGACTTATCCTTCAACACACGGGGTATTTGAAGAATCCATAATGGAAATCACTAAAATCATTCACGCGAATGGTGGACAAGTTTACATGGATGGCGCAAACATGAACGCGCAAGTTGGCCTCACAAATCCCGCGAATATCGGGGCTGATGTCTGCCACCTTAATCTGCATAAAACCTTCGCTATACCTCATGGAGGAGGCGGACCGGGGGTTGGACCTATTGGAGTCGCAAAGCATTTAACGCCTTTCTTGCCATCACACCCTTATCATAAGGTCAGCAGCGATAAAGGAATCTCTCCCGTGTCGGCAGCTCCGTTTGGCAGCGCCTTAATTTTATTGATCTCCTATGGTTACGTAAAAATGCTTGGTGGCGATGGCATGACTGCTTCCACCAAATTTGCAATACTCAATGCCAACTACCTAAAAGCTAAACTTCAAGGCTCATTTGATGTACTTTATTCTGGAAAGAACAATAGGGTTGCACACGAAATGATCCTCGACTGTCGTCCTTTTAAAAAATCTGCACATATAGAAGTTACGGATATAGCCAAACGACTGATTGACTATGGTTTTCATGCACCGACCGTTTCTTTTCCAGTTGCTGGCACATTGATGGTAGAACCGACCGAAAGTGAATCAAAAAAGGAACTTGATCGATTTGCGGAAGCCTTGCTTTCTATTAGAAAAGAAATCACTGATATTGAAAATGGAAACCGTTTAGCAGAATTAAGTGTTTTAAGAAATGCGCCACATACGGCACAAACCCTTTTATCAGAAGAATGGGACTACCAATATTCACGACAGCAAGCCGCATTCCCACTTCCTTGGATAAACGAAAACAAATATTGGGTTCCTGTTTCTCGGATAGATGACGCGCACGGGGATCGAAATTTAATTTGCTCTTGCCCTCCTATAGAGGAATACGAAACACACTTGTCTTTACAGGTTGAAGATTAAAGGATATAATCTTCTTGAAGATTGAACGTTACCTTTGATCTAACCATGAAAAAACTTTTGGTCATTTCGTTTTCGCTTTTGTTTGCCTTAGGATTGCATGCGCAAAAATTTAGCGGAACCACTATTGAACAAAGTTTTGCAAATGAATCTAGGGCAATAAACCCACTGCCAAAAGGGCTTATTTTTTACGAAGGTTTTGATAATGTTTCGGTGCCCAATTTACCGGCTGGATGGTCGACATTTAGCGCTGGAGATCAAGGATTTGCTTCTGTAACAGCTGGCACTAAGATTGGACAAACCAATGAAAATGGGTTTTGGCCAGTTCCTCATCATGGTTTTTTCGCTGCAACGAATGACGATGTATGCAATTGCGACAAAAGCATAGATCTTTTGACTTCAAAAGCATTTAATTTATCGACCCAAGATTTTGTAAGAATTGGCTTTTCTGCTTATCAAAATGGTAGCGGCTCACAAACAGCCGAATTGCAGATAAAGGATCACGGTACGGGTTGGATGACAATTTTCACAATCCCGGGAAGTGCCAATTGGGAGACTTATTCAATCATTGTCCCCACCTCATTTTACGATCAGGGATTTCAGTTTAGGTTCCGATACAATGATCATGGTAATTTTGCTTCTGGCTTAGCCATTGACGATGTTTTTCTAGCTAATAAAGCGGCCGATGATTTCCGGTTATCTGAATTCTATAGCATCAAAGGCAATATTTCTGCATCAGGTTATTTGGGACATAGTATGCCGAGATCTCAAGCGCAACACGCACATTTAGAGTTTAGTGCTTTGGTCGAAAACGGCACTTTAAAGCAAAAAAACGCTAGGCTGAAAGTTGAAGTCAATGGCCCCGTTTCCTTTTCTGACACCACAGCCTCGTTCGATTTTGCATCAGGCGATGAAAAGTTAGTTCACTTCAGAAAAAACCTAACATATACACCTTACGATAGCGGTACATATACCCTAACCTCAACTCTGTTAACGGACTCCATCGACAGTAACATTTTGGATAATTCATTTTCATCCACATTTATGGTTAGCGACAGTATTTATAGCAGAACGGACGGCACTTCAGATGGTACCGGAATCTGGATGGTAGACGAGGCCTCTAGGATGGGTTCAGTTTATCAAATTTTTAAATCAGATACCGTCCAAGCGATTTGGATAGGCATTCATCCAACGACAACGGTTGGTGCGCGATTCAAGGTTAAAATTTTTGACTTCAACACATTGACTTCTTCTATTTACAGCAGTTCCCCTGTAGCTATAAGCTCAACAGATATTGGAAAGTCAATAAGAGTCGAATTAAACAAGGTCCTCGACCCTGGTAAATATTTGTTCATTCTTGAATCTGAAACCAATGTTTCAAATCGTTTAGTTATTAGCTCAACTAGTAAGAAGAAATCACCGCATGGTATTTCTTATTATCAAAATCCAGGACAGCAATGGATTCATTTGGCTTATTTCCCGAATTTGAGCTTGGTTTTTCCTGTCGTTGACGAAAATTGCCCTGGACACATTCAAGCAACAGTTAAAAATGAAAGTTGCCAGGGAACCAGCGATGGTCAAATTGAAGTAGAGGCCATTGATGTTAATTTTCTTGCCACCTATTCCTGGTCAAACGGTGCTGGGAATATTGACCATATCGATAATTTAGAAGCTGGTTCATACCAGGTGATCGTAACGGATGGAAATAACTGTATATATAGTCGTGTTTTCAACTTAGAAATTGCTCAGCAAATTGCCGTGAACCCAATTATCGCCTTGGACAGCTGTGGAACTCAAAAAGGAGCAATTCTTCTAAACGCAAGTGGCGGTCAAGAGCCCCTTAGAACATTTTTAAACGGCAACGCCTTCGTTAACAAGATTACTCACTTGAGTCAAGGGCAGTATCCTATAAATATAGTAGACGACAACGGTTGCGATTTCGACACCACGATTAGTTTGCTAGGAAGCAGCCCATTGAATATCGCTGTCGGTATTCAACCATCGAGTTGCGCGGCTAACAATGGAAAATTGTCAGCAACAGCAATTGGAACACCACCTTTCAAATACCTGTGGAACACAGGAGACAGCGTAAATAACATTCAGGCGCTCGAATCTGGAATATATGAACTTACGGTTTCGGACTCAATCAATTGTTCCTCTTCTGTAAAGGTTTTCTTGAATGACTCAAACGCACCTGTTTTAAACCTCCTCAACACCTCTGATGTCGAATGTTATGGTTCGGAAACTGGGAGTTTAGAAATCGGTGCAAGTGGAATTAATTCCCCTTTCAGCTTTGAATGGAGCAACGCGGATACGAGTTATCAATTGGTCGATGTCAACTCGGGTGAATATGAGCTTACCGTAACAGATAGCCTTGGATGTAAGAGTTTTGGAAGTTATTCCATCCAAGAATTGGGTGAACCATTTTTCATTGATTTCATAGAGCAAGGAATTGCCTGCCACAACAACCCAACTGGCTCCATTAAATGCTTAGTTAATGGTGGGTCTAAGCCCTATAGCTTCGCTTGGACACCAAGTGTTTCAACAAGCAACAATATCACTAATCTTTCTGAAGGCGACTATGCGCTAACTATTACTGACAATGAGGGCTGTACTTTGAGTTTCAGTACTAAAGTTTATTCGCAGCCTCCATTCTTCATGACTGTCGATTCAATCTTCGGTGACACCGATGGTGTTTCGAGCTTAGATGCCAGTATATATCTATCTGTCTTTGGAGGTACACCTCCTTATAACTACGCCTGGAGTAATGGGAATCGATTCCAAGATTTAGTAAACGTAGACACTGGGTTTTATTCAGTGCACATAACAGATCAATTCGGATGCTCGCTGAATTATGAAAAATACCTAAGCAACAACCCGCTAGGAGTCGATCAGCTAAGTAGCCCTGAACTTACCAGCACTAAATTTTTTCCGAACCCTGGTTCTATATTTAATCACTTTCATTTGATTTCAGATTTTGAAATCCGCCAAATTGTAGTTAGAGATTTACTCGGCCGCCATGCAAAATACACCTGCGAAATAAATGGTAAATCAGGACAATTAAATTTCTTTTCAGCCGGAGTTCACATTGTCACCGTTGAATTTGAAAACGGATACAGGGAATCACTTCGTTTGATCGTTTTCTGATTTCGGTCGTCCTCTTCCTTCATTTTAATGTGAGCATATTTACAATGTAGCTCTCCAATTAAACTTAAATGTCCGTCAAATTAATATCGACCATAAGCTTGATTGACAAACTTGTGTATTAAATTTGACGTCTATTTTCTATCAGAAATAGTGATATCATTTAAAATACTAAACAACAGATTATGAAGTACAGAATTCTACTTTTAAGTTCGATAATCGTTTCTGGAGCTGTTTTCGCACAGTCTCCAAACAAGAATTTATCGAAAAGTAACCTGGGGGTTACGGACATGCATGCTCCACTCATGGAGACTTCTTACCGACTTGGTGTAGAGGAATCTCCATCATGGACAAGCAAAATTTACAATGACGAACTTGGGTTCGTTATCATGAGCGAAGATTTCGCTGGAGGAATCACAAATGGTTGGACAAACACTTCCCTGTCTAGCGGTCAAGAACGATGGCAGTATAGGGGCACTTCGACTACTCCAAACAACACGGTTGGGTCTCAAGGAGCTTATGCTTCAGGAACAGGCCCGATAGAGTCTACTACAGCAGCTAACGGATTCGTAATTATGGATTCTGACTGGTGGGATAACGGTGGAGTTGCTAATGGAAATGGGCAACAGTCATCTGCAAATCATCAAGCAGCTTTAACAAGCCCACAAATAGATTGCAGTTTGTATCCACAAGTTCTATTGACTTTTGAATCTCATTTAAGAAATTATCAATCTTTCTTTTATGTTGTAGTTACTAACGATGGTTTCGCTACTCAGGATACCGTTTGGAATGGTGAGGATTATTATTCAGTAAACGAAATAAGCCCTGATGTTGAATTCATCAAAATTGATGTTTCAAGCGTTTTAGGCGGTCAACCTGCTGGTCAAGTTCGATTCCTTTACGCATCGAATACAGCCGCTAACCTGCCTGGTTATTATTACTGGCAGTTGGATGATATCGCACTTACAACTCCACCTGATCATGACCTTTCAATAGGTGATGTATTCTTTGATGGATGGGGACCTTTTTTGAGCGATTATCAGTTCAATAACTATTATTCTCAAATTCCAGTGAGACAAGCATCTGCTGACACGATTGTTTTTGGTGCTGCGATCGCTAATTTAGGATCTACTGCTCAGACTAATGCAACTATGAAAGCTACGGTAACCGGAGCTATGAACTTTAGTTCACAAGTAACTCCATTTACTTTCCCTGCTATTTCTTATGATTCGGCTAACGTTGAAAATGGGTTTTCTGCAACTGCTATTGGTAACTATGACGTTTCCTTCGAAGTGAGTGCAGACTCTACAGATGATTTCCCGGATGACAACATCATCGAAGAATCTTTCGCTGTTTCTGAACGATTGTATTCAAGAAATGATGACGTTGTCTCTAGCGGTGTTTACTGGGGAACTGGGAACTATGCTATTTACACACGATTTGATGTATTCACAGTAGATACTATTAGCGGTGTTTCTCTTAACCTATATTATTCAAGCACAAACACGAATTTCCAAACAGCAGCTGGATCGGTTGCAGAAGTTGGCGTATATCCCGTTACTGGATATGACGCAAGCGGAAATATCGTAGTGGATTTTGAAAACCCATTAAATGACGGAGCTAATGTTGCTCAGACCTATTACACAGTGGTAGAAGGCGATCAAAACACAACTGTTATGGTTCATTTTGATAATCCAGTAGGAATTCCAGCTGGAGTTACGGAAGTAATTGCAGGTTATGCAGTTTCTGCAGGAACAATCAGAACTTCAACTAGCGCTGCTAATCCTGGTTTTGGAAATGTTTGGGTTGATACTCAAAACAGCGGAACTATCGCAGGTTGGACGAATACAACGAACCCAATGATCAATATTGAAACTTGGACTGCATCGCTTTGTACTTCAACAACGATAGTAATCGCTGTTGACGCGGATTGCGATAACGTTAACTCTACGGCAACCTTAACTCCAATTGTTACAACAACCGGATCTTCTAATGATTTCACCTATGAGTGGAGTACTGCTGAAACAGATAATGAAATAGTTGTTGATGCAGAAGGTTCTTATAGCATTACTGTTACTGACGGTAACTTCTGTACTGCTAACTATGATTTCAACATCACGAATACTGATATCAACTGTAACCTTTCAGTTGGTGATATTGATGCATCAAGCTTTGGTTTCAATGTTATTCCTAATCCAAACAACGGTACATTCAACTTGGTATTCAATGCCGAGCAGAATCAAGAAATTGAAATACTAGTTCAGTCTGTTAAAGGAGAGATTGTTTATCAAAACAATGGTTCTGTTTCTAATGGCCAAATGATGGACATTAACCTTTCTGGAGTTGCTTCTGGAGTATATATGGTTAAAGTAATTGGAGCTAACAGTGCGTCAGTAGAGCGAATTGTTATTCAATAATCAATTGTTATAGTAATAAAAAAGGGGGCACTTGCCCCCTTTTTTATTTTAATAAACTCTGGCCTGTCATTTCTCTTGGCTTAGGTATATGCATAATTTCCAAGATCGTTGGGGCAACATCAGCTAATATTCCATCCCTAATCTTTCTTTCATCCGACCCTGAAATAAAAATACAAGGAACCAAGTTCGTTGTATGGGCTGTATGAGGAGTTCCATCCGGATTCACAATTTGATCCGCATTGCCATGATCGGCAATTACGATAACATCGTAATGATGCTGTAAGGCCGCATCCACAACCCTTTTCAAACAAGAATCAACTACTTCAACTGCATCAATAATCGCTTTTCGCACCCCTGTATGGCCGACCATATCCGCATTTGCGAAATTCAGGCAGATAAAATCCGGTTCATTTTTAACGATAGCCTCGATGCATTTATCAGCAACCGTAATTGCACTCATTTCAGGCATTAAATCGTAGGTGGCCACCTTGGGTGATGCAACTGTGATTCTTTGTTCCAAATTGAATACTTCCTCTCGGCCGCCTGAAAAGAAAAAAGTCACATGTGGATACTTCTCCGTTTCGGCTATACGTAATTGGGTTCGACCAGTTGCAGAAACAACTTCACCCAGGGTGCCGACCAAATTCGGCTTATCATACATTACATGCACGTGTTTAAATGACTCATCATATCGAGTCATTGTCACGTAATAAAGCTTCCGTTTAACCATCCCAAATTCAAATAGATCTGTCTGAGTTAGAGCTGTTGTTATTTGGCGACATCGATCTGTCCTGAAATTAAAACACAAAACCGTATCGCCCTCATTAATTCTACCTTCTGACGAATCAATTAATACTGGTTCAAAAAACTCATCTGTTAAACCATTTGCATAAGATTGATCAATTTCACTTATGAAGTTTGACGTTTTTAAACCAATGCCATTCACAAGTAAGTCATACGCTTTTTTTATCCTTGGCCATCGCAGGTCTCTGTCCATGGCGTAGTATCGACCTATGATGCTAACAAGTTTCGCTTTCTTTCCCTCAAGGTGAGCCAAAAGATCTATGATGTTTTGTTTTCCATCCCTAGGATCGGAGTCTCTACCGTCCAAAAAAGCATGAACATAAATTCTTTCAATCTTAGACTTTTCCAGCGAATCAATTAGCGCATAGAGATGATCTTGTGACGCATGCACCCCGCCATATCCACAAAGCCCCATCAAATGAAAAGCCGTCCCTTTACTTTCAGTATGACGAATTGCTTTAGTTAAGGTTTCATTGCTACTTATGGCACTTGTTTCAACTTCTTTATTAATTCTGGCAAAATCTTGATAGACGATACGTCCAGCACCAATATTAAGATGTCCCACTTCACTATTTCCCATTTGACCATCGGGCAATCCTACGTGTTCTCCAAAAGTCTTAAGCTTTGCATTTGGATATTGGTTCGCATATAAATCAAAATTTGGAGTATTTGCCAAATGAATCGCATCAGAATCATTGTGCGCTCCTAAACCCCATCCATCCAATATTATTAATGCTGCTTTCTTCATTTAATTCTTTGGTATATTAATTATCACTTTAAGCCCCTGTGGATCGTTCACTTGCGCAAAAACTCTACCTCCGTGTAGTCGAATCAGTTCATGCACTAAAAACAGCCCTAGACCTGTTCCTTTTTGGCTTCTTGTTTCCTCATTTTGTTCGCGATAAAATTTTTGAAAAATTTGTTTCAATCTATCTGGAGACACACCAATTCCAGTATCTGCCACCACTAATTCAACATATTTTGATTCCTCTCGACTGATAAGATAAAGCTTTGACTTTGAGGCATATTTAATCGCATTTTCAATCAAATTTGCCAGAACCATTTCCATTGCATTTTTGTCTAGACTTAATTTTGTTTGAGATTTTAAATCCAAATAAACCTCTATTTCCGCGGCCTTTATCAATCCTTCATAGCGCTTCAATACTGATGTCACGACTTCACCTAAATCAACCTCCTCCGAATACATTTGAATCTTACCTGCATCTATCCTTGATGCCATTAGTATGTTAGAAACCAAGCTTTCCAAACGGTTCAGGTTTGTTAACCCTGATTCCGTCATAAGCATTTGTTGCTCGCTCGTAATACCTACTCGTTTAAGTGTCTGCAAGTTGAGTTTTATAGCAGCAATGGGTGAATTAAACTCATGAGTGGTCGCGAGTAAAAAATTTCGCTCTTGCCTAGCAAGCCCCTGTTCACTTAATAAAAACTTTCGGATGTAAAACGCACCTATGATTAAAAGGGTAAAAAAGACTGTTCCCTCTCCTAAAATCATAAATAACTTTTGATTCAAATCACGACCTGATCCGTCTTCAAGGGCAGGCACAGTAAGGCTAAGTACTTCCGCGTTCAATTCATACAACAAATAACCCCACCAGAGAAATTGAGTTACAACATAGCCCAATAGCACATAGAGAAGGATTAAAGTCGGAGGTGACTTTTTCATCGAACAAAGTTACTTTGTCTAATGAAGGGAAGCTAATGAATGTCCGCTGTATTTCGATTTGCAGAAATAAAAAAAGCGACCGAGGGTCGCTTTTTTGAGGTGGTGCGGGAGGGAATCGAACCCCCGACACAAGGATTTTCAGTCCTTTGCTCTACCGACTGAGCTACCGCACCTTCATTATTGGTAATGTTGCACTAGCAACTCCCATAATGAATAGGGCGGCAAAAGTAAAAATTAAAAAGAACGCAAAACGATATTTTCAAAATTGACATGGTAAATCTTTGTTTAGACATTGGGAATACTCGCACCAAACTTGGTTATTTCAAGGATTCAGTGCTTATAAAGGTTGACACTTTTATGGAAGATTTATCGGTTAACCTCATTGCAGAATACGCAAAACAAGCACCATTTGACCACATGATCATCTCAAGTGTTCGAATTCTAAATCAGGAAATCCTGAAGGAATTAAGTAAGTCGTATAGCGTTATAGTGGTCAATACAAACATGACCCTGCCAATCAAAATAGCCTATGAGACACCAGAAACACTGGGAATTGACCGGATTTGCGGTGCCATAGGAGCTCAATTCTTGTTTCCAAACCAACCTACGCTATCCATTGACGCTGGCACATGCATCACTTACGATTTTGTGGACCAAAACGGGATTTATCACGGTGGGGCAATTTCGCCTGGCATTCAAATGCGGTTGGATGCTATGCATAAATTCACCGGAAAGCTTCCTCAACAAAATTTCTCGGCCATACCTGTAACTATTGGTACAACAACTGCATCTTCCATGCAATTAGGAGTTGGCAAAGCTGCTGTATTCGAAATTGAAGGATTTATTCGTCATTTTTCTCAAGCGCATCAAGGCCTCAAGGTTATCTTAACAGGAGGTAACACGGGTTACTTTGAGCAACAGATTGAAAACACCATTTTTGCAGCCCAAAATTTGGTACTTATAGGTTTAGATAGAATTGTAGCCTATACAATGAAAAACGAATGAACAAGGCACTTATAGTTTTCTTTCTCTCGATCGTATCGCTTGGCTTTGGTCAAACGAATACGTTTTCGCCTTATTCCATTTATGGCCTTGGCGAGCCAACACGAAGCGCTACGACTGCAATGGCCTCCATGGGTCACGCATCGATCGCATTGATAAACCCAACATCTATAAACCCGCAGAATCCTGCCTCATACACAGACGTCAATCGACCCGCATTTAACTTCGATTTAAAAGATGAGATTCTGACTTTGAGCAACAATAGCTCTAGTTCATCATCAAACTCATTTGCGATTCAAAACTTCTCGTTTGCCTTCCCTATTATTAATGATTACAAAAAATTCAAAAGGCGAGCGGGCTTGAGTTTTGGGCTCACACCTTATTCAAACATGGGTTACAACCTTTTCTCGATTGACAACATTCCCGACCTTGGCGATGTTGAATATCGATTTTTTGGTGAAGGCGGTATTAACGCCCTTCACATTGGAACAGGTGTTGATATTTTGGCGAATAAAAAGCGAACTAATGTATTAAGTGCAGGCGTTAATGGCAATTACATGTTTGGTACAATTTCAAAAAACAGAGTAACCCAATTTGGTTCTGCAGCTGCGGCAAGCAATCTGTACAGAGAATCGAACACTGAAATAAGCGATGTGGATTGGAATGCAGGAATAAGGTTCGCTCATATTGACACCCTTATTCGAAAAACGATGATGCCAGACAGCAGCTTTAAATACGAAAAGTCGCTTGCACTCCTCTCAATAGGCGCTATCGTTAGACCTGGGACAGACTTGACAACCTTTTCTGAACGCCTAGAATACTCTTTCAGCGATTCGTTTACCCGACCAAACATTATTGACACATTATTAGCATCGAATATAATAGGAGTAACCAAGACACCTTTGACATTTGGCGTTGGAATTAGCGCCAATTTTGACAACAAATGGACGCTTTCGGCAGATTTGACTCAAACGATGTGGTCGAAGCTTGAAATTGACGGAGCCAATGCAGGACTTAATGATTCAAGGCGTTTGAGCCTTGGCGCAGAACTTATCCCTGAATACGACACCAAGTCGTTGACCTCCTACATGCGCATTGTTAGATATCGAGCTGGCTTTAGCTTCGAACAAACCATGCTTAACATTTCAGGAAGCCAGCCGCTTCGATACGGGGTAAGCTTCGGACTTGGTTTTCCTTTGCGCATCGCATCAGGATCAACATCCATGTTCAATATTGGCGCGGAAGTTGCTCAAAGGAGAACTCCGGGCTTAAACCTGAGTGAAAATTTCTTTAATATCCATGCAGGATTCACGATAACACCAAACAGGTACGATCAGTGGTTTGCAAAACGAAAATTTGATTGATATAAACTATGATAGATATGAAAAAGAGTGCGCTGATATTAATGGCTTTGTTTTTAACCTCTATGAGCATACAGGCTCAGAAAGTTAGAACTTACACTTCCAACGAAGAAGATAGCATCGCGTGCATTACCGCTTTATCACTTTACATTGAATTCTTCAAGCAAGACAATTACAAGGATGCTATTAGCGGATGGAGAAAGGCCGCGAAAATTTGCCCAAAGGCAACTGAATCACTTTGGATCAACGGAACCAAACTTTATTCAACCTTTATTGACAATGAAACCGATGAAGCAAAGAAGGATTTATTGATCGATACGTTGGAATGGATTTACGATCAAAGAATTGCACATTTTGGAAACGAAGGTTATGTACGCGGAAGAAAAGGTTCTGATATGATCAAATATCGGTCATCTGACCCTAAAGCCGCCTATGACGAATTAAACAAATGTTATGAGCTTGAAAAGTTAAATATGGAGCCCGGAGCAGTTCTTTATTACTACAAAAGTGCTTACGACATGTACCGTAAAAAACTAGCTGAAAAAGCGCTACTTTTTGAATTATACGGTCCGTGCAGCGATGTTGTTGATCATAATAAATCAGGCCCGTTAGCTAGTTCATATGATCAGGCTCAGTCCAATATCGACAAGATGTTTGCCACCGTAGCCGAATGTCCAGATTTAGTCGAAATCTATACCCCACAATTCAACGCAAGCCCAAAAGATGCCGTTCTATTAAAAAAGATTCTAAAGCAATTCGATAAGCGAGATTGTACCGAGGAACCGCTTTATCAAAAAGCTGCGGTGAGTCTATTTGAAATCGAGCCTAGTGCGGATGCCGCATACGCCATCGCCAATGGTTATGCGAAGAAGGAAAACTACTCTGAAGCATTAGGTTTTTATACGAAAGCGGCTGATCTAGCAACTGAAGACACAGAGCTTAAGCTAAAGGCATTAAATAAAGCAGGAAACACTGCCTTAATCATGAAGCAGTTTTCAAAGGCAAAAAGTTTAGCCCTACAGATTTTAAAGATTGCTCCTAACAATGGAGATGCTTATATCATCATTGGAGATGCTTATATGGGCGGAAGAGGCGAATGCACTGGTATTAACGAATGCGAAGATCGATCGGCCTTTTGGGCAGCATATGATAAATATGCTCGCGCCAAATCGGTTGACCCAAGTGTTAGTTCTGCTGCTGACAAGAGAATGGCCACCGCGCGAGAACAATTCCCGAAAAAGGAAGATTGTTTTTTCTACGGTAAAAACGAGGGGCAGACCTATAATGTTGGCTGTTGGATAGGAGAGACAACCACGGTAAGAACACGTGATTAAGGACATCATATATAAAACGATTTACTTCATCCCGATTGCTTTATCTGTCGGGATGATTTTGTTTTCATGCGAGAATGACATCAACGAAATAAACCGACTAACAAATTATGAGAACCTTCCGGTTCAGACAATCATTGACAGTGAAATAAGCTATACGAAGGACACAAAAGTTGAGTTTACAGTACAAGCAGGTCAGATTGATCGCTATCCGGATGTTGAAGAGCCTCATGATGAGTTTAGTCATGGTGTTCGAGTCACAACCTTCGGAAGTGATGGTGAATTTGAGAGTCAAATAGATGCTGAAAACGCATCCAATTTCACAGATAAAAAACTGATGATAGCGCGCGATTCCGTAGTACTGAAGAATTTTGAAGGTAAGATGTTACAGACAGAACTTTTAACCTGGGATGATGAAGCTCAAAAAATATATACCGATCAGTTCGTCAAAATCACAACCCCAACCGAAATTCTTTATGGTGACGGCTTAGATGCTAAACCTGATTTTTCAGAATATGAAATTCGGAATATTAAAGGCAGAATTAAGATAGACACGGAAGAAAACGAAGAAAAATGAACCAGTATCATAAAATAATGGAAAAGTTTTGGCTACTCATGGCCATAGTAAGCTTTGTATATGCTGTTTATAAATCAGGGCAAGCAGGCAATTTTGCTGACACAGCCATTTATTTCTTATTTCCACTTATAGCTGCTGTCCTGTTCTACCTTCGGTATTACGTCAGAAAAAAAGCCGAAAACGAATCGCGTGAAGATTAGATTGATAGTCTAACTTCGCGTTTCTAATCCACATGGACGACCCTTCATTTTTATTGATCATTCTTTCTATTCTGTCGGCCCTTATTTTATCGGCCTTTTTCAGCGGGATGGAAATCGCTTTTGTTACTAGCAATAAACTCAAAATCGAGCTCGACAAGAAACTCGGTTTATTGCCTGCTAAAATTTATTCCTATTTCCTCAAAAATCAAAGTAAGTTCATAAGCACGCTGCTTTTAGGAAATAACATAGCGCTAGTCGTTTATGGAATTTTCATGGCGATGTTGCTTGAAGCGCCAATTGAACGATCACTATATTTTGTTGCTAATGACGCGGCAATTCAGCTTTTGGTCATTCTGATCCAAACAATCATTTCAACGGCAATCATTCTAGTTTTTGCCGAATTTTTACCAAAAATTCTTTTTCGGATTAACCCCAATCACAAGCTCGAAATATTTACCCTGCCAGTAATCATTATTTGCGGACCACTCTTCTCGGTTATCTGGTTGCTATTTTCCTTCTTCTCGTACTTTCTAAAACTGTTCAACGTTTCTTTTGTTGAAAGTGAATATGCTTTTGGGCGTGTTGATTTGGATCATTTTGTAAAAGAGGTCACTTC
>Ga0115566_10002242_pt1 | contig 16053 bp, 16 predicted proteins | sample COGITO_mtgs_1204_3_FD_87173 | JGI IMG/M metagenome (GOLD analysis project Ga0115566, IMG submission 87173) | Pelagic marine microbial communities from North Sea - COGITO_mtgs_120405 | ecosystem: Environmental > Aquatic > Marine > Epipelagic | place: Germany:Helgoland, sampling site Kabeltonne...
CTGCTTTATTGGGTCGGGTGATTGATGGTGCGGGCGCGCCGCTCGACAGCAAGGGGCCGATTTTCACGGAGGTCAGTCGATCGCTTGAAGGCGAGCCGATGAATCCTTTAGATCGCAAACCGATCGAGCACACGTTTGATTCGGGGATCAAAGCGGTAAACGCCTTGTTAACCATTGGCCGCGGCCAGCGTATGGGCCTGTTTGCGGGCAGTGGCGTCGGTAAAAGTACGCTCTTGGGGCTCATGACCCGTTACGCCGAGGCCGATGTCGTGGTCGTTGGATTGATTGGCGAGCGAGGCCGAGAAGTACAAGAATTTATTCGGCATACCTTGGGGGATGCCGGCTTAAAGCGCGCGGTGGTCGTGGCAACGCCAGCGGACTCGCCGCCCTTGATGCGGGTTCATGGCGCCTTACGCGCGACCGCCATTGCCGAATATTTCAGCAATCAGGGTAAGAACGTTTTATTGTTGATGGATTCGCTGACCCGGTTCGCGCAAGCCCAACGCGAAATTGCGTTATCGATTGGTGAGTTGCCAGTCTCCCGGGGCTTCCCACCCTCGGTGTTTGCTAAATTGCCGCAGTTGGTTGAACGCGCCGGAATGGGCGCATCCGGCGGCTCGATAACCGCGATCTACACCGTTTTGGTGGAAGGCGATGACAACGAAGACCCCGTGGCCGATGCCTCAAGAGCAATCTTAGATGGGCACATCATGTTGTCCCGTAAATTGGCCGAATCGGGCTTGTACCCGGCCATCGACCTTGAGTCCTCGGTCAGTCGCTTGATGACCCAGATAACGCCGCCTGAGCAACAACACCTTGCGCAGCGGTTTAGGAGCCTCAGCGCAACCTATGATCAGAACCGCGATCTCATCAGCGTTGGCGCCTATGTTGCCGGCAGTGATCCGCGAATTGATGCTGCGATTGCCGCATATCCAGCGTTGCGAGGGTTTATTCAACAGGGTTTGGATGCGCACTTTTCGCTGGATGAAAGTACCCAAGCCTTACAGGCCTTGACGCCCTATCTTGCAGAAGAAGGAACCCAGTCATAAGCGCGGCCCAGAAAAATTAAGCGCGGGAGGTGCCGCTGAGTGCGATGCGCGGCAAAGTTAGAAATTGACAAGGAATGTGAACGGATGAATCTGAAACGCAGTCAAAGAATGCAAAAGCTGGTGGATATTGAGACTCAAAAAAACCAGCCCGTGGTCGCAAAATTTAAAGCCGATCAAGTGGCCTTGCAGCAGCAAGAGCAAGCGCTGCGGAATTTATTAACCTACCGCGAAGAATATACCGAAAAGTTTAAAGCGCGCGGCAACGCCGGGGTCTCTGCTTTCAAAATACAGGATTTTTACTGTTTCCTGCAAAAGCTCGATGATGCCATCGTGCAGCAGCGTCAGGTTTTGGAAAATTTGGTCCAACAGCTCGAGCACAGCCGTTCGGCCTGGCAGCAAGCACATCAGCGAATTGAAGCGCTGCAGCAAGTGACCGACCAATCAGATCAACAAGAAAAAACGCAGGCCCGTAAGCAAAGCCAACGGCAATTGGAAGAACGCTTTGGTCTTTCTGGCCCTGAGGTCTTTTCGACCTAAATCGATCTCAAACGATGCGCTCGCGTGAGCGCGTCAATGCAAGCCGTTTGAATTCATAGCGAAGGCAGCGTGCCATCCCAGCCACCAAGTTGGCCCGGATACTGCAATAGCTAAAGCAATCTTTTATAAAAAGCGATTGCAACCGAATCTCATGGCGACGGCAACTGACATCAATATCCACGCGATCCCCGTTTATGACGGTCAAAGCGCCTCGGGGTTGAATTCTGGGCAGCAGCGTGCCGGACGCTCGGAAAATTTTGGCCAAGCGCTTTCAGAGTCGGCATCGCAATATAATAAAAACACGAAAAAACAATTAGTTAACAACGATCCGGTCGAGAACAGAGCCCTTGATACCGCACCTGCCGCGGTACAGGACACAAGCGCTACCGCGGCGTCGAATCAAGGCGAGGCACGCGGACAAGCCATCAATAAGCCTGCGCAAGGCGCACCGGCCTCGACAGAATCTTCAGATATCGGTGACGGCCCAGCGCGGCAAGAGTTGCCGGTTGCAGGCAATGCGCTGCCGAAACAGGCCGTGACCGGCATGACGCCTGACGACGGTGATTCGGGCCGTCAAAGTCTTCAAGCCCTGAATTCAGCGCAGTTTCAAGGCTCGGCGCTGACCCAACAGATCCATCCGCCTCAGCCGGGGCCAAGTAAGGTCGAACAAGTGCCTTCGGGCACCGCGGTTGATGCGCGCGGCCTAGAGGGCGGTTTGGTCGGGATTATAGGGCGCCAATTAGGGTTGAAAGACGCCGCCGAAGGCGATCTCTTGCGATCACCAGCGATCAACCTTGCGCATGCCGAATCCAAGAGCAACGACAATGGCAAGCAGTTGGTGACCTCGACGCAACCGGTGAGGGCGACGGAGGGCTTGAGTCTTCGGCAAGACCTGGGTGCGCTTCGGTCGATTTTGGCTATGCCGGGCCTTGCTGAGCAGGCGGGCAAGCCTGCGCTCGCCAATACCGCGCTTGCTGCCGCGGTGGTGACCCAAGACCGCGCCGCAGATCTTGATCGACGACAGCGTTGGCAGGCGCCCCCGATGAGCGGTCGCTTGGCTTCAAATGCCCTGAGCCCAGAGGCTCGGCCTTCGAGTACCGCGTTGAGCTGGCAGGCCCCGGAGGGATTTGCTGACCTCCTCGCAAAATCCGCCAGCGCAACCGGTCAAATCAGCCAAATATCAAGGCCGAGCTTACCAGGGCAAGGTCTAAATACGGTCCAAACCGGCGGTGCGCCGATGTTGCCGACGCTGCTAGATGGCAGCGCCACGGGCGGCGTATTCAAACTGCCGTCTGGTTTTGAGATCTCTGGCGGCGCCGCGCAAGGCCAGATGGTAACGCCGTTTTCTCAGCCTGCCTGGGCTCAAGAGCTGGCGCAACAAGCCAAGTTTATGGTCCGAGATCAATTGCAGTTTGTAGAACTTAAGTTAAAACCAGCCAATTTAGGCAGCGTTGAAATCGTGCTCAAGCAGGATGATGACCAAACAACGTTAATGTTTTTTGCGAAAAACCCAGCGGTCCGCGAAGCGCTAGAGGCGAGTCTTCAGAAGCTGCAAAAAAGTTTTGATGACGATGGCCTACAACTTGAGCAAACATTTGTGTCGGATCAGTCTTTATCTGAGCACCGTCAACAAGCGGCATCAGAGGCAGAGCAGGATCAAGCAAACGGTTTGAAGGGTACGGGCGCGAGCGGTGAGCAAAGCGAAATCGCGGATCAACACGCCAAGCTGCTTATTCCTGCCAATGATCAATTGCTCGATCTCTGGGCTTAAGCGCCGGGCCGATTACCAAGAACGACCACGATTTCCGTGCGCGTCTTACGACGCAACCTTAGCCGTGAAGCCTCAGGGCTAAAACCCAAGCGCCGGTTATCTTTGGGATGCCGGCGTCTGAGTAGATCAAACTCGAATGCCTCCTTGAGCTCGCAGCTGAGCGTGCGGAACCCTTTGTGACGGATCCGCACTGACTGCCCAAAGGGGTTGTGCTGCAGGCGATCTCGCGTCCGAGCGGATCGAGGCCTTGAATATCTGTTATGTGAATGCTGGCTGTGTTGCCGCGGCCCGACCCGCCTGGCGCCGTCAATGCTTTGACACGCCGCCTCAAAGCTTGTCATAAAAATGGCAAACTCGGCTTAAACCGGATTAAAAACAACATAAACTACTGATAAATATCAATTTATTTAATTGGCATGCCGGTTGCTTTAAACCAAGCGTAGCACAACGCAACCGCGCCTTATGCAAATGAAACCCAGCCACCGAGCTGGATTAGAAAAAGCGCGCTGACAACCCAGGATCGTCATTGAACTTGAAGTCAGCATGACGGAATGACACGCTGACTTGACTTGTCAAACGAGGAGAACGAAGTGAATAAGATGGTCTTAATTGGAGCGGTAGCAGGGGCTTTGTTGCTGGGTGGCGGCGGCGCGGCCTTTTACTTCACGTCGATTGCGCCGCCCGTCGCGGAAGAGGCTCAGGTTGATACCCGGACCAACCTTTATGTCGAAGTACCACCGGTTGTCGCCAATTTTGAATATGAGGGCAGCATGCGCTACCTGCAGGTGACGGTCAATCTGCAGACCCGCAGCGCGACCTCGGCGACCTTGATGAAAGACAATGCACCTTTGATTCAGGGCGAAATGTTGATGTTGCTGCAAGATTTGGATTTCGCGACCGTTCGAACCACCGAGGGCAAACGCGCCTTGATCGATGCGATTGATGCCGGTGTTCGGGAGTTGTTCCAAAGCGGAGCCGAGCCCTTGGAGCTCGAACAAGTGGTTTTAACTGGGTTTGTGGTGCAGTAACCATGTCAGATGACGATATTCTCAGCCAAGAAGAAAAAGATGCTCTGATTAAGGGCGTTGAAAGCGGCGATGTGGGGAACGACAAGTCCGATCAAGCAATCGGTGACGTTCGACTGTATAACTTTGCGAATCGCGATTTAAGGCTGCTCGATAGTCTGCCGCGCCTGCAAACGGTGAGCGAACTGTTTACCACGGCCTCGAGTGAAGCCATTGCTAAAATGTTTCGAAGTGAACCAACCGTTGAGGCCGAGCCGATGTCGACTCGGGGTCAACAAGATTTCATTCAGAGCTTGCCGTCGCTTTGCAGCATCGCCATTTGTACGCTTGCGCCCTTGCCCGGACATTGGTTGCTCGTGCTGGACGCTAAATTGCTCTACATCTTGGTGGATCGGTATTTTGGTGGCAAAGGTCTGGCGCCAAAGACCCCTCGCGCAAAGCAATTTACCGCCATTGAAGATCGATTGGCACGCCAAGTCTCAGAGCTCTTGCTGAAGGAGCTGGGGCTCGCCTTTGAAGACGTGGCGGCGCTCACGCCCGCCATCGAAGAAATCGAACACAATCCGGAATATCTGACCTTACCGGTGACCAATGAGCCTGTGATTCAGCTGAGCTTCCAAATTAATTTTGTCGAAGATGCCGGAACCTGCCACGTGGTGATGCCCTATGCGATGTTCGAGACCATCAAGGACAAGCTCAATGTGGCTATTGAGGTTCAGTCCCCAAGACTGAATGAACAATGGCAGCCCAAAATACGCGCGAACCTGCGTGAAACAACGGTTTTAGTTAGGGCTGAACTCGACGAACTCAGGCTCACGGTGCGCCAGATCTTGGATTTGGTGCCGGGCGATGTGTTGCCGATTAAGTCGCCGGATAACGTGACGGTCAAAGTGTCAGACCAGACGGTCTTTCTCGGTAAGTTTGGCACGTCCGACGGCCACAACGCCGTCAAGATTACCCAATCCGGTTTGGAATAACCGATCCCTATAAGGTCCAGAGGAAAATACCATGTCAGATGACACAACCAGCCCACAAAATGTCGAGGCACCAGAGGTGCAGCCAGATCGCGCTGCCGCTGCAAATCGCGAAGCGAATTTGGATGCGATTCTCGATGTACCGGTCACATTGACCCTTGAAATTGGTCGCACCACCCTTCCGATCAAAGAGCTGCTCAGTCTCGGCCAAGGCTCGGTTATTGAGCTCGAGCGGTTGATCGGCGAGCCCCATGATGTGCTGGTCAACGGCACGCTCATCGCCCAGGGCGAAGTGGTTGTCGTGGGGGATCAATTCGGCATTCGTTTTACCGATATTGTCAGTCCAGCAGAGCGGGTTCAGAGGCTTAAGTAAATGCGCATTCAAGGCCTCACAAGAAAAGCCTTTTCGTTTGTAGCGCTTGCCCTCTGCGGCTTATTGCCGCTGGCCAGCTGGGCAGACGACGCGAGCGCCCCTTTAAATGTGGCGAAAGAGGGCATCTTTACCCCGGCTTATCTTTTGCAGTCTTTTGGCGGCTTAGTGATTGTGATCGCGCTGATTTTAGTGCTGGCGATGTTGTTTCGCCGATTCGGCGATGCTGGCCTTGGCACACCAGGCAATATGAAAGTGCTTGGCGGCATTTCGGTTGGCCAGCGAGAGCGTTTGGTGCTGGTTCAGGTCGGGTCAAAGCAGCTGCTGGTGGGGGTCGCACCGGGCAACGTGAGCCAAGTCATGGTATTTGACGAGCCCCTCGAGCATACGACGAATGAGCCCATGAACATGAATCCCCTGCTGAAGCGGTTTTTCAATACCGAAAAACCCGGGGCGCAATCATGAAAACGTTTTGGATGATCGTGCTGATTGCCCTGCTGCCGAGCGTTGCTGGCGCAGCAGAGCAGCCCTTGACGCTGCTGACCATGAAGCCCGGTGCAGAAGGCGCTGAGACCTACTCAACCAGCCTGCAAATTTTGATGATCATGACCTTGCTGAGCTTGTTGCCAGCAATTCTTATGACGATGACGTCCTTCACCCGAATCATTGTTGTTTTAGCCATCCTGCGCCAAGCGATGGGAACCATGCAGACGCCGTCTAACCAGATTTTGATTGGCTTGGCGCTCTTTACCTCGCTCTTCATCATGATGCCGGTTTTTGAAAAGGCCTACGAGGGCGGCTTAAAACCTTATATGGATCAAGAAGTCGATTTTGACACGGGCATGACCGATGGCATTGCACCCTTTCGAGCCTTCATGCTGAGCCAAGTGAGAGAAACGGATTTATTGATGTTCACCAGTCTTGCCGAATCCGAAGGGTTCGCAACCGAGGATGACATTCCGCTATCGGTCTTGTTGCCGGCGTTTGTAACCAGTGAACTCAAAACGGCGTTTCAGATTGGATTCTTAATTTTTATTCCGTTTCTCATAATTGATTTAGTCGTCGCCAGCGTGCTGATGTCGATGGGGATGATGATGCTGTCGCCCATGCTGATCTCGCTGCCCTTCAAGATTATGTTGTTTGTGTTAGTGGACGGCTGGACGTTGGTCATTGGGACCATTACGGCCAGTTTTTATAGTTAATGAATGCCGCAACCGAGGTGCTCGGTGTGGGCCATCGCGAACAGGTTTTGTCGCACATACTTGGTAAGGATCAAATCGCATGATGACGCCGGAAGTTGTAATGGACTTAGGTCAAGACGCCCTGATGATGACGATGATGCTGGCTGGACCGCTGTTGATTGCGGCATTGGCTGTCGGGCTGTTTGTCGGGATCTTCCAGGCAGCAACCCAAATCCAAGAAATGACCTTGAGTTTCATTCCAAAGCTCGGCGCACTGGTCGTGGCGCTTTTGATTGGTGGGCCGTGGATGATCAAAAGCTTGGTGGACTTCACCCTTGAATTGTTTAACAAGATTCCAGGACTGGTGGGTTAGGTATGACGTTGACCCCGGAACAGTTGTTCGGCTTCGTCAATATGGTGTTTTGGCCTTTTGTTCGAATCACGGCACTCCTAATGGCCTCGCCCTTATTTGGCGCGCGGACCTTCCCAGTGCGCCAGAGAATTATATTGGGCATGCTGGTCGCGATTTTAATCTCACCTCTGCTGCCGGCGGTGCCAGCGATTCAAGCCTTCAGTGCGGAAGGAATGCTCATTACCGCGCAACAGGTGGTCATTGGCGTTGCCATGGGATTTATTTTACAGATGGTGTTCGGTGCGCTGGTTGTTGCTGGACAAGCCATAGCAACCAGTATGGGCCTCGGGTTTGCGGCAACAATTGATCCTCAAAATGGGGTGCAGGTACCAGTCATCAGCCAATTCTTTTTAATTCTGGCAACCCTTGTTTTCCTCGCGCTCAATGGCCACCTCGTGCTGATCGAGACGATTGTTGAAAGTTTTTATTTGTGGCCGATTGGGGCAGGTCCACTGCCTGAAAATCTGGCAATGCACACCGTGACCTGGATTGCAGAAGTGTTTCAAGGCGCCTTATTGATTGCCTTGCCGGCAGTTGCCGCAATTCTTTTAGTAAACCTTGCCTTTGGCGTCATGACTCGGGCAGCGCCGCAAATCAATATTTTTGCCGTGGGTTTCCCGATTACGATTATCGCTGGATTTATCATGATCATGCTGAGCTTGCCGGTCTTTTTGCCGCAGTTTGCCGCATTGCTCGAGGCCGGTTTCTTACAGATGCTGGTCATCTTGGAGTAGCGCATGGCTGAAGATACTTCTCAAGAAAAAACAGAAGAACCCACCGAACGCCGGCTTGAAGACTCCCGCAAGAAAGGCCAAACCGCGCGTTCGAAGGAGCTCAATATTCTGCTGAGTTTAATGGCAGCCTCGATTGGCATGGTGTTTTTGGGTCAGTATCTGATAACCGATCTGCATCAGTTAATGACTCAGGGCCTGGCCTTTGAGCCGTCACGAATACGTAGTTCGGATCAGATGTTTGAAGCCATTCGCACTCAGGCTGCCCTTGGCATGTCCGCAATTTTGCCGTTTTTAGGGCTGTTGGTGTTTTCGGCTTTTTTAGGTCCGGTTGCGTTAGGCGGTCTGGTCTTCAGTGTCGACGCCTTAGCGCCGAAACTTGAAAAAATCAGCCCAATGAAAGGCCTGGTTCGAATGTTTGGGGTGCAGAGCCTCATGGAACTGATCAAAGCTTTGTGTAAGTTCCTGTTGGTCGCAACGGTTGCAATTCTGATTATTTATTACTCGATGAACACCATTATTGGCCTTGGTTATATGAGCTTTTTTACCGCTCTGGCCAGTACCGGTGATTTGTTGATTTGGTCTTTTATTGGGTTCAGCTCGGTGCTGATTTTTGTGGCCAGTATTGATGTGCCGTTCCAACTTTGGAATCACAACAAGCAGCTCAAGATGACGATGCAGGAAGTCAAAGACGAAATGAAGGAAAGCGAAGGGCGCCCGGAAGTAAAAAGCCAGATTCGGCGAATGCAACGTCAGCTTTCTGAGCAGCGCATGATGGATGCAGTCCCCATGGCGGATGTCATCATCACCAACCCAACGCACTATGCCGTGGCGCTTAAATATGATCAAGAAGGTGTTGGCGCGCCGCGCGTTGTTGCCAAGGGCCAAGACTTTATGGCGCTAAAAATCCGAGAAGTGGCAGAAGCCAATGATGTGCCGATTTTTGAAGCCCCGCCGTTAGCGCGAGCCCTGCATGGCATGGTTGAGATCGGTCATGAAATACCGGGCGATCTGTTTAAAGCCGTGGCGCAGGTTTTGGCCTATATCTTCCAATTAAAGACGCCGGGTCAGCAAACCCAAGTGAAACCGATCGCGCCCCGTTATTTCGACGTGCCCGATCAGTATAGAGGTGAAGTGGTATGACAATGAATGCCCCGCAAGCAACCCAAGCGGTTGATCTGTCGAATATGGTTCGAGCCGTAGGGCTCGGAACCCCGATATTAATTTTGTTGCTGCTGGCGATGATGGTCTTGCCGTTGCCGCCACTGGCCCTGGATTTGCTTTTTACCTTTAATATTGCGTTATCGCTGATCGTGCTACTGGCAGCGGTGTATGCCTTGCGGCCCCTTGATTTTGCGGTCTTTCCGACCATTCTGCTGATTGCGACTTTGCTGCGGTTAGCCTTGAACCTAGCATCCACCCGGGTTGTGTTGCTGGAAGGGCACACCGGCACCGATGCAGCCGGGCAGGTGATCAAAGCCTTCGGCGACTTTGTTGTCGGCGGTAACTATGCCGTCGGTTTGGTCGTCTTTGCCATTTTAGTCATCATAAACTTTGTCGTGGTCACCAAAGGTGCTGGCCGGGTCTCAGAAGTGTCCGCGCGATTTACCTTGGACGCCATGCCGGGTAAGCAGATGGCCATTGACGCCGATATGAACGCAGGGGTGTTATCCCAAGAAGAGGCCCGGGTTCGCCGAGCCGATGTTGCTCGAGAAGCAGACTTTTATGGCTCGATGGATGGTGCCTCTAAATTCGTTCGGGGCGATGCCATTGCCGGCTTGTTGATCCTGTTCATCAATATCATTGGCGGGCTGGTTATCGGGATGGCGCAGCATGATTTATCCCTCAGTGTTGCGGCAGAAAATTATATTCTATTGACCATCGGCGATGGTTTGGTCGCGCAGATCCCCTCGCTGCTGCTCTCTACCGCCACAGCCATAGTGGTCACTCGGGTCTCGGATTCGTCCGAGATGGGCGATCAAATTTTAAGCCAGCTGTTGGGCTCCAGTAAGTCGCTTTACATTACCGCTGCCGTGATCGGCTCTTTGGGTTTAGTGCCTGGCATGCCGAATTTTGTGTTTTTGAGCATCGCCGCCGCGTTGGCAGGGCTCGGCATGTTCTTAACGCAAACGCGCACGGAAACCACTGAGCGGGCCGAGGCAGCAGAGTTAGAAGCCCTGCCTGCGCCCAAGCCGGTGGAAGAAGAGTTGAGTTGGGACGATGTGCCGCAAACCGATATGATTTCGTTGGAAGTGGGGTATCGCCTCATTTCCCTGGTTGACAAAGCCCAAGGCGGTGAACTCCTTGGCCGAATCCGAAGTGTTCGTAAAAAGCTCTCTCAAGACCTTGGGTTTCTGCTGCAATCTGTGCACATTCGAGACAACTTGGATCTGGATCCGAACCACTACCAAATCCAAGTGATGGGTGTGCCCGTTGCGAATGGCGTGATTTACCCGGGCAAAGAGATGGCGATCAACCCAGGTCAAGTGTTTGGGGAACTCTCCGGCATTGCCGCGAAGGATCCAACCTTTGGTCTTGATACCGTCTGGATTGAGCCGTCTCAGCGAGAAGAGGCGCAATCCCTAGGTTATACCGTCGTGGATGCCGGCACTGTGATCGCAACCCATTTGAGTCAAATCCTGAAAGACCATGCACATGAGTTCCTCGGACACGATGAAGTGCAGCAGCTTTTGGACAATTTGGCGAAATCTGCGCCCAAGCTGGTTGAGAGCCTTGTGCCCAATTTATTGAGCTTAGGCGCGGTCCTTAAGGTGATGCAAAACCTGTTGGCCGAACAGGTACCGATCAAGGATGTCCGTTCGATCGCCGAGGCTTTGGCGGACGGCGCCTTGAAGAGTCAAGATCCTGACGTCTTGACGACGGGGGTCCGGATTGCGCTGTCCAGAACAATTTATGAACAAATCAATGGGTTAGCGCCCGAGCTCGAAGTTTTGTCGCTTGAGCCAAGGTTGGAACAGATGTTGCAGGATGCAGTAAGAGGCCAACAACAGTCGATGGGGCTTGAGCCCGGGTTGGCAGAGCAGATGTTGCAACAGATTAACGAAGGCGTGATTCAAATGGAGAACCAAGGTAAGCCTGCCGTTTTGTTGGTTGCATCAACCATTCGGCTTTGGCTGGCCAGCTTGGTCAAGAGTAATAACAAAGGCTTGCATGTGTTGGCGTATGACGAAATACCCGCAGAAAAACGCATACGAGTGGTGGGAACGGTTGGTAACGCGCAGGCAGCTTAGCGCCTAAAAGTTTGGAGGAAGCAATGGAAATTAAACGATTTTTAGCCGATAACGTTCGAGAGGGGATGCTCAGTGTCCGCAGCCTCTTAGGCCCTGAGGCCGTGATCCTATCGAATCGACGGGTGGGTCAGAAGATTGAAATTCTAGCGACCAATCAGTTCGATGCGGATGCGCTAGCGGTATCGGATGTCACGAAAAAATCAAAGGTTGAGGTTTCAGACTTTGGTGATGCACGGCAGCGGGCCAGCGCTACGCCGATCGCACCTGAGCAGCCGCGGGAACCTGTGCCAATGGCGCAAGGGCCGGCAGCGTTGTCGAGCGACGCGTCCGAGGGCTCAACGAATCAGGTCGCTTATAATGCAGCGACGCCCGATGCGATTGTCCAGCCAGCACCGGTTGCGGTGAAAAACAGCTGGTCGGAGCAGATACCGGATCTAGGCGCGCGTTTGCCGGGTCTTGGTGCAAAAACCGTCGGACCGCGGCAAGGTGTTGCCGTGCCGAAGTTGCAAGAAATTTCTGGTCTTGGCACTGAGACGCTAAACGGTTTGCAGCAAGAACTGGGCAACCTTAAAACCCTCTTGGTGGGGGAGTTGGCCAAATTGCGAGCTGAGCAATCAGGTTCGCAAGCGGCGGTGACCCAAGCCAGGCTGCGCTTGTCTGAACTCGGATTGAATCCGTTTAGTTTGGATCAGCTGATGGGCGATTTTGATGCCCAGCGTTTTGAAGCCTGTGACTCGGTCGTAAACCAGTGGCAGCAATTGTTAGACCTCGTCGGCTCGCAATTGAACGCGGTGGATGAGGAGGTGATTGATAAAGGCGGCGTATTTGCTGTGATCGGCACCACCGGAGTCGGTAAGACAACAACTGTTGCCAAACTAGCCGCGCGTTATGCGCTCAAGCATGGCCGGGAGTCGGTCGCCTTGATTACAACCGATGCGTTTAAGATGGGCGGACAAGATCAGTTGCTGACCTTCGGAAAATTGCTCAACATCCCGGTGGAAGTGGCAGTGGATGCCGAACAGCTGACCAATGCGTTAAAGCGCGCCATGGACAAGAAGCTTGTGCTCATCGACTCAGCAGGGATGAGCGAGCGGGATATCAAGTTGAACCGTCACTTAAGCCGGATCAAAATGCACGACGCGTATCCGAAGAATATCCTGATCGTTTCTGCGACCAGTCAGTTAGGTTTGGCCGAGCAGGTGATCAGCCAGTACGACCATGCCGAGGTACATGCGGCTATTTTGACTAAAACCGATGAGGCGATTAATTTAGGATCCGGATTATCAACTTTGTTAAAGTCGCAGTTACCCCTTGCCTACAGCTGTTATGGTCAGGGTTTGTCGGATATCCGATTGGCTAAAATCACATCACTCTTGACGGATGCGTTTGCTATGATGAAGAGGGCGCAAGTTGCTGAACCCATAACCTCGAGGGACGAACAAATTCATGCCTGATCCAGTTCGAGTCATCGCCGTCACCAGCGGTAAGGGCGGCGTCGGAAAGACCAACATCTCGGTCAATCTGGCGGCCTCGCTATCGCTCGCGGGGCAGCGGGTGATGCTGATGGACGCAGACCTTGGGCTTGCCAATGTCGATGTGCTGCTCGGCCTTGAGCCGCATTTTGATCTGCAGCATGTCATCAACGGCGAGAAGTCACTCGATGAAATCATTGTTGAGGGTCCGCTTGGAATCCATGTTGTGCCGGCGAGCTCTGGGGTTGAGAAGATGGCGGAGCTCACGAGCGTCGAGCACGCGAGTTTGATTGCGGCGTTTAGCGAGCTGAAACAGCCGATTGACGTTTTGATTGTCGATACGGCCGCGGGCATCGCCGATGGCGTGGTGTCGTTTGCCAAAGCCTGCCAAGAAGTCATCGTAGTGGTGTGCGATGAGCCTACGTCTTTGACCGATGCCTATGCGTTAATAAAAGTTTTATCCATGCGGCATGGTATTAAGCAATTCCAAATTTTGGCGAATATGGTCAAGAATGAAAGCCAGGGCCTGAATCTATACGAGAAGTTACTGAACACCACCGATCGGTTCTTAGAGGTTGGCCTTAAGTATTTAGGCGCCGTGCCATTTGATGAGCAGTTAAGGCGATCGGTCCAAGCCCAAAAGCCGGTGGTTGAAGCCTATCCGCGCAGTCCAGCCTCTAAAGCGTTGGTCCGCATTGGCGAAAAAATCAATCGGTGGCCCCTGCCAGACCAGGCAACCGGGTACCTTCAATTTTTTGTCGAGCGCTTGCTCGCGGCCGCGGGTTCAACCGCAAAACCGATCACGGCAGATTAATCATGAACGCAGCCTCGGTTTACGCCAGTCAACAAAATTTGCAGCAAAATGAAAAAATCGCAGCACATTTACCGTTGGTCAAGCGAATTGCGCTGCATTTGTTAGCGAGATTACCGAGCAGTGTTGAGCTAGATGATTTACAACAGTCGGGACTTTTAGGATTGCTGAGCGCCGTTCGAAGTTTTTCACCGGACCAGGGCGCGAGTTTTGAAACCTATGCCGGGATTCGAATTAAAGGCGCCATGCTGGATGAACTGCGAAAACTGTCTTGGGCGCCAAGATCGGTCAATGAAAAAAGCCGCAGGCTTGCCGAAGCGGTTCGCGTTGTTGAAAGTCGAAACGGGGGTCAAGCGTCTGATCAAGAGATCGCGGCTGAGTTGTCGGTGTCCTTAGATGAATACCATAGCCTGCTTCACGAAACCGTGAGTTGTCAGCTGGTGTTGCTTGAAGATGCTCACGAAGAAGAAAGCCAAGCGTTAGATGCAGGACCCGAAGCGATTATGCAGGATGATCGGTTCAAGGCTGCGCTCATGGGTTGTATTGATCAATTGCCCGAGAAAGAAAAGCTTATGATGGCGTTGTACTACCAAGAAGATTTAAACCTAAAAGAAATTGGACAGATTTTGGAAGTGAGCGAGTCTCGAGTGAGTCAAATTCATTCACAGGCGTTAACCCGCATTCGTGCGAAGATGGTAGATTGGACATGAAAGCCAGCGTAGCGACTGCGAGCGAAAGGAATGTGAACTAATGGATATCATGACGATATTGGGCCTTATCATTGGGATAGGTGCCGTATTTGGTGGCTATGTTGGTGAGGGCGGCGATCCCGTTTGGGTGCTGTTGCATCCCTTTGCTTGGATTATTGTATTTGGCGGGGCCCTAGGGTGCGGCCTGATTGGTTTGCCGATGGCGCATGGCAAGCATGTCTTAAAAACAACCCCCAAGCTGTTTCTGCCACCGAAACTTAATCCGGGTGAGATGATTGATAAAATGGTGGATTGGGCGCAGATCGCCCGCAGGGAAGGCCTGCTTGGGCTTGAGGGCGTTTCTGAAACCGAAGATAACCCATTTGCGCGTAAGGGCCTGCGGATGTTGGTTGACGGACGTGAGCCTGAGGCCATTCGTAAGATTTTAGAGATTGAACTTGAAACCGTCGAAACGCTCGATGTGGCAGCCTCAAAATTTTACGGCGAGCTGGGCGGTTATGCCCCGACCATCGGCATTATCGGCGCTGTACTGGCCCTCATCGTGGTGATGGGAGACTTGAGCGATCCGAATGCGGTGGGTAAAGGGATCGCTACCGCCTTCTGCGCGACGGTCTATGCGCTGTTGTTAGCGAATCTGATTTTTCTGCCTTGGGGCAACAAGCTGAAAATCATCGCCCAAGAAGAGGCGCAATTTCGATTTATGATCGTTGAAGGCTTAGTGCTCATTGCTTCTGGTGAAAACCCTCGTAATCTCGAAGATCAGTTAAGAAGTTATGCGACGTAACTCGAGGTAGGCCAAGATGGGCAGAAAGAAAAAACCCGAAGAGCACGTCAACCACGAACGGTGGATGGTGTCTTATGCGGACTTCATCACGCTTTTGTTTGCCTTTTTTGTGATGATGTACTCCATCTCAATTGTTAATACCGGTAAGTTCAAGGTGCTGTCTGAGTCGCTCACAGCCGCGTTCACCGATCCTGCGCGATCGCTCGAACCCATCCAGATTGGTGATCTCGTTCGCGCGCCGGCTGAAATGCAGGATCGGTCCTTTGCCGAACCGCAGCCAAAGCCCATTCGTCCGGTTGAAATGCGGCAGATGGCAAAGCTGGTCGATGTGGATCCAGTGCTGCTTGATAAAGCCAGTAAGCAACTCGATGAAATTCAGGAGCGGGTCGAAACTGCGATGAGCGAGATGATCGATCAAGGCGCCATCACAGTGCAGCGCAGTGAGTATTGGATCGAGATTGAAATGAATTCCTCGGTCCTGTTCGAGAGTGGTTCCTCAATACTGTATCCAAGGGTGGTGCCGATCCTAACCCAGTTGGGCCGAGTGATGATCGATTTTCCGAACCATGTCCACGTCGAGGGTTACACCGATACGGTCCCCATTAACACTGAAACGTTTCCGTCTAATTGGGAACTCTCGGGTAGTCGGGCTGCAACGGTTGTGCGGTTGTTTGAATTTACCGGCGTCAAGCCAGACCGGTTGGCGGCGATTGGTTATGGCGAATATTACCCGGTTGCTGACAATAGCGATGCAGAAGGGCGGGCTCGAAATCGTCGAGTCGTTGCCGTGGTATTGGCTGAAATTGGCGAAAAAATTGATGCCACCATAGAAAAATTTGAGAAAGCTAAGAACTCGGGCGTGGCAGCAGGCTGATCAAAAAGCGCGCGCTCGGCGCGATCACCCAGAGCAATCAATGTCTAACAAAACCGTGCCGTGACGCGGCAATTGCCCACAAGGGCAGGGCCGCTGCGTGA
>Ga0115566_10002247_pt1 | contig 16043 bp, 17 predicted proteins | sample COGITO_mtgs_1204_3_FD_87173 | JGI IMG/M metagenome (GOLD analysis project Ga0115566, IMG submission 87173) | Pelagic marine microbial communities from North Sea - COGITO_mtgs_120405 | ecosystem: Environmental > Aquatic > Marine > Epipelagic | place: Germany:Helgoland, sampling site Kabeltonne...
AAGAAGAAAAACAAGAAAAACGAAAAAGGATATCGCCATGTGTGGGGCTTTATCTTTTTTTTGTATGTTAAATATTCATATATTAAAAACAAGATGTTAGTGTTGTATAATGACTAACCCTATCGAAACATGTCTCAAGATCGCAGAATTAATGAACACTAAGTACGCTATTTCCAGCCCCCCGTTATATTCTTTAAGAAGACTCCTGAGTATACTAGACCCGAATATTAAGTTTGAAAACCGCGTACATTTTTCTATCAGAGGTCCTCTCGGTCGGGACCATCGTCAACGCTTAGCGATTCTTCTGCAAGACCTTGAGTCATATCGTGACGCCGTTGATTACAACGCGAAGTATTATCTAAATTTAACGATTTCAAAACTGTCTCTAGAGGTATTGCCTTAGTGTTTGCCTGCCGAAGTTCAATCATGAACTCTAAGATACTTTGTTTGTGTTCCTTGTCCATTTATATATTAAAGATAATATGTAAGTTTAATATAAATAAGATATGTCCACAGTTACCCTTCTCAAAGAAACTAAGAAGGCTTTCATAGAATATATCAAATGGATGAACACAGACAAGAATAGAAAAACTATATCGAAAAATCAACGAGATAGGATTAGAATAATAATTTCATTTTGGAACGGAGACTTACACAATAAAGCATTGGAAGATTTACACGAATTAAAAGAACTCCATGTTCACGTCAATGGAGATTTAAAAAATAACGAGTATTGGCTGGCATATTTAAAGAAAATCATGGCTCTTAGATGCACGATGATGATGGAGCGCACTAGGAAGCAAAAATCCAGACCACAGACTAGAGAAGATCTAGGTATCGTTTGGGATGATATTCAAAACGAATATGAAACAGCAGACCAGGAGATAGAAGCTGTGAAAATGTTTATCTCCAAAAACCCATACCCGCCACGTGAGGATATACTTGGTCTTATACCATTACAACAGTATGCGGAATATGGAGAACTAAATCATATTTGGTGTAAAGAGATATACGAGAACATAACTGACCGCAAACACATTACAAAATATTTGAAACTGATCTATGTCAGGGGTGGTTGTCAAGCTGTAATTGCTAATTATTATACGTTGTGTAACCACACTCCGCTGATGGGTAAACAGATTACAAAGCATTTCGCCATTGCTATCCAATATTCTTTCAGTGACGCAACTGACGGTGAAATGGATGGTTAGAGTGATATGAGGAAGGAAAAAAAAGAATAAAAGAAAAGGAACTGTGGCGAAGGTTTCTTTTTTTAAATATATTAAAGATACGATAAGTCTAACATATAAAAACACGATGCCCGATTACAGCAAAGGAAAAATTTACAAAATCCGCTCCCATCAAACTGATGATGTGTACGTTGGTAGCACTTGCCAGAGATTATGCGACAGGATGACTGGTCATAGAAGAGATTATGAAAGGTACAAGGACGGGAAGCATAATTATGTCACATCTTTCAAAATGTTAGAATATGATGATGCACATATAGAATTAGTAGAGAATTACCCTTGCTTATGCAGAGAAGGATTATGTCAAAGAGAAGGTGAGATCATAAGAGAGACTGACAATTGTGTTAATAAGTATATTGCGGGGCGAACACCAAAGCGATATTATCAAGAGAAGGGTGATGAAATTACAGAACGCAATAATGCAAATCGTATACAATGTGATTGTGGGGGGCAATACATTAAGGCAGCCAAACCTTGTCACGTGAAAAGTAAGAGGCACCAAGAGTACGAACGCTTCATGTCCCTTACAGAAGAGCAAGTCCGTGCTATGCTACATTAATTTTCACCCACGCTTATAAAAAAAAAGAGAATTTCAATATTTTCTTTTTTGTCCGTCTACGAACCTTACTGTGATGAGGGCTATGTATTAAACATAAGATTATAGTAACGTATAAAAACACAATCGTGAAAATCCAAGAATTTAAAATCTGAATTTATAAATTTGATATTATATAAATCTGATCCGTCATGAAATTTACAGAATCTTTTGATCAACACAAACTTAATTATGTTCTGCAAAACAAGGAGAAGTTTACCTGTCGCATCTATGAAGTGGACTACGACCCCTTCAACACGCCAACAAAATATTTACAGAAATCCACAAACGGTGAGATTAAGGTAAGCTATCACCAGCCTGGTAGTCGAAACTTCGGACGCTTTTTCGCAGACGGAAGCGTGTCTCTCCAAAACATATGTCGTGAAATAAGACATACGATAGCCTCTGAGTATTACGATGATTTAGATGTTGTTAATTGTCACCCAGTGATTTTAAGACATTTATGCAAACAGCACGACATCATATGCGATAGACTAAACGATTACATAGAAGATAGAGATAAACACATAGAGGAGATAATCAAAGATAATAAAATCGAGAGAGATGACGTGAAGACAATCTTTTTGAGTTTAATTAACGGTGGACACGATGATTACAAGAAGTTAGAGAACCCTACGCCGTTCATTAGAAGGTTTAAGAGGGAGACAACTGACATACTGGAAGAGATATGCGATAAATACCCGAACGAATACGAGTTAAGAAAAAAGTCCAACCCCACCAACCCCATGGGTTCTACAATCAACGCTATTATGTGCGAGTTTGAAAATAAGATATTGCAGTGTATCTTGAAATTTTACCAAGATAAAAAAATTATCAAAGACAATTGCGTTCTATGCTTTGACGGGATTATGATTCCCAAACACGCAGATACGGAAGGTTTAATTACTGAGTGCGAAGCATATATCACAGAGAAATGTGGGCTGAAAGTAAGTATCAAAATTAAACTTATGGACCAAGGTTTTACCCTTCCCAACGTCGTACCCGCGTACGTCGAATACGTCCCATTTGACCCTCGTGATGAATTCTGTTGGTTAGAGTTTGATGAGAAGTACAGAGGACGTGTATTCACATCATTGGAAGAAGTGATAGAACAAACTCGTGTAGATCTTAACAGAGTGTTGTGTAAAGTGGAACAGGGTTCTGGAGTTGTTGTGAAGAAGACCGATTGCAAGGATAATTTAATGGAAATATTGGACGTACGTACAACGAACGACCTGTATTTCAAATACATTGACAACGACAAACCAAAGGAAATGAGTTTCAAAAGATATATACAAGTATTTAGTAATAGTATGAATAGATATAGGTCAATAGACTTTGCACCAGGAAACACTGACCCACGACTATTTAATCTGTGGTCTGGTTTTGTAGGTGAGATAGTAGATGGAATGGAGGACATAGCGTCAATACAATTAATCCTTGCTCATATCAAAGATGTATACTGTAACGGATGTGAGGTATCGTATGAGTATTTCTTAGATTTGATATATTACATACTGAAGTACCCTGGTAAACCGTTAGGGGTGGCCACTTTCATTTATAGTAATAAACAAGGTTCGGGAAAGAACATTATTTTGGACTTTTTACAGGAGTTTGTGTTTGGGAACAACATATCATACTATACAACAGGTCTGGAAACTGTGTTGGAGAAACACAACCACTTGTTGAAAAATAAAAAAGTAGTCATTGTCGATGAGTTAGCATCATCTTCTGATAATTTTATCGGAAATTTTGATAGGCTGAAGTCAATGATGACAGGTCCCTTCCTATCTATAAACCCTAAAAATCAAAACCAATTCAACATACGCAATGTCTTAGCGTGGTTTTTGATCAGTAATCATGAAGACTGTATACGAATGGAACCTTCGGATCGTAGATTCTTCTGTCTTAATGTAAGCGAAAAATACGTTGGTGATAAGACGTACTTCAAAAAGTTAGCAGATACATTTAGTAAAGAAACCGGTAACGCGTTTTTCACATATATTATGAATCGTGGGGATAATAAAGAAGTGAATATTAAAATCCCGCCGATGAACGCATTCAAAAAACATATCATTAGTCATAGTTGGAGTACTTCTGTTCGGTACTTGTTCGATATTAAGGACAAGGAATACGAGGAATACGACGAAACGGAGATCAAGGCGTCCGATTTATTTTCCAATTATGCAGACTGGTGTCACATGAATAGACAGAAAGTGAAGAGTAGCAACAAGTTTTATAACGACATCAAGAATCATATCACTAAGGAAAAGAAACGCACTGGGGTGTACTACGATCTGAAGACCATTACTATGTCATAAACTCCAAACATTAAGAGAGATAACCTGTAATAAAGAGGCAGTGAAGGGTAGTGCAGGGTAATGTAGGGTCAAAATGAAGAAAAGAAGAACATATAAGGAGTTGAGGATGGATAACTCTGTTATGTTTTTTAGTTTGGAGATTTTACCCAAAATCCACTATTTTCAGAAAATATTTTTTGAGATCCTCATTTTTTTTTTGAAAATCTTCAAAATATGCCTGCAGGGTATGCACTATCCTGCAAAACCCTTTAATCGTACGTCAACTCTCTTACTATTGCCCGTTTGACCCAATAAAAATGAATATGGGTATGCACTATCCTGCAAAACCATTTAATCGTACCCTAACTCTCTTACTATTGCCCGTTTGACCCAATTGAACAAGACCAAAAAAAATAATCACGCTCCGAGACATTTCCATAATGTTCAACGGTACGGTATTGCATACTATGACGGGACGGACCCAACCTAAGTATATAAGGGGGTACAAAAAAAAAACAACAAAATTTATCAAAACTCAAAACTCTAAAGATCAAGATCAAGAATCTCACCACAGTCCAATGGTTTTGCCTTCTTGACCAATTTGAGACTATCGATGTAGATGTTTACGTAAGTTCTATTATCACGAACTACGGTTCTCATTGTAAAATCGACGTCGTACAAGCTCCTCTCTTGCATGTGTGTAAACTTCTGGTTGGTTTTGAAGCGAATTGACGCAAATTCTCCTCGAGCAAAAATTGGAAGGAACGTCCCGAAATTCTTATCGTCGAGTGCCTTGTGCCACTTTGTCAAAGTTCTGTGACTGTCTAACTCCTCGGGGTTCATTGTATTGTCACTGGAGGCTACAAAAATTGGCTGTGAGAACTTGTCGTACTTCTGAAAGCGAATGGTTAAATTCTTGGATGCCATAACTGGTTGGGGATTTTTTTATATATTGGTAGAACTATATTTCCAGATGAAAATAAAAACTATTACTTTGCCTTATATGTACCCATAAAGGTTTTAATGACAGCCGTCCCGTAACCAAGGCTACGCAATGTCTTTGAATTAATGTCCATATTCTTGGTTTCCATAACCTTGACAGACTTCTTCAACCTATCCAACACACGTCCATTTCTCAGCTTAGAATTTCTGGGCACGTCCACGAAGGTCTCGACCTTGTCAACTTTTTTCTTACTATTGATTTGTATGGATAACTCTTCCAATCGAGTACTTAATTCTGCTATTGCCTGTTCAGTCGTCTTATTTTTAGCGTTCAAATCACCTATGGCAGTATTTGCTGAGGTCTGGGTTTGTTCTTTGGAGTTTACGTGGACGACCGAGTACGAGGTAGCCACTTGAAGGACACCTTCTTGGTGACCCAACATCCTGGACAACCAACTCTGCTCGGATTCTTCCGACTTGTTCGCAAAACTATGGTAACTTAAATTCCCGTAAATCTTTCTCATCGTATGACTTGTTAGTTGGTCTACATTAGGATGGTCCTTGAAAAAGTGTTTGACCTTTCTGTTTATAGTAGGGTTTTTTGAACTACTCAACTTGTAATGATCTCCTTTGAACCTCTTAATGTCGTTCGCCAGTTGGTCGCGAATATTATTCACTACGTTAATAAATTGCTCTACTGATATATGTAGCACGGGTTTCTCTACATATTCACGCTGTTTGGCTTTCATTTTATGCTCCTGTTTACTTACACCGTCTTGACGTACCCAACCTTCCTTACCCTCAACTGGTGAAAACGAACTGTACGACAGAATCTCACCCGAGCGACATCCAGTAGCCAGTTGTGCAAGGATTGATAACGACGCCCAAGAGTCATCTGTTGCAGAGATGTTGTCCATAACTTCATATACATACGAATCCTTAAACTGTACCTTGCTTTTGTTCTTTTCAGCTACTTTCTTTTGAGCTTCCTCTCTGTTGGTTGCCCATTTATTCTGGTCAAATCGCATTAACTCTATACTCTTGGTGTACATCTTGGAGGGATTTCCATATTTTTTAATAATTGGTTTCCGGATCTCTTTATAGTCAACTTGTAAGGCACTATCACTGCCGTCGTAACTACGTACAGCCTCAAACACTTTTTTGAGTAGCCCAAAAACTTCCAACATAGTTTTGTCCGGCATGCCCTCTGTAAACTTTCCAACGACGACGTCCACTAGGGCTTTCGCACTTGACGCCCGTGTTATCTTCGGGTCGTATTCCCGCACATAATCGATTAGGAACTGGGAATTCCGTTTCTTACTACTCTGTACTTCCTTCCTTATTATCTCTAAATGTTTAGTTTGTGATAGACCTCTAAGCCATGTTCTAAATGCGACCATAATTGATGGTTGAAAACGGGTTGTTATATATATATCTAATATTTTATTTTTTAATATCATAAAAACCATAATCTTTCATAATACTTTTCACAGGAACACCCGTCTTCGACGTCTGTACATCCTTAGCGTAAATGTCACGCAAGATTTCCCTCTGTGGTTCTGTCCACACACCGTCCATATCAATTTCTTCCTTCTGTAAGTACATGATATATATCCAAAAAAATATACTTTTTTTTAAACTAATTATTATTTATTCTGCCTGTTTTTGTTCTTTCTGTTCCTGTTTCTCTTGTTCTTTCTGTCTAATTTTCTCTAATTTTCTTTCTGCCTGATGTTTCCGATACCAGTCCTTCTCTTCCTCGGTTCCGGGTTTACCCCTAATTTGTTTAACGCAGGATTTCAATTCCTTAAACAACTCTTGCATGCCATCAGTGCTGTCTTCTATCTCGTCAGCGTGTTTACAACAAACTTTAAAATCATCGTCTTGGTCTGCTACCATCGCTAGAGTTCTTGTCGCAGAATGACAATCGTTTAAAAACCCCTGAAGACCGTTGAACACTTTGTCTAAAGCTTCTTCCAGGGGCATGTCGTCTTGACCAAAGGCGGACACTGTGACATTACTTAATGTACTTGATGTTGACATTTTTACAATTTTGTATATATTAACGTTTATTACTTTTTTAAAATAAAATATTTATTATATTATAACATTACTAACAATTATGGCTGACGAAAAAACACATGCACTAAACCTCGATACTAACAGATTAGTTCGAAAAGGGTCAAGAAGTTACATTAGACAGAAAAAACTTGGTAGGATTAAAGAACTTGACGATGAGCGGTCTGCGACCGCACTCCCGCAGGGAGATGACACTGAACCCGTAGTTCAAGAAGAGATACAGTCATTTTCGTCATCCGAGCCAGACGAAGTACCACCTCCGTCACCAGACAACATTAAAACTCAAAACTTCGACAATGATGAATTTAAGTCAATGATGACTAAGCAATTTCAACAAATTATTAAAGAAAACCAAGCCAGTTTGGTTGATCTTACACAGCGTCAGACTGATACTCTACTAAAAAGACTATTGATGGAGAAGCTTCAATTAAATGACGACAACAAGGTTAAGAAGGTAACAAAAAAGACAAAAACCAAGAAAAAGAAGACAAGGTTTAAGCTAAAACCGCCAAGTTCGTCCGAAGAATCATCTGACGAAGAGTCAGAATCGGAATAAAACTACTCATCATCTTCTTCAACAAGTTCGATGGCTTCAAATAAATTTTTCATAAACTTATGTGGTGCTCCAGGAATTAAATTAATGCATAAAGAGTCACGCCAATGGGGCAAGTGTTCGTTAAATAAGTCATTTATTTGCTCTTTTTTTAATCCTACACGACGACCAAGTGTATGTAGTTCGTCAAGATCGACGGGTCTATATATAATAAAAACATTTGAACAATCTTTGATACATTTCGGGACCCTAAAAAAGACTTGTGTCAAAAATATACAACAAATATTACAATGTGAACTACCAAATCGTACTAACTCGGACAATCTGGTCATTTCCTCGCCCGACAACATGGTATAGTCAGTGTCATCAAATACCAGTAATGTTCTTTTTTCTGGGTCATATTCCTCATATGACGGAATGTCCTGTCTAACGCTAGTCGGTTCTACCTTATCCCATTCGCTAGTATGAGTGTCAGCACAACCATGTATTATGTGTATTTCGTCAAACCTTGGTCTTTTTGCCTGATGGGCGGCTATCACATGTAAAGCCATTAAACTTTTGCCAGAATTTGGACGTCCGCTAATTACGAGTTTGAAGGGTTTGGGGAACCTACACGGGTTCTGGTGTTTCTTATAACTTTCATGAAGTTTCTTGTCAGGGTTAGGCAATCCTATGATATGCCGAGGTGCTGCTGGTAATTTTTTGTCTTTCTTTTTTTTATGGTATTTCTCCCTACGCTCAGCAAGTTTCGCTTGTCTGCTTTCCTCTCGCCATAAGTTTTCCATTTGTTAATTTATTAACGAAAAATAAAAATTGTTCTTATAATATATAAACTATAATAATTTGACGTCTTTAATTTAAGATAACAGATGACAACCGACATTTACGCTTGGGGTAGCCGAGGTGATGATTTCATGCCAATGGCTTCGGGAAGATTAGAACGTAATCATAATTCTCAAAATTATAATGCAGATTATCTACTACCAGATGAAGGCGAGAGTTATCCGCTGGGTGAACACGGCCCTCACAAATGGAAGAAAAAGTCCAACGAGATTGGCATGTACACAGCACGTGTAGAACATAAATCATTGAACCCACTTTCATTCAACAAAAACTACCTACAAACACCAAATGTTGATGTATATCCAAAACATAATCCTCGTACATACGAAGAACTTGTAGGTTCAATACGGGAAGGAAATGTTGAAATAGGCGACGACGATGATGACGGCGATACCCAAAGCGGTAGTCTGTCGCAATTGAAAATTGCTGAAACTATACACAACGCAACTAAAGGTCGTGAGCTCAAGAAGTACTGGTCAGATATGGTGATCCAAATTACCAGGCTTCAAATGATTAAAAGTTCAAGACCATTAACCGAAAAAGAAGAAAAGTATTCCAATCAGATTGATGAATTGCTTGAGAGGGAATATAATAAACTTGATAACATAGAAGATCCTAACCCTCCTCCTGCACCAATAACAGCACAAGGTGCACCGGCTCCGTCGTTACCCGAACCACCTCCACCTAGACCAGGCCCCCCTCCAGATCCACCAGCACCTCCACCACCACCACCTCCACCAGCAGCAGCAGCAGCAGCAGCAGCAGCAGCAGCAGCAGGACCAGCAGCAGCGACACCACCGCCACCATTTAGTGGTCGTAGAAGTGCAAGATTGATCGCGAGGTCTAGCACTACACCAAAACCACCTAGTTCGGCAACACCAGTAGCATCATCATCCGTCACATCATCATCAGCCGCCACTGGTATAAGTTCATCTGTGCCAGCAAAAAGGCCTGTAACTAGAAGCACGTCGTCTGCGGTGACTGGTTTACCATCTAGTACTGCTAGTACACCAGCAGCAGCGTCATCGGTACCGCCCACAACCCCATTTTCATCAACCCCACTATCAGCCATATCTGCACTGTCTGGTGGTATAACACCCACAACAGCAACACCCATGTCACGACACGTTCCGCCGCCACCACCATTATCGCCAAAATCATCAGACCCAAAGAAAGCACTTGACTTCAGTAGTAGTGTTAGTACGTTCACACGGCACAAATGGTGGAAAGATGCAAGTGAAAAAAACACGGATACTTATCTTGATCTTAATCAACTTAAACAGATGGCAAGTGGGTTAGGTATCGTCGGGACAAAAATAGAAGGTGGTAAAAGAACAAACAGAAACCGTCAAGATTTTGTAGACTCTATTCAGGAAAAAATAAAAGACGGTTCTGATGAATCCGAACGAATGCTTGATATCATGCAAAAAGGGGGGTTGAATAGTAAAACTGATGTCAAAGGTTTAATAAACAAACATTTTTCCAAAACCAAAACATCACAGGGTCGTAAAAAAAAGAGTGCCAAAAAAAAGAGTGCCAAAAAGAGTGCCAGTCCACCAGCAGGATCACCAGCTAAAAGAACGTTAGCCGTCTAAACCGAAAGGTCGTTCATAATAGTAGTCAAAGATTTATTAATTCTTTTCATATCATGCTTGTTTATTTTTTTTGGACGTGTAGGTCTTTTTGTTTTTTCCCTCTGCTTCTCATTTTCCCGAGCAAACTGTTTTAATAATTTTGCACCAGGTATAGGAACTTTCTTAGGTCTAATTTGGGGTTGAGGCATCATAAATATCGGCAATGCCTCAGGCTCGGGTGGATTTGTTAGTACTGGTGCTCCGCATCGTACAGCCATTGGCCCAAAGAACCCTTTTTTATTGTTGTTGGAATGGACACCTGATGTTAATCCGAACGGCATTTTGAACAATATATTACTGTATTTAAAAAAATATATATTTTGTATAATATACCAGAATTATTTATTCATAAAAACAAACATGAGTTCAGTTATTATAAATAGGGAAGAATCGTACTTTTTCTCGTCTAATAACACGGATCAAAATTCTATTGTCAGCAACGATGGTTCCACGTTGACATTGTCGTTGGACAATCCCATAGGCATACCATCATCAGCCGTTAATGCTACTGTTGAAGTACAACAAGCCAATATCTGGCACACAAGCCCGAACATTAGTGAATTGAAGAAAAACAACCAGTTCAATTATTCTATCAACGGTGTCGCACAAGAACCAATCACGATAGAAGAAGGTTTATACAGTCTTGATAGTTTGAGTTCGTATTTGAGTCGTATATTTGTCAACAGAGGACAAGATTCAACTTTGGTGAAATTTTTGGGGAATAATACAACCCAGCGTAGTATAGTAACTCTAAAAGCATTTGTAAATGTGGACTTCACAGGGGTGAATAATGTTGGAAGTATAATGGGGTTTGATGCTAGAGTCGTACCTGAAACACCATCAGCTACGGACGGATATTCGGAAGAGGGAGATAGCGTCGCAACATTCAACGAGACAAACAGTTTTGCTGTCAAATCAGATCTCGTTTCAACTGGTGTACCTGTTAACAACACGGGTCTGAACTTGTTGGCTGTTATACCAATTACTTCAAAAGTTGGTTATCAAAACCATTATACTCCAAACCACCCTATTAAAGTCGATGCTCGGGAACTTCGTGGTAAGAGTCGTGGGAATTTTTACATTCAGATTGCCAACGAGAAAGGTCATGCTTTGCCACAAAATGAGCCATGGTCTATTCTTGTTGTATTCAAGTACAGTATATTATTAACTAACGAGAAAGTCCCTATGATGGACATGTAAATAGTATTAAAGAAAAGAATTATATGTATTATAAATCTTGAAACACTGAGATGTCCGACGCAGAAAACCAAGAGTTATGTTTTTGCTCTGATTGTAGATGCACGATACTTTTGGAGAAGTATTTCTCTAAGAATCGACAGGGTAAGTACAATAAGAATTGTGATTCGTGCCTAGCAAAAAGGAAGGCACAAAGAGCAACACCTGAAGCCAAAGCAAAAAGAAAAGCATATTATGAAAAAAATAAAGAGAAAATCAAAGCACAAGGTAGAGCCCAAAGCAAGCAATACTACGAAGCAAATAAGGAACACTGCCTAACAATGAACAAGAAATATTACGAAACAAATAAAGAAAAACATAAAGCACTAACTAAAGCATGGAAAGAACGAAACAAAGAGCACTTGAAGGAAAAGCGAAAAGAATATTATGAAGCAAATAAAGAACACCTTGCTGAACTGATTAAAGCATGGACAGCGAGAAATAAAGATAGGGTGAACGAAACTAATAGGAAATACCTGAAACACAGAAGAGATACCGATCCAGTATTTAAACTTACTGATAATCTTAGAAGGCGTGTAAACAGTGCTATACATGGACACAGCAAGTCCGCTTCAACAATGGAGTTAATAGGATGCACACCAGAATTTGTACGAGAACATTTAGAAAATCAGTTTACTGAAGGAATGACATGGGAGAATCAAGGAGATTGGCACGTAGATCATATTTTACCATGTGCTTCATTCGATTTATCAAAGCCAGAAGAGCAAAAGAAATGTTTCAATTACACGAACTTACAGCCTCTATGGGCTTTGGATAATATTCGGAAAAGTGATAAACTACCAGACCAATTATAATAGTCACAATCAATATTAAAAAAAAGAAGAAAAAGAGTTAATATAATTAATATTAATTTTTTTTTCTATCCTATCATATATAAACTTTTACAATTAACTTGTACACTACACAATGGAGCTCCAATGCAATGAGGTGAGCTGTATCAAGAATGAAACAGGCGATAACTTCGCTAGTGGCCTTCAGGACTATGTATTCTCGATTGGAAAACCAAATAGCCTCATCATGAGTGCCTCCTACTTTAGAATTAAACTTACTTTGACCGTTAATAATCGTGCACCACTAGTGTCTGATGGTATTGCGTTGGCTGAAAATTGCTGTGCCAACATGTTTAACCAGGTTATTTTCAAGGCGGGAGGACAAGACATCAGTAGTATGATGCAACATGCACCTCAGGGGGCACAATGCCGTCAACGATTGAACACTAGTTCTTCGTGGGGAGATAGTGTTGGAAAATCAGCATTTATGCTGGAACCCGACTTCAGAGAAAGACAAAAATACACATCTCTTAAACCTGTGACGGTAGGTATGGGCGATGCCGCCACTACTGTTGCCATAGCAGCGAACGGAGTAACCACATCTGCTGGTACAGCAGCAACAGTCTTTAATGATCCTGTAGGTCTGCTTGAAGCAGGTGATGTTCTCATTGTTGGAGGGGTCGACTATAACATCTTGTCGATCACAGATGCTACCCACGTGGTAGTCGACAACCCCACAGGTGCTATCATTGCCGCTACTGCAAACTGGCACATCGTCAAACAGGCTGACTATGAAGAATATCAAGGGAGAAACACTATTTATGTTATTTGGCGACCACAGATCGGAATCTTTTCATATGAAGGGCATTTGGGCAGTGGTGACTACAGGATGTCTATGAATCCAAACCCTCTATTTAAGAAAGCAGCAGTTCAGACTTTGAGAAGTATGCAAATCGGTGGCGGTGAGGGTGAGTTTAATCTTAATGTTGATGAGATTAAATTTTACGCTTGCACAGAAAAGAAAATTATCCCTGACCAAACTTTACCTATGGAACTTCACGAGGCGGAAGTACACTCTAAGACAGCAACAAGTGTCAGTTCTTGGCAATTTAATCTCCCTGTGTCAACGAAAGCAATCTCGGTATTCTTTCAGGCCAATGAATCTGGATCGGATACTCGATTCCCACCAAGTCTGTTCAAACTTATGAATGGCAGTGAAAAGAAGATGTCGAGCATTCAGTTAACTTATGCCAATATCGTTCACCCGAATACAATGTGGAATGGTGAGTACCAATCAACCTATGGGACGGGACATAATCCTACTAATCTCAAGAATGAACTTCAGCAACGCTATGTTGACACATACCGCGAGGCTGGTATGCTTGATATGGCTGCTGGCTGTGAATCGTACAAAAACTTCCTTAAGCGGGGTATGCTCGTACATTACTCATTCACCCGTGATAAAGATAATTTAAGTACGACATTTCAATTACAAGCCAACTTTGTAGGAGGTAATGGGTCGCTTCCACCGAATTCAAAGGTCTTTGTCGTTGCTTTCTACAGCAAACTTGTTGACATCACAACATCTGGTGGTCAAGTTGTTCAAGTAAACACTTTGACACGATAAATTTTGCTTAAGAAAAAAAGATTTAAATAATTAATAATTTTTTTTATAAAATATTTATTATATAATATAATATAAAGAAATTTATCTTGCAATGCCCAGTCGTAAATCAGTTACGAAAACGCGATACACAGTCCGTCGCCGTAGAGGACAAGTTACTATTCGTAGTAAAACACGACACCGCGTCGGTCGTGGTAAATTCATGAACTTTTTGAAAAAGGCAAGTAAATTCCTTAAGAGGACTAAGCTCATATCGAAACTTGGCAAAGCGTATGGTTCTACATCCGCACCGTATTCACAACACGTCAACAGGGCGGCTGGGTTTGCTGACCGACTGGGATATGGACGCAGACGACGCCGTAGACGCTGTGGGGGGGCTCTTCGTCCTGCGTCAGGATAAGCCTATATAACAAAAAGATACAAATATGTATAATTTTATTTATCCCTAATAATATACCGAATGATTTAAGAGACTTAAATAATTCAAAATGAAAGAAAGTGAAGTCAAACAACACTTTGACAAACACCGAAATGCATTGTTCAAAAAATTAAATAGGAAAGACCCATTAAGTGATACAATATGTACCGAGTTTGGCAAAGCATACTTAGGGAACAAATACCGTGGGACATACTCCCAGAACTCGCTACCATTAACAAGAGGGTATTACATATTCAACACAGACCATTCGGATAACCCTGGGATTCATTGGGTGGCGTGTGTAAATACGGGTAGAACCATGTATATTTATGATTCATTCGCCCGATCCAGAAAACAACTATTAAAAACTTTAACAAAACGGTTAAAAATTAACAAAGCAGATTTAAAAATTGTCGAAGCGGACCGAAATGATGCTGAGCAGAAAGGAAATTCAGCTGTATGTGGGCACTTGTGCTTAGCCTTTCTATTCACTGCTCATGACTTAGGTATACGCAATGCAATCAAAATATGAATTAATAAAACTACGTACATATTTTTTTTGTCCCTATAGTATATAAGCAAAAAAAATGAGTAATAGATTCCTTGATGATGGAAGTATTACGCTCGACCATTTAGTTGACGGCACGGGGAAAATATATATAGATTCAATACGTGTCGATTCTATTGGACGCAACCTACCCGTAAAAATTGATGGGGAAGGGCGGTTATTTTCAAGTGCGTTATCTATCGCAGACATAGAAGGTGCTGGGGATATTCTAAAAAACCCGTTCGATGGGACGCTACAAGTCACAGATTTGAAAACCGATACAATAGTTTCACTAAATGATACTCTAGCAAACCTACCAAACGTTGATGCTGAGGGTATATTAACAGTCAATGACATTAAGATTAAGGATGTCTCCGATTCATTAAACACAACTATAACAGGGCTAAACGACGCGTTAGCAAATCTTGAAATCCAACCTAACGTCGATGCCGATGGTATATTAACGGTTAATGACATTACAATAGCAGGTGAGTCTAATTCATTAAAATTCAAGTTAGATAACATCATTTCAAATCCATACGCAAACACATTGGAAGTTAATGACCTTAAAATTACACAATATGCCGATTCAATAAAAGGGGTATTTAACCATATTGATGGACGACTTAGTACAAATAGAAGTGATATTGATAGATTTAACACTAATCTACAAGACACTGATGAACGAGTACACAACTTAGGCAATGATTTATCCGCCGTAGGTGATGTATTGATGGGTAAATATGATGAAAATAACGTGTTCATACCTGGTCATGATCAACGAATTAATGATAACAAAAACCTCCTAGCGAATACCATATCTAACACTGTAGACACCTTAAATGAACAATCAGGTAGAATTAACAATAATACGGATAATTTTTATTCATTGACGAATAATATAACGACAATAAACGGCAGAATAGACACAAATATGGGGACGATTATGGACAACTCAATTGAAATAAATATGTTAAAAGACCTAGGGCGTGAGCCAGTAGATAAAGAACAAATTGACCGCAACACCACCAACATTGGTTTAAACCTTGGGAAAATCACCAATAATGCAACCAACATAACCAATCTACAAAATGATATGATTACGAATCCATATGAAAACAAATTACAAGTTGCAGACCTTGAAATTTTAGGTACCAATTATGATTCACTTAAAAACACCCTAACCTATATAGGTGAGACTTTAACGGGTACATACGATGAAAATAACGTG
>Ga0115566_10002249_pt1 | contig 16038 bp, 18 predicted proteins | sample COGITO_mtgs_1204_3_FD_87173 | JGI IMG/M metagenome (GOLD analysis project Ga0115566, IMG submission 87173) | Pelagic marine microbial communities from North Sea - COGITO_mtgs_120405 | ecosystem: Environmental > Aquatic > Marine > Epipelagic | place: Germany:Helgoland, sampling site Kabeltonne...
GATACTACCGTTTGCGCAGATGATACCATCATTTTGAATGCGCATGGTGGAGATACTTTTTACTGGCAATCGTTATCTGGAGATCCCATTCAAGTAGGAACGAATTTCGGTTGCGTTGGGTGCCAAAAACCTTGGATTCATCCCAGCCAATCGACCATATATACCGTTGAGAGCGATCAACCTGAAGGGTGCGGAAACAAGGACACCGTTACCATTCATGTGTTTGAAGCTTACCCGATTGATCTGACCATGGCACATGGAGGTAGTGTCTTGCCAACCGTTTATTGCGCTAACGATGATATTGATACCATCCTGACCAGCACAGGTGGGGGAGTCTTTTCTGGCCCCGGAATTCTAAATAGCCTCGCTGGTGTTTTTTCGCCATTTCAGTTGAATGTGCCTGATGGCGCTGATTCAGTTATCAATGTCATCTATGATTTGACAGGCAGTTGCGCAAATTCCGATTCAATTAAAATCAGAGTAAAAGGATTGCCAAATACCAACATATTAAGCTCAGATACCTTCTTTGATCACATAACGGCTGTTCAATTGACGGCTGCCACTAATGGTGGCGCTTGGTCAGATTATGCTAATTCGGGTAATCCGACAGCGCAGGGCATTTTTAATCCAAGCCTGTTTATTGGTCCAGATTCAGTTTTAATCTTCTATCAGGCCGATGATAGTGGTTGCCTGAGTCGCGATTCTATGCTCATTCGCATTCTGCACGATTCTACACTGAATATTTTATCGGATCAAAATCCAAGTTTGGTTAGTATTATTCCCAATCCGACTTCCGGAATGACGCGGTTTTCGTTGGGAAGCGGACAAAAGCAACGAATGAATATTGCTGTTTACGATCAGCATGGTAGAATCGTCTTTGAAACACGACTAGAAGGACAATATATCGATTTCGATTCGAGCCATTTTCAAGTGGGCGTGTACACAGTCCGGTTTGAATTAAATCAAACGCTCGTACAAATCGAGAAAATGGTGATAATCAGATAAGTATTTCTTCAATATATTTCTACATTTGCACCCCGATTTGGGAAGGGGTATGTCGGTTGCCCTTAATATTAAAAACCTCTTGTTCGTGCCGATTTGAACAAGATACAAATTGCGCCACATGGCAAAAAAGACAGAAGAAGCTGCAGCATCCAAGGTAGAAGGAGCAGCAAAGAAGGCACCAGCGAAAAAGGCTGCTGCAACTAAAACTACCGCTAAAAAAGAGGAGACAGCCGAAAAAGCCGCTCCAAAAAAACCAAGAACCAGAGTTAATCAAGTAGATGTAACAGCCGAGGCGCCTGCAGAAGCAGTTGTTGAAGTTGCTGCTGAAACTCCAGCTCCAGCTGTTGAGGCGGAGGCTGTGAAGGAAGAGGTCAAAACTCCAGCTGCGAAAGTAGAAGAGGTAAAGCGACCTACACTTGCTGAATTCGACTGGTCAAAACTTGATAAGAAAAGAGAAGTTTATTCGGATAGCGAGCGCGAAGAAATGGAGCGCATGTATGACGAAACATTGACTTCAATTACTGAGCATACAGTGATTGACGGAAAGGTTGTTGCCATGACAAATCGTGAAGTCGTTGTAAACATTGGCTATAAGAGTGAAGGAGTTATTCCTTCTCCAGAATTTCGACACAATCCGAATTTGAAAATCGGAGATGAAGTTGAAGTTTATGTAGAGAAGACGGAAGACGCAAACGGTCAATTATTGCTATCGCATAAGAAAGCAAGAATGATGCGTGCTTGGGAGCGTGTTAACGCTGCTAAGGAGAATGATACCATCATTCGTGGACACGTTAAGTGTAGAACTAAAGGAGGTCTTATTGTTGATGTATTTGGCCTTGAAGCTTTCCTTCCAGGTTCTCAGATTGACGTTAAGCCTATCCGTGACTACGATATCTACGTAGGAAAAGACATGGAATTCAAAGTTGTGAAAATCAACAATGAGTTTAAAAACGTTGTCGTATCTCACAAAGCATTGATCGAGGCAGAAATCGAATTGCAGAAGGTTGAGATCATGCAAAAACTTGAAAAAGGTCAAGTACTTGAGGGTACAGTTAAGAACATCACTTCTTATGGTGTGTTCATTGATCTTGGTGGAGTAGATGGTCTTATCCACATTACTGACCTAAGCTGGGGTCGAATCAATCATCCAGAGGAAGTTGTGGAGTTGGATCAAACGATCAACGTTGTTATCCTTGACTTCGATGATGACAAGAAGCGAATTGCACTTGGTGTTAAGCAACTTCATGCTCATCCATGGGATGCCTTGAACACAGAGATCAAAGAAGGTGATAACATTAAAGGAAAAGTTGTTGTTTTAGCTGACTACGGAGCATTTGTTGAAGTAGCCGCTGGAGTTGAAGGTCTTATCCACGTTTCCGAAATGAGCTGGTCTCAACACTTGAGAACTGCTGATCAATTCTTCAAAGTTGGAGATGAAGTTGAAGCGAAGGTTATAGCAATCGATCGTGAAGAGCGTAAGCTTTCATTAAGTACACGCCAATTGACTCAAGATCCTTGGGAAGATATCGAGAAGCGTTACCCAGTAGAGAGCAAGCATACAGGAAGGGTTACTAACCTATCTAACTTCGGTGTGTTTGTTGAGCTAGAAGAAGGAATTGATGGTCTTATCCATATTTCTGATTTGAGCTGGAGCAAGAAAATCAATCATCCATCTGAGTTCACAAAAGCTGGATCAGACATGGAAGTAGTTGTGCTAGAAATAGACAAAGAAAACCGAAGATTGAGTCTTGGACACAAGCAATTGGAAGAGAATCCATGGGAAGTTTTTGAAACAGTTTTTGAAATTGGATCAACACACCAAGGAACAATCATTCAACGAAACGATAAAGGCGGTGTTGTAAACTTACCTTATGGTGTTGAAGGATTCGCTCCAAGTCGTCACCTAGTGAAGGCAGATGGTTCGAAGGCAGCAAATGAAGAAACGCTAGATTTCCAAATTTTAGAATTCAACAAGGACTCTAAAAAGATCATTGTTTCACATACTAAAACGTTCGAAACAGCTCATATCGCTGACGATGAAGAAAACGAAAAGCCAGCAAGAGGCGGTGCTAAAGCTACCAAGTCTAAAAATGATCGAAGAGTCGTTAAGAAACTTAACGATTCAATCGAAAAGACAACTCTTGGTGATTTAGATGTCCTTTCTTCATTGAAAGATGAGATGGAACTTGCAGAAAAGAAAAGCAAGTCAAAACCGAAAAAATAATGCGATTGCATTCTTTTAGATATAAAATCCTCTTCCTTACGGAAGGGGATTTTTTTTGCCTTGAATACTCAAGTATATTTGCCCTCAATAGATGGAATCGAGACTGTTGTTAGACCATGAATTATTAAACCATACCCTGGATAGGCTTGCCTTTCAGGTTTATGAGCAGCATCTTGATGTTAATAATTTCGCCATCATAGCGCTCCAACCTCGTGGGGTTTTTCTTGGCCGAAGGATGGTTGAACGGTTAAAGCGCATTTATAATGTAGGTACTATAAACTACGGTGAACTGGATATTACCTTTCATCGAGACGATTTTAGGAGACGAACAGAAATGTTGGTGCCATCAAAAACCAACCTCGATTTTAGCATTGAAGGTCGGAATATACTCCTCGTGGATGATGTCCTCTACACGGGGCGAACCGTTCGGGCTGGATTGGACGCTATGCTGGATTTTGGCCGTCCTGCTCACGTAGAGTTGATGGTATTGATTGATCGTAGGTTTAGCCGTGAATTGCCCGTTCAGCCAGATTATACGGGTAGAGTAGTGGACGTTGTTTCAGACGAAACGGTAAAAGTTCAATGGTCTGAAAACGATATGGAAAATAAAGTGATTCTTTTTAGTTCAACCAAAAAAGCATGACGAAACTGAGTACTAAACATCTGCTCGGCATAAAGCAAATCACAAAAGAGGATATCGAGTTGATATTTCGGACGGCCGATAATTTTAAAGATGTATTAAATCGTCCGATTAAGAAAGTTCCTTCGCTTCGAGACGTGACCATTGCAAATGTCTTTTTTGAAAATTCAACCCGAACAAAGCTCTCTTTCGAATTAGCGGAAAAGCGATTATCAGCGGATGTAGTCAATTTTTCAGCTTCATCCTCATCTGTTAAAAAAGGGGAAACCTTGGCCGATACGGTCAATAATATCCTTGCTATGAAAGTCGATGTTGTCGTGATGCGACATCCGAATCCTGGAGCTTGTATGTTTCTAGCGAACCATGTCGATTGCAGCATCATAAATGCCGGAGATGGCGCTCATGAACACCCGACACAGGCATTGCTAGACGCTTTTTCACTCAGAGAGAAATTAGGAGACTTGACCGGTCGGAAAATTTTAATTGTTGGAGATATTTTGCATTCCAGGGTTGCGCTATCCAATATCTTCTGTTTGCAAAAGCTTGGGGCCGAAGTCGCGGTTTGCGGTCCATCTACCCTTTTACCAAAGCACATCGAAAGTCTAGGCGTCAAAGTATTCTTAGATTTTAGAAAAGCGCTTCAATGGTGTGAAGTGGTTAATATGCTAAGGATTCAACTCGAACGACAAGAAATTCAATACTTTCCTTCCCTTCGTGAATACACAATGCAATATGGACTCAGTAACGCGCTGCTTGCGGAACTTGGGAAAACAGACATAATAATTATGCACCCAGGACCGATAAATAGAGGCGTAGAAATCACTTCGGACATAGCAGATGGAAAGAATAGTATTATCTTGAACCAAGTTGAGAATGGCGTTGCTATCAGAATGGCAGTTCTTTATCTTCTTTCAGGTCAAGTAAAGCCAACGAGTTGATTTGATATATTTGTTAGTGACCGTTTAAATCTTTCTTTTATGAATTTTACAATAACTCAAAACGACAACTATACGCTTGTTAGCATTGAATCTGAGAAGTTGGGGGGAGTAATTTCTCCTGAGCTTAAGGCGAAGTTTGTAGAACTTAATGGTCAAGGAATTAAAAATATCGTATTGGATTTATCCAATGCAAGGTATTGCGATTCCTCAGGATTAAGCGCGATATTGGTGGGTAATCGACTATGTAAAAATGCTCAAGGAACCTTTGTAATCTGCGGACTCAACGACTTGGTTCAGAAATTATGCAGTATTTCCCAACTGGATTCTGTTCTAAATATTACACCAACAAAGCAAGAAGCGATTGATTTTATAATCATGGACGAAGTGGGTCGAGATTTGGAAACGGATTAATATATGAGACACCTTTACATTATTTTCCTGTGCTCATTTACTACATTTTTATCGGTTGATCTGTTCGCACAATGTGTCCCTGACACAACAATCACTGGTCTGTATTCCCCAACCGAGCAAGAAGGTTTGCCCGAAGCTACAATAGGATTGGCCTATGAAGCAGTGATTCACATGAGCGTGCCGGCCGAAACAACCATAACCATCAGCCTAAGCGTGGACAGCGTGGTTCTAACTGCTGTAAATGGACTGCCATCGGGTTTGTCTTACGAATGTCAAAACTCGACTTGTGGTATCGAAGGAGGAGATTTTGGATGTATCCGAATTTTTGGAACACCTGATAATCCGCTAGAAGTTGGCAGCAATGACTTAGTGGCTGTTTTTCAATTACACACAAACCTGCCGACCTTCACCTATGACTTGAAGGACTATTCGATTACGTTAAATGCTGGCACACCCGCTGACATTGCTGAACTAGATAACCTTGGTCTCAATCTGTTTTCAGAACGGAACCCAATGACAAAAGGTGGAAATCTTGTCATTCAATCGGCAAGCTCTGAACATAGTGTTATTACCATTTATTCCCTCTTAGGTTCTGTCCTAGGGAGCTGGAAAAACGAATCAGGAAAAGGACTTACACGAGTTCCTGTCGACCAATTTAACCTGCAACCTGGGGTTTACTTTGCTGTTCTACGTCAAGGCGGTGAGTCAACGACCTTAAGGTTTGTACTTCAATAATCTTGGCGAAGAGTAGTTTTTCTGTTAGAATATTGGGCTCTAGCTCAGCTTTACCAGCAAACAATCGATTTCCAACTGCTCAGATTTTAGACTGCAATCAACAATACTATTTGATTGACTGTGGGGAAGGAGCGCAGATGCAAATGCGGAAATATCGAATCAAAATTCAGCGTATTAAGGCCGTTTTTATATCGCACTTACATGGCGATCATTATTTTGGTTTGCTGGGCCTTCTCAATAGCATGCAGCTATTAGGTAGAACTTCAAAACTGAATATCATTTGTCCTGCTAAACTCAAAGACATTTTTGAGTTACAAATGGAGGCTGGCGGTGGTCGATTTCAATTTCCAATACATTATACTTTTACGGATGAAATTGTTGAAAGTGTCGGAGACACATTGGTTTATTCGGATGCCAACCTAAGTGTTACGGCATTTCCGTTGAAACACCGAATCCCTTGTAGTGGCTTTTTATTCAAACAGCAAAAAAAGCAGCGGACGTTTAAAAAAGAATCCTTAAACCTTTTTGGTGTCCCTATTAAGTTGATTCAAGAAATAAAGGATGGCGCTGATTTTATAATGGAAGATGGAACGATAATACCGAACGCGTTAATGACGATTGATCCTCCTGCACCCAAAACCTACGCTTATTGTACCGATACACTTCCGATGGCTGAAACCAGCGCTTATGTAAAAGGATGTGATACCCTTTACCATGAGGCTACCTTTGCGGAGGCTGATGTCACTAGAGCAAAACAAACCTTTCATAGCACCGCAAAACAGGCCGCGATAGTCGCGAAAAATGCAGAAGTCCGTCAGTTGTTGATTGGTCATTTTTCAGCCAGATATTTGGATTTGGAGTTGCTTGAAAACGAAGCTCGAACCGAATTTTTGAATTCGTTTCTGGCAATTGAAGGAAAGTTGTTTGAAATTTAATCGAACGACCTGCTTATTTAGATTGATTCTTAATAAATTTGACCTTGATGAATCCGATTAAACTTCACATTGCAGAGTCCAACTATGTCACAAGAGAGGGGTTAAAGTCCATTTTTAGTGAGATTGACGCGATTCAAGTTGTTGGATTAACAGCTAATTCGGAATATTTGAAATCCGACCTGTTGGAGTCGAACCCAGATGTGCTTCTGATCAATTACCTCGCTGAAGGCTTGCACGCTTCAGATGTAATTCAGTCTTTGAAGCTATTGCCAGGAATAAAAGTTATGGGCATGACGACAGTTTGTGAAGCTGACACCGTTCGCAAATTGCTTGAATCAGGCTTAAATGGTCATTTACTTGGAGATTGTGATCAAGAAGAAATCATTGATAGCATTCTTTGTTCAGGGCAAGGCGAAAAGTTCTTCTGTGGCAAAGTGATCGATCAATTGAATAATGACTTCGGAGACGAATCCAAACACGGTTGTGAACCGATCACCATTTCTGAGCGGGAGTTAGAAATATTGCAGTTGGTGGCCCAAGGATTAACGACAAAGCAAATAGCCGAAAAAATTCATTTGAGCTTTCATACCGTTATGACACATCGAAAGAATATGATGAGTAAGCTAGGGATTAACAACACGGCTGGACTCATTATTTATGCCGTACGCGAAAACTTGATCAGTCCGAATCGTTATTTGTTCAGTCAAACAAACGTTTAACTTATTACCAACTGATTTCATCGTCAGCCCCCAACAACATTAGCGCTTCGGATAGTTCACCCTCTGTTTTTAGGTCGGAATTTTTCTTAGAAACATCCAATCCCAATCGATAAATTTTAATAGCTTCTTTTTCCTTTCCCTCGCCTTCGTACAGTTTGCCTAGTTTATAGTAACCACCTAGGTAGGTTTCGTCCTTGCTCAAAAGGTCTTCGATCAGAGCTATGGCCGATTTGCGATTGCCATCTTTTTCGTATTCAAGCGCTGCAGCATATTTAAGGAACGAATCTTCAGGATTCGTTTCCAACATCTCTTTGATTAGTTTCAATCGCTCGTTCTGCATGGGGCTCAAATTTTGTCGAAAATTAGTTACCACAAGTTATATATCTCGGCTGAAATACCAACAAACGATGAACAATTTATCAAAGTTGCATCTCAAGTAGCTTGTAAGTTACGGGATAACTCACTACTCCGGAAGCGAGCATCTTAGCACGAAAAACATTGTTTTTTTCCATCTTTTCAACATAATCAATGTCATTGACTGCGAAAATCATGGATACTTGATTTGGATCATCAATTCCCCGCATCACTGTTTTAACTTGATTTTCTCGATTAGGTTCATCTTTGTAATCCTCTAAAAATGCACTTTCCCATCGGTCGTAGTTCATCACTTTAAAACTCATAAACATCAGAATACTGTCCGTGATGGGTTCTGTTCCTGACAGCTGACGCGTCATCCAATAAAGATCCATTGCATCCATAACACCAGCAGACGCCATCGATTTCTGAAGGTTTTGAGAAGTGATGTAATCTCGAGCACTTTTTAAATTAGTGACTTGCGTGTAAACCAAGGCTAATGATGTATCAGTGCGATCTCTATATACGCTTAATGCTTTTATGCCATGTTTCTCTCGAATGGATTGGGCAATATCAAATGAAGCCTTCCAAACATCGTAAGCTTTCACCTTGTGTGCAATGAGTAAACATGTGTCAAATTTCACTTCTCGTGTAAATGGCGTATTTACTAACGTCTCATCAACAAGGTCGGATTCATCCGCATCAGGAGATTCGCTAGCAGGACCACAAGAATATACTAGGCTGAATATAGTCATCAGCATCATAAGGTTGAATAACTTCGCTCTGTTCATGCGGCTAAAATAACTTGAAAATGGTCTTTCAATTAATTGATGAAAAAACTTTTACCACCATTTATCCATGCATAAAGTTCTGATGCTTTTTCTATGCTATTTTTTAGCTAGTTCGTGTTCCAAAAACCAGTCGATCGAAGTATCTGGAATAGTCATGAACGGAAACACAGAAAACCCTATTTCGGGTGCCGTCATTCATTTCGAGCAATCCAAATTAAACTACGGTACCTATTCGAATGTCTTCTCTGTTTTGGAATCGGTTGAATCGAATGACGTTGGTTTTTATCATGCGGAATTAGAACCGAACTCAGTGGTAGAATATAGATTTCGCGCTTCTGCTGATGGTTATTTTTCTTCGAATGATACGCTGGACCGAAATGCTTGGAGAATGAATACGGATAATTTTCAGGAGATAAAACTGTACGAAAAATCAGTTTTGAAGATTCATGCCTTTAACCAAAATCGACTAGGAATTCGTATGATTCTTTACATGCTGCCAAATTCACCTCGATGTAGAACATGTTGTGGAAAGCAAACCTTTGTTTTTGATGGACTCATTGACACCACCATTTTTTGCCCTGCCTATGGTGGAGGAATCATTGAATACGAAACGCTCAGAATATCAGGTTCAGGCGGTCAGAATGGAGAGGGAAGTGTGTTTATGGACAACGATACCGTGGTTTTTAATCTCGAAATCCAGTAATTGATTTATTGCTTGCCCGCTTGTTGAGCAGCTTCAGCTTCTGCCTTTAGTTGGTCGTGAATTTCAGCATTGAGAACTGTTTCAGCCACCATTTTGCCGTTTTGAAGGGCCTGTGTGAAATACTTGATGCCAGCGTGATAATAATCGTAAATGCCATCATTTCCATTGCTTGTGTATTGAATGGTTTGAGTCAAATCACCTTCTTCATCTTTAAATGTCCAAGTGCCTGATTTATCCCCATTTGCATATACTTCATTGTAATAAACATTACCATTTCTGTGGTAGTGTTTGCCTTCGCCATTTAACTTGCCGTTTGTCCAATTTCTAGTGTATTGCAAAGATCCATTGTCAAAAAAGACGCTTTCAAGACCATGCTTTTTACCCTTGTCATTTTCATGATACTGAGCACTTACTTGCCCATTGTCGTAATGATTCGTCACAATGGTGCAATTGCATTGGCTGTCAAACGATTTAACCAAACCTGTTTGGCTATAAACGGAGACACTGCTTATGAAAAGCAAAAGGGTAAGTATAGTTTTCATATTGAACATGATGTGTTTGCGAAGATAGTTAAGCATCAAATAGACGACTCAAAAGCTTTTAAGATGCTTTTGTATTTCGTTTATGTAGTCTGATTTTAGCGAAATGAAATCATTTTGTCGTTTAAACCAAGTTGTTTGGCGCTTGGCGAAGTTGCGGGTATGTTGTTTTATTTTATCTATGGCCTCATTTAAGGTCGATTTTCCATCAATGTGATCAAACAATTCTTTATAGCCAACTGTCTGCAGTGCATTGCAGGTTCTATATTGGATAAGTGATTCAACTTCGCTTAACAACCCATCTTCCATCATTTTATCAACCCGTTGGTTTATTGAATCATAAAGCCCGCTGCGCTCTGGAGAAAGCGCAAAGAGGGTTGATTTGAAAGGTCTACTCTTTTTTGTTTTCTGTCGTTGACTTGAGTAGGTTTTACCCGTGCTATCGATTATTTCAAGCGCTCGAATGAGGCGTTGTGGGTTATCAAGGTCGGCTGTTTTGGCATAAATTGGATCGCTAGCTATAAGCTCATTCTTTAAAAATTCGATTCCCTCGCGTTCGAGCAATTCCATCCATTTTTGTCGTATCTCTTCCGAGGCCTTTGGCAGCGGATCAAAGCCATTGACGACAGCATTTATGTAAAGTCCCGAACCACCCACTAAGATGGCCGTATTCTTTCGCGTGAAATAATCTTCTAAAAAGGAAATGACATTTGTTTCAAATTCACCCGCGTTGTAGTCTTCATCCGGGTTTTTTATGTCAATGAAATGATGGGGAATCGCATTGAGTTCTATGGTAGTTGGTTTTGCCGTTCCAATGTTCAACTTTCTATATACCTGACGTGAATCGGCATTAATAATTTCTGCATCGAAGAGCTTAGCCAAATCAATGGATAGCTTGGTTTTTCCAGACGCTGTTGGTCCGGCAAGGACGATCAATTGACTCAAAGGACTAATTCAAGTTTTCGCTTCCGCCCATCATTCTGAACAATTCTTCCAATTCATCTTCTTCCAATTCATCATCATCTTCTTCACTATCCACTTCAATCTCGACACCGTCAAATGTCAAATCGGTTGATTTACTGTACTGCTCGGGCGAAATACCGAAGGATTGCGAAATTCTAGGAAGAATCATGGCGTCTTCAATGGTTTTGATGCTTATCACATCGATGTAAAAACACCACATGAGCATAAAATCAAAAACATAAACTAGTTTTTGATTTTTCTCAAAAATGATTTCGTCCAATTGAATATTATCCATCATCCAAATTGGATCGCCTCCTTCTTCAGGATCTTTTACTTCAATGAGGGTGATTTCTTGTCCTTTTTCCCAATCATCGTTACTCACATAAAAAGATGCCATCTGTGAATTATCAAATCCAAATGCTTCTTGAATCATTTCATGAAAGGTTAGAAAACTATCATTAGACACCATTTCAATGTCTCGAAATACATCTTTTTCGTAATCGATTAATACTCTAAAATGAATAACTTTTTGCATGATTAATCACGTTTAAGTGGCTTCAAGTTGATCTCATCGGCTTTCCTTAAAAGAAGCTGATATGCATCATCATAATTATTGTCTATTTCTCCTTCGAGGATGGATTCTCGAATTGCTGTCTTTAAAACACCCACCTCTCTACCTGGATTCAACCCGAAGATATTCATTATCTCAGCTCCTCCAATGGGCGGTTCCCAATTTCTCAGCCTATCCTTTTCTTCCACCTCTATGCATTTTGATCGCACTTTTTCAAAGTTGTTCAAGAAGCGCTTAACCTTCAGCTCGTTTTTCGAAGTGATGTCAGACTCGCACAGAATCATCAGGTTTTCGAGGTCATCACCAGCGTCAAACACCAATCTACGCACACCAGAATCGCTCACTTTATCGTTGCTTAAGGCGATAGGACGTAAATGCAATTTGACCATTTTCTGAACGAAGCGCATCTTATGATCTTGAGGTAGTTTGAGTGTTCGGAAAAGTTTTGGAACCATTCGAGCGCCACGATCTTCATGTCCGTGAAAGGTCCAACCATGAACTTTGTCAAATCGTTTGGTATCTGGTTTGGCAATGTCATGAAGAATCGCGCTCCAGCGCAACCATAGATCACTGCTACGATCGGCAACATTATCCAACACTTGAAGTGTGTGGTAAAAATTATCCTTGTGGCTCACCCCATTTCGATGTTCGACACCATAGAGCTCAACCATTTTAGGGAAAATGATGTGAAGTAAACCGGTATTAAATAACAATTTGAATCCAAGGCTCGGCTTTGATGAAGCAATGATTTTATTCAACTCATCCGTTATGCGTTCTTGCGAAACGATGCGAATGCGATCACGTTGTGTTTCAATCGCCTTTAAGGATTGGTCTTCGATACGAAACCCGAGTTGGGTTGCAAATCGAATGGCGCGCATCATCCTTAAAGGGTCGTCTGAATAGGTGATAACGGGATCTAATGGTGTAACAAGCAATTTCTTTTCAATATGATTCAATCCGCCAAAAGGATCAATGATTTCACCATAGTCCTTATCGTTAAGACTGATGCTAAGTGCGTTGATGGTGAAATCCCTACGTGAGCGATCCTCGTGTAGCGTTCCGTTTTCGACCATCGGGTTTCGCGAATCATAACGATATGACTCCTTTCGTGCACCTACGATTTCAATGTCAAGTCCATCAGCAACAAACTGAGCGGTGCCAAAGCGTTCAAATATGTTCACTTTAGTGCCATCAAGTTTTTTCGAAAGCGCCTTGGCAAACTCAATACCTCGTTCGGAAACTACTATATCCAGATCTTTACTTGGCCGGTCTAAAATTAAATCACGCACAAAACCACCCACAATGAAGGCTTCAAGCTTTAATTCGTTCGAAACCTTTTGAACAGCTTCGAAAAGGGGTTTGTTGAGGTATGCTTTAATCTCGACTGACGTCATAGCTATTTGCGGATGATTCGAAAGGAATCGTCAGAATTGAATTTGATAATACTACTGGGCTTGGTTAAAAACTCGTCTAAGTCAATCACCATATCTACTGATTGCGAAATTAATAGCTCGGTTTCACTTACTCGAATCGGGGCCGGTTTTCCGCTCAAATTGGCTGATGTTGATACGATTGGCTTTCTAAATCGATCGATAATCGATTTAATAAACCCAATGTTCACTACTCGAATTCCCAATGATCCATCTTCAGCCAATAGTTCTTTAGGTAAGTTGCGAGGATTAGGATAAACGATAGTCGTTGGTGTATCGGACACCTCAATGATTTGATATGCTGCTTCAGGGATGTGAGCTACATATGCCTCTAGCATGGTTATAGAAGAAACCAACATGATCATACTTTTCTGAGGTGGTCGCTGTTTGATGTCGAAAATTTTAAGAATGGCTGTTGCATTACATGCATCGCAGGATAAACTCGCAATGGTATCGCTAGGGCAGAGGATTACTCCACCAGATCGCAGCACTGCCACCGCCTTGTCCATTTCTTGTTTTGCAATCATAAAACGTTCCTAGGGTTGATTTCTTTGGCACAGTTAAAATGTCCTTGTGGGCAAGCGTTAAATCCATGTAATCCACAAGGTCGGCAGTCCAACTTCGTTTCAAGTTGCACTATTTTCTTTCGATCGCTCAATGGTCCAAAACCAAAACCTGGAATGGTGCTGCAATAAATTACTGTTGTTGGCGCATTTGTCGCGCTGGCTAAATGCATTGGAGCTGAATCATTGACGTAGTTCATTTTGGCACCAGCCATTAAGGCGGCCGATTGAAGGAAACTTAATTTCCCGGCTAATACCTCAATCATATCGCGGTTCGCATTCGCTCGTATCCACTCGCAAATGGAACGATCATTTTTTGCTCCGAGTAGATATACTTTATGTTCGGAAGGAAGGAGCTGAATTAGTTCTACCCATTTTTCTTTTGGCCATTGCTTGGTATTCCACACCGATGTGGGTGCGATGCATACATATTCATTCACTTGAAATTGCGCCACCGAGGCCATATCCTTCGCGGTTGGATAAAGCCTAGGTTTCTCAGCTTGCTCCATCAAAACCAACGACTGAATTAACTTATGATTTCGATCTATTTCGTGGCCTCCATTGAATCGATGTATGATAGACTGAGTAAAAGCCCAAGAAAGGGGGTTTTTATCAAAACCAATTCGGGTTTTAGCACCAGATAAAGCAGTAATTAATCCAGAACTGAGGTAGCGATGGACATTCACGATCACATCGAATTTTTCGCTTCTAATGGCGCTAATCATACGCAACAAATTGCCCAACTTATTGGCTTTCTTATCCCAAACCCAGCAGGTTTTTAAAAATGGATGACCTTCAAATAAAGCTTCGTTTCCTTTTCGAACGAGCAAGTGCAATTCGTAGTTCGGATTCGACTTATGCAGGCTTTCGAGTATGGATGTCGCTAAAATCGCATCACCAAGGAAGCTTGTCTGAATGACCAGTATTTTTTTCGATTCAATCAAACAGCCACCTGAAAATCGCGAAGCACATCGTTTAACGAAGTTTTCTTATCCGTGCTTTCCTTTCGCTTGCCGATTATAAGGGCACAGGGAACTTGGTAGGTTCCAGCCGCAAATGTTTTTGGGATTGAGCCCGGAATCACGACAGAGCCGGCTGGAACCCGACCTTTTGTTTCGATGGGTTCAGCACCTGTAACATCAATGATTTTTGTACTCATGGTTAAAACCACATTAGCTCCTAAAACAGCTTCCCTTTCAATGTGAACGCCTTCCACAACAATGCATCGAGAACCAATAAAACAATTGTCTTCAATGATTACTGGCGCAGCTTGAACGGGTTCTAAAACTCCTCCTATTCCAACTCCACCACTCAAATGCACATTTTTACCAATTTGCGCACAACTTCCAACGGTAGCCCATGTGTCCACCATTGTACCTTCATCTACATAAGCACCAATGTTTACGTAGGAAGGCATCATAACGACACCTCTTGAGATATAGGCGCCATAGCGAGCGATAGCATGCGGAACAACTCGAATACCCTTATCGGCATAATTGCTTTTCAGGGCCATTTTATCGTAAAACTCAAGGGGTCCAACTTCGATGGTTTCCATCTTGCGAATCGGGAAATAGAGGATTACGGCCTTCTTAACCCAGTCGTTCACCTTCCAACCATCTTGAGTTGGCTCAGCGCAACGAAGTAGGCCATTGTCAATTTGATCAATGATTTGTTCGATACAATGTTTGGTGGTGTTGTCGTTTAGAAGCGATCGGTCTTCCCATGCCGAATGAATCAAGCCTTCCATTTCCTCGAGTGAATATGCCATAGAATAGAGTTTTCAGTCCGCGGCAAAAGTACAGTTTGTCTATTGCCATCAACCGTTGGCGAAGCTTTACCTTCGCAACATGCCGAGAACACTTGCTATAGACTTTGGAATGAAACGCACGGGGTTAGCCATTTCTGACCCTTTAGGTATGATAGCCAATGGGTTAGAAACGTTGGCTACAGATAAGTTAATGGATGGATTGCGTCTTTTAAATCAGAAAAAGCCCTTTGAGCGAGTGGTAATTGGTCATCCAAAACGCATGAGCGGTGAAGACTCGGCTGTCGAGCAAAACATTTTGCTTTTTATTGAAAGTTTTAAAAAAGTATTCCCATCGGTGTTAGTAGATCGCCTGGACGAGCGCTTCACGAGTAAAATTGCGATGCAAACGATGATATCTGCCGGTTCAAAGCGCAGCGACCGAAGAGACAAAGGAAACATTGATAAAATAAGCGCAACATTACTTTTGCAGGAATATTTAAACAAAGGCTAAAGGCATGATTTTACCGATAGTAGCATACGGAGATCCGATTTTAAAGAAAGAAGCAGTTGAAATTGAGAAGGATTATCCTGAGCTAAAAACGCTTATTAGCAATATGTTCGATACGATGTATAACGCCAACGGTGTGGGCTTGGCTGCTCCTCAAATTGGTGAAAGCATCCGATTATTCATCATCGATACCACGCCATTTACCGAGCGCGATGAAGATGAAAAGGATGAATTGTCCAAAGAAGAGCGGAAGCAATTAACC
>Ga0115566_10002253_pt1 | contig 16034 bp, 11 predicted proteins | sample COGITO_mtgs_1204_3_FD_87173 | JGI IMG/M metagenome (GOLD analysis project Ga0115566, IMG submission 87173) | Pelagic marine microbial communities from North Sea - COGITO_mtgs_120405 | ecosystem: Environmental > Aquatic > Marine > Epipelagic | place: Germany:Helgoland, sampling site Kabeltonne...
CAGCCAGCCATCCTCGATCATCAGTGAGGTGGCGCGGCCGATAGTCCGTTGTGTCGGTCTGAGGTCATGGCCCCACGCCTCCAGAATCCGCTGGGTATCGATGCTGATGCCGGGTTCTATGAGTGTGCGCTCGGGCATCCACTGATTGTGTACTCGCGGTGCCGCCACGGCGCTGGCAATGTTCATATCGAACACCATCGCGTTGAGCAGGGTTTGCAGCACGGTTGTAATGATCAAAGAGCCTCCGGGGCTGCCAGTGGCCAGCCAAGGTTGACCATCTTTGAAGACAATGGTCGGGGTCATCGAGGAGAGCGGGCGCCGGTTGGGGGCGACGGTATTGGCTTCACCCTGTACCAGTCCATAAGCATTGGCGGCACCGGCTTTGGCGGCGAAATCGTCCATCTCGTTATTCAGCAAGATGCCAGTACCGGGCACGACAATATGGGAGCCAAAGCTGAAGTTCAGGGTGTAGGTATTGGCGACGACATTACCGTCAGCATCCGCTACCGAATAGTGCGTTGTATCTCGACTCTCCGCAGGGATCGGATTACCGGGTCCTACTGTTTCAGCGGTATTGGCTCGGTTGGCCGCAATGAGTTGGCGACGCTCATCGGCATACGCTTTGCTGATCAGCGCGTCGGTGGGCACCACGGTTTGATCAGGATCGCCGAGGTAGCGGCTGCGATCGGCGTAAGCCAATTTCATGCTTTCTATCAGCCGATGTAGGTATTCCGCACTGTTGTGCCCGTAGGATTGCAGTGGGTAGGGTTCCAATAGATTGAGCATTTGCAACACATGGACACCACCGGAGGAGGGTGGTGCCACAGACACAATCTCGAACTCTTTAAAAATACCGCGGACCGGGGATCGCTCTAGCGCGCGGTAACCGGCTAGGTCGTCAGTCGTTATCAGACCGTCGTTGGCGGCCATATCAGCGGCAATGAGCGCAGCAGTTTCACCTTGGTAAAAACCATCGCGACCCTTATCGCGGATGCGCTGCAGCGTGCGGGCAAGGTCGGGTTGTTTGAACACTGCGCCCGGCGCGGGTGCCTTGGCGGATCCTTGGAGATAAATCCGTTTGGCTTCCGGATCCATCACTAGACGCTCGGCTCTGGAGGTCAGGCTCATATGCAACGCAAGGGGGGTGTCGAAGCCTTGCTCGGCAAGATCAATCGCGGGCTGTATCACCGTGGCGAGGGGTAACTTGCCATATTGAGTGTGCGCATGAACCAGACCTGCCACCGTACCCGGAACGCCAGCCGCTTGGCGCGAAAAATAAGCCTTTGCCCTATTGACGGTGCCATCGGCGTTGAGAAACATGTCGCGGGTAGCGGCAGCGGGTGCCGTTTCGCGATAATCGATGAAGATTTGCTCGTCGGTTTCTGCAAGGTGGACCAGCATAAAGCCGCCGCCGCCGAGATTGCCGGCACGGGGCAGGGTGACGGCCAGTGCAAAGCCTGTTGCCACCGCAGCATCGATCGCATTACCGCCTTGTCTGAGCAGGTCGAGACCTATTTCAGCCGCTAATTTTTCGGGGCTCACCACCATGCCGAGACGACCATAGGTGGGCAGCTGGGGGTTCTGGTAATCAATAATCGGCGTATCGGCAGCAAACAATGGCGGCGCAGTCTCTTGCGCCAGGGTGAGTGGCGCGAGCAATAGCATGGCGATGAAGGGTCTGATCGGCATGGAGTCCTCAGTGAACGCTAAGCGTCTTTCTAATCTTGTAAGGTAGCCTGTGCCGGCTTCCAAAACGGGCGAAAAGGCTACCATAACGACCCGCCGCTTGGGCACCTTGTTGCGCTACAATCTGGACCTACTTCACACTGATTTTTGGGGGCGCCATGCGGTTCAGTGAGCACCGACGGCAATATACGCTGAGCGGGCTGAGGCGGGACGACCTTCGGTCCGATCCGGTGGAGCTGTTTACGCAATGGCAAACTCAAGCGATCAACGCCGGATTGGCAGATCCGACCGCCTGTGTGCTGGCCACCGGTCAAGCGGGCGCTGGCTTGCGACAGCGTATGGTCTTGATGAAGGGGGTCGATGAACGCGGGCTGGTGTTTTATACGAACTATCAGAGCGGCAAGGCAGTGGCTTTGGCAGAGAGCCAACAAGCTTCGATGCTTTTTCCCTGGAATGAGTTGGATCGCCAAGTCAGTGTGACGGGCAGTGTCACTCAGATCGATGAACAGACGTCAGACGATTACTTCGCGTCGCGCCCCCGTGACAGTCAGCTGGGCGCCTGGGCCTCCGCGCAAAGCCAAGCGATCGATAGCCGAGACGCGTTATTGGCTCAGTGGGATGAGGTGAAGCGTCGCTTCGGTGATGAACCGATCCCGCGTCCGCCCCACTGGGGCGGTTACCGACTCGCACCGCTGACGTGGGAATTTTGGCAGGGTGGCGAGAACCGGCTACACGACCGCTTCCGTTACCAACGCGTGGATGACGGTTGGGAGATCACCCGATTGCAGCCTTAGTTCCTGTTGAAACAGTGCTTGCTGACACAGTGCTTGGTTAAATTGCTCTGCGGCTGAAGTAATGAGGCAATTTGGGCAAGCCCAGTAGGTGTCGTCTGACCAAGTCGAGTCCTGCCGCGGCGACCAGCTGCTGGAACATGCGGCGATCAGTCGGCAGCACGGTGTGCCAGGTGTGCAGATCCTCAGCAGTGCCCCAAGCCAGCCAGACCGTGCCGACGGGCTTATTTTCAGTGCCGCCCCCTGGTCCTGCGATGCCCGAGACCGCAATACCAATATCGGCCTGACTGCGTTGCAGCGCCCCTTTGAGCATTTGCTGCACCACCGCCTCACTCACGGCGCCTTCCTCTTCTAGTGTCGCTTCGCTGACGCCCAGAACCGAGTGCTTGATCGGGTTAGCGTAGGTCACAAAACCCGCCTCAAAAACCGATGAAGCACCCGGTTCAGCTGTCATCATTGAGGCAATTAACCCGCCCGTGCAGGACTCTGCGGTCACCAGTTTTTTACCTTGAGCGTGCAATACCTGCTGTACGGCGCCGGCGAGCGTCGTGTCGTCCGGTCCCAGAATATGATCGCCAAAAAGTCGCTCTAAAACTTGCCGACAACGTTGCACGTCTGGGGTATCTGCCGAGGCAGTGAGTTTGATTTCCAGTTGCGGCATCCCTGCGCGAAAACCCAGCACCACCTCTTTTGGCCACGGCGTCGCGTCATCATCAATCAATGCCTGCGCTGTCGATTCGCCCATCCCAAAGGTTTGTAGCCGCAGGCGATACAGTCCGCCACCGCCTAGCCTGTCGATCACCCTGGCGCATACCGCGGGCAGCATCGCCCGCAGTTCACTCGGAACCCCGGGTGTTGTCAGGATCAATGTGCCGGCAATGTCGAGGGCGAATCCGACGGCACTGCCGACTGGGTTGTGGATCAGCCCTGCTCCCTCGGGGAGCCATGCCTGTTTCAGGTTGGCGTCATTGGGCTCTATGCTGCGCTCTGCACACCAACGGCGCACGTGCTGCTCGGCATCGGGGTGCAGTACTAACGGAACGCCTGCCGCAGCAGCGACCAACTCGGCGGTTAAATCGTCTTGCGTGGGGCCTAAACCGCCATTCATGATCAGGACGCCAGCCCGCTGGGTCGACTCGGTGAGGGCCGCTACTAATCGCTCACGCTCGTCGCCTAAGGTGACTTTTTGGGCAATCTTTTGGCCGCTCACAATCAGTGCCTGCGCAATCATGGCAGAGTTGCTGTCGACGGTATCGCCGCTCATGAGTTCGTCACCCGTGAGTAGTAGATGAATGTCCGGATCGGGCATCATGAATTCCTTTCAATAATCGGTCATCACTAAATGATGAGTGAACACTAAGGCTTGAGTTGTGCTCAGCGTGCCCTACGATAACAAGGCGAGCTGGCAGAAGACTAGCTGATTCACTGTCTACTGACAGGATACCCCTCGTCTGAGTGCGCGTTGCATGGGTAAGGGAGTCGGCTACCCCTTATGGTGAGGCCAGTGGAGATGGTGAAGATACGGTAGTCAACCGCGCCGCATTATGGACTGGCGGGGTTGGGTGTCTCAGCGGACGCGCCGGGGTCTGTGTCACCTGCTGCGGCAGTGTCGGCGATGGGGGTTAAGCCGGGAGCTAAGCCGGGAGCTGAGTCGGGTTCTGAGTCAGGTTCTGAGTCAGGTTCTGAGTCACAGTCATCAGCGGTGCCACTCTCTGCTGTGGACTCCTTCGGCGGTTTGATGCCGCATCCGTCGACCAACGCAAAAAGCGAGAGAAAATCCTCTTCGGCAGGGGCATCGATGAACACTACGTCCACCGGTTGGGCCAACTCGAAGCGCCGCGTTGTGCTAGTCAGGCTCATCGTCCACTTATCAAAACTGAACTTTTCTGTCTCAGGCCGCAAATCGATCAGTCCCTCTAGCCCAGAGTCATCGAGCTTAACGGTGAAGCCCGAACTTGTGATATGGCTCACGGTACCGGTGAAGCGCGCTTGGCCGGCAGCTTTGAGTTTCTGCAAGTAATTGGCGGCTAATCGCCTGTTTGCCGCATTAACGGCTGCTCGCGATCGGCCTAAGGATCGTGTGATCTCCGCTAATTGTGCTACCGGATAGTGCGCGCTGGGGTCATTAGCCAGGCAAGCGCTAATTTGCAGGTGAACATAAAAGTCCAATGCTTTGCGCAGCGGTGATGTGAAGTTGGTATAGACCTCGGTAGCCAATCCCATGTGGGGGCCGGCGGTCTGAGATAGGTGTGCTCGTGACAAGAGTCTATTGACCATGTCGCGAAGTGGCAGCGCGTGGCCATGCTTGCCCAAGTCTGCCAAGACGGTGCGATAGCCCGTGACGGTGTCTATCGCGACTTCCGATAGGTCTTCGCGATGTTTTTGTAGGAAGGTTTTCGCTTCTCCCAGCCGGTCTGTGCGGACGCCTTGGTGATTGACAAAAGGGCCCGGCGCACCCGCATCGCGCAAAAATTTTCCAGCGCACTTATTCGCCGCAATCATGCATTCTTCGACTAAGTACTGTGATGCCATTTTTTCAAAACGTTCGATGCACTCGATCTGTTTGTTGTCGTCGAGCATCCAGCGGTATTCTTTTCGGGTCTCCATGACGAGTTCATGTTCTTCACGATGCTCGCGGAGTTTTCGGTACACCTGAACGAGCGCCTCTAGTGGGTTGGTATGAGCAATGAGCTCATCACTGCCACCGGTGATGTAGCGCTCGACCGTCGAGTAGGTGAGCTTTGCATGGGAACGGACGATGGCCTTGTGAAAGGCATACGATTCGACTGCGCCTGATTCCGCGATCTGCATCTGACAGACCAACGCCGGTCTTGGCACATCCTCTGCTAGCGCGCACAGCGCTTGTCCGATCGCTTCCGGTAACATCGGTATCACGTCGCCATGAAAGTAGACCGAGGCGCCTCGCTGAGCGAGCGACTGCGGTAGGTCGGCGATCTCGGTCAGGTAGGCAGTGGGATCCGCAACGGCAACCGATAATTGCCAGCCCTGCTGAGTCACCTCAGCATGCAATGCATCGTCAATATCGACTGTGCGGGCGCCATCTATTGAGACAAAGGGCAAATGAGTGAGATCAAGCCGCGACGGATCCTCCAGCGGGGCTTGCTGCGCCGCTGCCTGTACCAGAGGTTGGGCTGACTTGTCGGTCCACTCCGCTGGCAGTGCCGCTCTCGCCGCGCAGTAATGATTTTCGATGCCGGGCGTTTGTGCATTACCGAGGTGCTTCAACACCTTGGCTGATGGCTTGCCGTCTTTGAAGGGGTGGCGTAATAGCGCACAGGCGACGAGATCGCCGGCGGCGATGCCGTTGCGAGCATGGGGCGGAATAAATAACCAGCGTGACAGATTGGGTAAGTCGGGCACCACGAAAGTGGCTTTGCCCTTTTGCACAATACGACCCACAAATTCAGTGAGACCTGACTCAACGAGTCGCTCTATTTCGGCGACCGTGCGGCCTGCCTTATCCTGCTTTCCCTGTCCTTTTTTGGCGGGCCGGATACAAATAGCGATCTTGTCACCCGGCAGGACTTTGAGCATTTCATCCGGGGGGATAAATATTTCTCGGCCGTCAGCCGTCACCGCAAAACCGTAGCGGTGTTGTGTGCCCTTAACCGTGGCTTCGGTGTGCTCATTTTGGGCCTCGAGTTCTTCTCGAAGCCCTTTGAGTTGTGCCATCGCATTGCGATTGAACATAGCCGTTATCGGCTCCTACAGCGTTATTCTTGCCTCGGCACCAGGTTCGTAAAGATCCCGTGCGCCGAGACGCTAAGACAGGGTGTGATGCTATCGAACTTCTGGCCTCCTGTCAGGGAAGAGTGCGCGGTGGGTTTTAGTGCAGAGGCGTTGACACTGACTCGGGACACCGGTTTACTGGAGTAGCCCGAAATTTGGAGAGTAGGACACCGTCTGTGTTGATCCAAGCTGGCCGACTCCGGCCGCTTAAGCAGACCGACTTGAGTATGCACGTCGTGCTGCAGCTTTATCGCCCCTTTATTTCTCTTATAGTGCGCCCCGTGGCGCGTCTCGCCTGGCGCGCTGTGCGCTCAATTCCCTTTATTGATAAGGAAAAAATATGGCTCTAAACACTGCTGAAACCCGTGGAATAACGACTTTAGAACCGGCGCACCAGAAGATTTACGTGCTCGATACCAACGTGTTACTCCATGATCCGACTGCAGTGACCGCGTTTGCGGAACATCACGTGGTGATTCCGATGACCGTGCTCGAAGAGCTTGATCGGATCAAGGATCGTCGTGATAAGACGGTGAGCCGAGAGGCGCGCATTGCCATACAGCTGATCGATAAGGTGGTGGGGAATTCAGCCCCCAACGACATTCAGAGCGGCGTACCGATTCCGGGATCAAACTTTGATGAGCGTCGGCTGGGAACGCTGGCAATTTTCCCCGATCAATTAATCACTGAAGACGCCACGGTCCCTTTTCTCAACACCAATGAAGACCAAGCTAACGATAACAGGATCATTAACGTTGCACTGAGGCTGAACGCCGATCACCCCAACGCGTTTGTTTGTTTGGTGACCAAAGACATCAATATGCGTATCAAGGCAAAAGGATCTGGACTCGAACACGTCGAGGACTACCGTCATGATCGGGTGCTCGACGACATTGATTTATTATCAACAGGCTATGAACGATTTCCGGGGAACTTTTGGTCTGCTATCGAGCAGGTAGACACCGTGCGGGAGGATAACCTGACGCTGCATCGTATTCCGCGAAGCGAACTCCCCAACGCCTACTCGAACCAGTTTGTTTACGATGATGAGGCCTTTATCGCTTACGTTGATCATCTTGACGACGCCCATGCTTACCTTGCAGTGGACAGCCATGATCATTTGATGAAGCAACGGTTTTGGGGGTTGGCGCCGCGCAACCTAGAGCAGGCGATGGCGATGCGGCTGCTCGACAATGAAGATGTCGATATGACGGTGCTCACAGGTCCTGCGGGGTCGGGTAAAACGCTCCTAGCCTTAGCCTATGGGTTGCATGCGATTCTCGAGCAGCGTAAATACAATAAGCTCATTGTCGCGCGCTCGACACCGCCCATGGCGGAAGACATCGGGTTCTTACCTGGAACCGAGGAAGAGAAGATGGCGCCTTGGCTGGCGGCCTTTGACGATAATTTAGAAATCTTGCACGGCGGCGATGAGTCCGCGAATGGCAGTATTGAATACGTCAAAGAGCGCGCCAATATTCAATTTAAGTCCTTAAACTTTATGCGGGGGCGCTCTTTCAACCGGGCCTATATCGTGATTGATGAGGCGCAGGGTTTGACCCAATTTCAGTTGAAGTCGATCATCAGTCGTGTCGGCGCTGACTCCAAGTTGGTGGTGCTGGGCAATCTGGCGCAAATCGATAACAAGTACATTTCCCCCCTGACATCGGGGCTCACTTACTTAGTGGAGAAGCTCAAACATTACCCTCACGCAGCGGTCATGCACGTTAACGGAATCGTGAGATCGCGTTTGGCTGCGTTTGCAGAGGAAAATTTGTAACGGGTAGCGAGCGGTTGATCGGTCTTAGCGTATTTGCTTCTCGATGGTTTCTGCCGGATTGTCAAACAGCAGAAATTCCAATCGCAGCTCAATCCGCCACGCACCATCGCGATCAAAGTAGGGCTCATCGACGCGCCAGTTGTAGCTGGGCTCAATCTCCCAGAAAAGAAAATCCCTGATGGCTTGGCGGCGAAATCGTGCACCCACCTTATAGTTTTTGACTAAATCGTAAGGCTCGGTTTGTCCATCCGCTCCAACATACAGCCAGGTTGCACCCACCCTGCCGCTATCGCCTTGCCAGCCGCGCGCATAAGACAGGCTGGTCGACCACTCGGTGCCGTCGGTCTTCTCCCCATAGAGAAAACGAGTATAGGCGCGCAGCAGCTCTCGCTCACGGAGCGCTTTGTCGACGACGAAGCGCGACGAACCATAGCCACCGTCACCTAGGTCGTAGGTAAACCGTTGCGTGAACCGGAAGCTGACATCCCGCGCCCAGTCGTCCTGGTAGCGGTATTTCACCCCTGGCTTAGGGCCCGATCCGCCAAAGCCTACCGTGATATCAAATCGGTGTTTGCGGATTTCATCGCGTGGGCCCACTTGGAGCTGCAAGCCGATGCGGTCTTCAGAAGGATCTTCGACGCCATCATCACTGAAGTCGTCCATGTCCTCTCCGCGAAAGACCAAATCGAGTCGCTTTGAGATTTGCGGCAGGCTGACTTTGCCCCCAAGACGGAACTTAACCTCGTTCTCTAGGCGCTCATCCCAGTTGTAAATGGTGCGAAGGCGCAATCGCGATTCGGCTTGCTCTAGGTCGCGCTCGTCGTTGCCAAAAAAGTTATCGACCCACTGGGTCATTTCGTTCGCTTTGCGAGACGCGTAATCATGCCCCCCATCAATCCAGCCTTCGTCACCGGGCCCGATCTCTGAGTCGACAGCCTCGTCAGCATTGGTCGCGTCAGTGGTGGCTTTTGCGGTGACGTCAACAGAGCTCATTTCATCGTCCAACTCACTATCTTGCGCGTTGACCATGCCGGCACTGAGTGCCCAGATAATCACTAGTGGCGCGACGGGTGAGACAAAACGATAATGACATTGGCGTGCTGAGGGCATGGCTAATCTGTCTGACGTGGCTGAGTGGAGTGGCTGTAGGGTACACTAACTAAATGACTTCTGTAATGATCGTACTGCAGGCAATTCTGCCGCAGCATTGGCTTTCGCGCGCCATCGGCAAGCTGGCGGGGTTGTCGAAACCCACCTGGCTAAAAAACGTGCTAATCCGCGCTTTTATGTATCGCTACGATATTGATTTGTCGGTGGCCGAGTGCGATGACGCTGAGGCGTTCTCGGATTTTAATGCCTTTTTTACACGCGCTCTGCGCGACGATGCGCGGCCACTGACTGCCTCTGAGTGGTGCCACCCCGCGGATGGCGTGCTGAGCCAGCGAGGTGTCATTGAAGAGGCTAGCTTGATTCAGGCCAAAGGCCGTCGTTATCGTGTGGACGAATTATTGGCGGGTTCAGCGGAGGAGGCGGCTCGTTACCGAAATGGCTGCTTTGCGACCACGTATCTGTCGCCCAGAGATTATCATCGGGTGCACATGCCGATCGGTGGTCGCTTGGTCCGAACCCGCTATGTTCCCGGTGACTTGTTCTCTGTTAACGCCGCAACCGTGCAGCGCGTAGAGGGTTTGTTAGCGCGCAATGAGCGCTTGGTCTGTTTTTTTGAGACTGATAACGGCGGCTTTGTTGTCGTGCTGGTGGGCGCGATGATTGTTGCCGGTATTGCCACCGTATGGGGGGGGAGAGAGCTGCCGGGTGCCGGTGCGATTCGCGAGTCTGTTTGGACGGTCGAAGAAGCGCCCTTCTTCGCCAAGGGTGCGGAGATGGGTCGCTTTTTTCTCGGTTCCACAGTGGTGATGGTCACAGAGGCGTCCGATCTCAACTGGTGTGATGCGGCTGGTGATGCTGTCGAAGTTCGTGCTGCGTTGGCGACATAACGGTGCCGTGAGCGCGTGATGTCATCCTGCGCTTGCGTCACGATCCAGATTGCAGATCTGCTCTGATACGCAAGTAGCTGTCGAAGCGTTGCGGGCTAATGGCACCCTCAGAGACGGCATTCAGCAATGCGCAGCCCGGTTCACTCTGATGTCGGCAGTCGCGAAAGCGGCAGTGGCCTAACAGGGGCTGAAATTCCCGGAAGCCTCGCTCCACCTCCTCGATCGGTAAGTGGCTCAATCCAAAATCGCGGACACCCGGTGAGTCAATGAGGCGTCCGCCCTGGGGGAGCGCAAAGAGTTCAGTAGTGGTGGTCGTGTGCCGACCTTTATCGGCGACGACAGACAGGGCGCCCACGCGAATCGCGGCGTCGGGTAACAGACGTTGTATTAACGATGACTTGCCAACACCCGACTGGCCGACCAGTATCAGTGTGTCATGACCGATCACCTTCATCAGATCCTCTGCATGCGGCATGTTGTGGTCAGTGATGAGCGTTCGGTAACCCAGTTCCGCATAGACCGCTAGCTGATCTGCTAGTGTCGTGCCCGCGATCAGATCTGCCTTGTTAAGTACCAGCACCGGCTCCACGTCGATATACGCGGCGGCAACAAGATAGCGGTCTAGCAGGTGCGGTTGTGGCGCGGGTTCGGGCGCAAACACGACCAGCATTAAATCAATGTTAGCGGCGATCGGTCTGAGTCGACCGCGAATATCGGGTCTTTGGAGCACATTGCGGCGTTCTATTAGGGCGCTGATCACACCGGTTTCTTCGGAGGGTGTCCAGAGCACCTGGTCACCGGCGACGGGGGGCGTCAGATGGGCACGTAAATGGCAGAGCGTGCGCTGCCCGTCATCATGTTCCACCAGCACCTGTTTTCCGTAACTCGCAATGACCACCCCCGCCTCACCTGCATCGTTCAGGTCGATGCCAGAATGCGTCCGCTGCGCCTTTATGCGGCGCGCCTGTTGATCGGTAAGGCGATGCTTGGTCATCGTGGTAGTGTATGCCACCTGATCCCTATTAGCTTGGTGATCTGTTAGGCGATTGGGTTGGCGGCAGCAAGAGGAGCACGCACTTGGCAGTGAATGATCACAACTTAATTTGGGTCGATTTGGAAATGACGGGTCTCATTCCCGAGCAAGATCGAGTGATCGAAATTGCCACCATCGTTACGGATACCGATTTAACGATATTGGCAGAAGGCCCTGTTATCGCCATTCACCAAGCGCCCGCTGTTTTGGCCGCTATGGATGAATGGAATACGCGGACGCACACCCGTTCGGGATTAGTCGATCGAGTCGTGGCCAGCACGTTTTCAGAGGACACAGCCGCAGCAGCGACATTGGCATTTTTGACTGAGTGGGTGGGGCCGGGTCAGTCGCCCATGTGCGGTAATTCGATTTGCCAAGATCGTCGTTTCATGGCGCGTTACCTGCCTGATCTGAACGCTTTTTTCCACTACCGCCATCTCGATGTGAGCACGCTCAAAATACTCATGCAACGTTGGAGACCAGACTTACCCGAGGCCCCCAAAGCCGGCGCGCATCAAGCCTTGGCGGACATTCGTGAGTCGATCGAGGAACTGCGTCACTACCGCGAGCACTTCTTGCGCGTGTAGACGCATTGTTCGACGGGGCGTCCGCGGCACTCGTTCACTGGTCACTCGTGCTGCGCCAGCGCCCATTCGATATGCTCTTGCACGACAGCTGAGGAATCCGGTAACGCTGCGCGCAGGCTCTGTTTAATAGCGTCCGTCGTTGTGGCGTTGCCCAATGCGATGGCAACGTTACGCCGCCACCGCTGAAACCCAATGCGCCGAATGGCGGAGCCTTCCGTCCGCGCTAAAAAGGTGGGCTCATCCCAGGCAAAACACTCCAGCAGATCGATGGCGTCGAGTTGATGGCGAGGGCTAAAGTCAGGCTCGCTGGTTGTTTGGGCGAACTTATTCCAAGGACACACTAATTGGCAGTCATCGCAGCCGTAGATGCGGTTGCCCATTGCCGGACGCAAGTCCTCGGGAATCACCCCGTCATATTCGATGGTGAGATAAGAAATACATTTGCGTGCGTCGAGCACCCAGGGATCAACGAACGCGTTGGTAGGACAAACATCTAGGCATGCTCGACAGCTGCCGCAGTGATCAACCGTTTTAGGGGGGTCTTTGGGTAAGGGAATATCGGTATAGATCTCGCCCAAGAAAAACCACGATCCAGCTTTGTCGTTGAGCAGCATCGTGTTTTTACCGATCCAGCCTAACCCCGCGTTCTCGGCGAGTGCGCGCTCTAGTACCGGGGCACTGTCCACAAACGCACGATAGTGCCCACTGCCCAAATGGGTTTCAATTTTTCTCGCCAGTTTCGCCAGCCGTGAGCGAATCAGTTTGTGATAATCGCGTCCTAGGGCGTAGCGCGAAATGTAGGCTTTATCCGATTGCGCGAGAATAGCGCTGGGGTCTGCTCCGTCGGGTAAATAGTCCATTCGCGCGGTAATTACCGTGCAAGTGCCCGGGATTAAGGCGTCGGGTCGACTGCGTTTGTCGCCGTGCCGAGCCATCCATGCCATCTCGCCGTGGTAGCCAGCCTGCAACCATTTGTCTAAATAGTGACGGTGTTGGCTGAGGTCGATTCCGGTAAAGCCCAGTGCTTGAAATCCTAATGCCTCACCCCAACCACGAATGGTGTCCAGCAAGTTCTCCGTCGAGCCTGGCGAGTCAGTGGCGATGTGGGACGCGTCTTTCATAGCGAGATTGTGACAGATGACGTGCTTGGCGCGGTACACTTGTCTGATGTCCCCGTCTTTCCCCCACAAAGGCAGCTGTTTTCTCGCCGACGAAGCTGCCACATTGGCTTGTGGTGAGCGTCTTGCTCGTCAGATTGCATCGCCCGCCGTGATCTACCTTCGAGGCCAGTTGGGTGCGGGAAAAACCACCCTCAGCCGGGGATTTCTGCGAGGTAGAGGGCATCTCGGTTCAGTCAAGAGCCCCACTTACACGCTGGTGGAGCCCTATGAGGAGGTATCGGACGGGCCGGTTTTTCACCTGGATTTATATCGCCTCGGGGGTGAGCAGGAGCTGGCTTATCTGGGCTTAGACGATTATCTGGCAACGCGCGGTGTGCTGCTCATCGAATGGCCCGAGCGTGCTGAGCGCGCGCTGCCGGCGCCAACGATTGAGCTGACGTTATTGCCGCAAGCGGCCGGCAGAACACTGCACCTGATGAGTGTCGAGGCAGCGGCACTGGCTGCCTTGTCACATGACGCGGCGTAGACGATGACGGGCGTGATACTGGCAGGCGTCATGTGCGCGGCCCCAGTCTGCACGAACACGCTGGTAGGGCGATGGGAGGATCCGTCTGAGTGTTCCCGAAGGCAGATGCGACGATGAAGCGCTGTTGCGTGCAGACGGTCTTATCACTGAAGCGGAGTGCCAAAGCGAGGTCTAACGGCGATCGTTTTTGGGCGCATCTGTTGCTGGTCGTGACCTTGTTAGTGTCGGCCATCAGTGCGAGCCCCATCGCCTGGTCTGCTGAAGTAGATGCGGTGCGCTTGTGGCGTGCACCGGATCATACCCGGATCGTATTGGACCTCTCCGACGCTGCCGAATTTAAAACCCTGACATTAGAGAACCCAGATCGTCTGGTGCTCGACCTGTTCGATACGCGGCTCAATACGACACTGTCGGCGCTGCCTTTGGCAGAGACGCCCGTCGCGGGAGTTCGGGCAGGTATTCGTCAGGGCGTCGATCTGCGCTTGGTTTTTGATCTGACTGCGCAGGTCACCGTGTCGGTTTTTTTATTGCCGCCAAATGAGTCAACGGGTCACCGGGTGGTGGTGGATTTATTTGATGCAGCTAATGCTGTGGCGGCCGCAGCGCCTACTCCAGCGCCCGTGCGATCAGTCGACACGCTGAATGCTCGGCGCGATATTATAATTGCGATCGATCCGGGCCACGGCGGTGAAGATCCCGGGGCATCGGGACCAGGCGGGTTGCGTGAAAAAGTGATTGTCTTGCAGATTGCCCGTCGGCTTGAAGCGCAATTAGCAAAAATCCCAGGATTTAACCCCGTGCTGATTCGTACCGGTGATTATTATGTCAGTCTGAAAAGCCGTCGAGATCAGGCACGATCCCTTCAGGCGGATCTTTTCATTTCCATTCATGCCGACGCCTTCCGAGAACCTTCGGCGCGCGGGGCATCGGTCTACCGGTTGTCGACCCGCGGGGCTAGCTCGACCACGGCGCAATACCTCGCCGATACTGAAAATGAGGCAGATCGGGTCGGCGGCGTGCAATTGGGAGAGATGGATCCCATGCTCGCAGGGGTATTAGCAGACCTCTCGATGACGGGCACGCTGACGACCAGTCTGAACTTGGGCCGGTTAATTTTGGAGCAGATAGAGGGAGTTGCGCGCTTGCATAAGCAGCAGGTCGAGCAAGCCGGCTTTGCGGTACTGAAGTCGCCCGATGTCCCGTCGTTATTAATTGAGACTGGTTTCATCTCTAACCCGCAGGAAGCCCAACGACTCGCGACACCGGCTTATCAGGATAAAATGGCGCGAGCGATTCGTCGTGGCATACAGAGCTGGTTTGCGCGGCAGCCGCCACCGGGTACGCTGTTGGCTTGGCAGCGAGAGCAAGGAGGGCGAGAAGTGACGATTGCAGCCGGTGATACGCTCTCGCAGATTGCCGAACAATTTGGGGTGTCCGTTGCCGAGATTAAGTCGACCAACGGGTTAAGTCGTGATGTGATCTACGTTGGGCAAACCTTAGTGATACCGGAGGCGCCGTAGTGGTTTCGATCCGTATTCTTGAACCGCGACTCGCGAACCAAATTGCCGCCGGCGAAGTGGTGGAGCGGCCGGCATCGGTGATCAAAGAGGCCATAGAGAATAGCCTCGACGCGGGTGCCAAGCGTGTCGAAGTTGACGTTGAGGCGGGTGGTGTCCGGTTATTGCGAGTGCGCGATGATGGACAGGGCATTGCAGAATCTGATTTAGCTTTGTCGTTGGCGCGACATGCTACGAGCAAAATCCACTCTATTGAAGATCTAGAAGCGGTCGCCTCGTTGGGGTTTCGCGGTGAGGCACTGGCCTCTATTGCCTCGGTTTCGCGGTTACTCCTCACGGCGAATCAAGACGATGATTCCTCTTTCGGTCATCAGGCACTTAGCGAGGGCCGGGATATGGCGGTGACGGTGCGTCCTGCGCCACATCCTAGGGGCACGACGCTCGAAGTCAGGGATCTTTTTTATAACACGCCAGCGCGCCGCAAATTTTTGCGCACGGATAAAACCGAGTACGGCCATGTCTATGAGGTGGTCAAGCGTCAGGCGTTATCGCGACCCGATGTCTCGTTTACGCTGCGTCATAATGGCAAGCAGACACTGCAACTGGCTGCTGCTGAGGATGATGCACAGCGTGCACGCCGTGTCGCGCAAATTTGTGGGGCGGACTTTGCAGAGCACACGGTGCCCATTCAGCGCGACGCGGGTGACTTGCGGTTGTGGGGCTGGGTCGCCGAGCCGACTTTCTCTAGAAGCCAGGCCGATCTGCAATACTTTTTTGTGAACGGCCGCGTGATTCGCGACAAGCTGGTGTCTCACGCTATCCGACAGGCCTATCGAGATGTGCTGTTTCATGGCCGCCATCCCGCCTTTGTTTTGTTTTTGGAGGTGGATCCTGCAGGCGTCGATGTCAATGTTCATCCAACCAAACATGAGGTGCGGTTTCGCAACAGCCGCGCCGTGCACGATTTTCTTTTTGGCACCCTGTCACGTGCGCTCGCGGATGTGCGACCCGGTCAGTCGGTTGCCACCAGTGAGATCACCGCAAGCGAGCTAGCACCGCATCAATCTAGTATGGGATTGCCCGTCGGCGGTCTCTCGTCGACCAGTGGTTTGTCTGAGTTCCCTCACGATCGGTCTCAGGGCCTTGCGGCGGACGGTGTTGGTGCGGGTATCTACCGACCTGCCGCACAAGGCTGGCGAGGCAGCGTGTCGCAGCCCTCTTCAAGTCCGCAACCGGAGTTTTCCGG
>Ga0115566_10002256_pt1 | contig 16023 bp, 26 predicted proteins | sample COGITO_mtgs_1204_3_FD_87173 | JGI IMG/M metagenome (GOLD analysis project Ga0115566, IMG submission 87173) | Pelagic marine microbial communities from North Sea - COGITO_mtgs_120405 | ecosystem: Environmental > Aquatic > Marine > Epipelagic | place: Germany:Helgoland, sampling site Kabeltonne...
TAAAGTATATATATAAGTTTACAAAAAACTAAAAAAGTATACTTATAAGTTTACAAAAGACAATATGTTGTCCATTTAATAGCTACTATAGTGTTAACTAAACCAAAACAAATAAGATGAAAGAAAAAGATTTAATTAAATTAGGTATGACTAAGCAAACAGATAAATCAGATGAGTCTAACCCATTCCATTACTATACTTTAGATATTACACAAGGACTTTCATTTATATCTAATAGTAACGATGAATCTGAAGGTGATAAATGGTTTGTTGAATTTTTTGATACTGAAATACCAGTCAGATATTATGATTATGATAAAGTAAAATTGTTATTTAACTTAATTGAAGATGGGATATTAAAACAAAACAAAGATGTGTAAAGAAACTATTATAGAAGCTTTAATTTCTGCATCAAAGTGGGGTAGTTGGTCGTATGATTTAAAAGAAAGAGACAGACAGGGTAAAACTAAATTAGAGGACTTTAAGAAATGGAGAAGAGAGATAATGGAAGATATTTACAATGACTATATAAACCAAAACAAAGATGAAAATAAGTAAACATACAATATTCGGACAGTTCCACGTATTACCATTCATTAAGATAACATATGACAAAACACTCAATGGAGAATATGAATTAATAATTGGGTGGATTAACATAGGAATATCATTTGCATTTAAACCAAAACAAAGATGAAAAATAAATTAATAATAATAGGATTAGCTATTCTAATGTATAGTTGTTCCACTAGTAAAGACCTAGGGAATGGTACCTTTAAGAATGGATACTCATTAAATAAATTTAGCACTGTTAACTACGATGTTGTTTTAAGTGATGTAGTAATAGCACACGTTACATCTATAGAATGGGAATACTTTAAGGGTGAGCTAGTTAGAGAAATATCAGTAACAACTAAAAATCATATGTCAGATAATGATGTTATTGATATGATAAAATTCCTACACTCTAAATACCCTGACTTTAAGATAGAGGTAAACAATGATAATACTGATAAGTTTAACGTGAACTAAAATAAAAGAAATGGATAGTATATTAGTAATAATATTAGGGTGGGAATTATTTAAATACACTATAAGAAGAATGTGTAAGCCCTTCCCCTTTATTAAAATAAACCAAAAGAAAGAAAATGGATAAGGATACATTAATAAATAAACTAACTTTATTAGATACCCAATCTTATAGGTGTATAAGGATATGTAATAACAGAATGATGAATGAATCGATAGACATAAAAGAACCTAACCAATATAGGTACGATCTTTATAACGTTTATAAGGAATTAACAGTAGAACAACTTCATAAGTTATATCACATCAGAAAAAACAATAATTAATATGTGGTATTTATTTAACAGATGGTTTGACTTAAACATATCTTGGTTTTTTGTTAATGGGAGAAAAATAGACTCTTATAATGAAAAATTAAAGAAAAAATATGGTAAGGGTGTTGACATTTAAGTAAAAATTACGTACATTTATTATATGGGATTAACAAAACAATTATATGAGAGTTACATGTTAGACGGTAGTGTTGAAAATAACTACTACGAAAAGGTTTCATATATTAGAGGTTCTGTTAAACCAAAAAAAAGTAAGAAATGTGAATCAAAAAAGTTGAATCTAATTCTTACGAGTAAGATGGAAGTCGATAATCAAGTTGATTCACATTAGTTCTTTGAAAATATGGGCTCGAAAGGTATTGATTGGGTATAACCATGAGAGAGTAAGCGTGTCGTCATTGGAGCGTTAATCCGAAAAACAGTCATAACTGACAACAATTCAAACATAGAGCTTGCTCTAAACGAAAACATTCTTTTGAATGGTGCCTCAGGTACTATTGCGAAAGAAGAGGTTGTATTCGCCTAAGAGGATACAAAAAATTCGAATATGAAACAGTGTAATCAAGTTCATAGGGGAATTAAAACAATGTGATTATGGTTTGATAGTTTTGGAAACTATATATTTTGTCTGTTTTGAAAAATAGAATACACACGTAGAAAACCTTTTAAGGGTACAGCAAGACGAGGGTTTAATTATGGACCCACCAGTTAGTGATAATTGGTTAAAAATTGGATGAATTCAGGGAACTCTTAACACGTAATGGTGATGACAATCCTGAGCCAACCCTACAGAGTAGGAAGGTGCAGAGACTACCTGAGATATATCGATATATCTTAATAACAGGAAGTAGTTAGGGTTAGTAACCTAATGAAAAAGCGTCCGACAACTTACTTAATAATAAGTTGATGATATAGTCCGAACCTTATAGAAATATAAGGAGATTTCGCAACTCCCTCCGGGTCCACCATAACAGTACTTACCACACTTCTCATAAGAACAGTGTATCAGGGTAAGTCTTTTATAGAGTTTCCTTATTCTCTAAAGATAAGGTGGTGGTAGTGTCGATTAAAATTAATAATTTTAAACTTCAGTCGTCCCTAAATATTAAAACCTCATCAGAAATGGTGGGGTTTTTTTGTTTTTAAAATTAACGATAAGGTAACAATTATTTAAACTTAAAAACTTACCTTTTTAATGTTAATATAGTAATTATTATATAACGTAAAAATAAAATTTTATATCATGAAAATATTTATCATTATATTATGGTTCTTACCTGTATCAGACACCATAATAAAAAACAAAAGTTTAACAGTTGGTGTTGAAAAAGAAACGCCTACATATTTCAACAACCTTAAGGTAGAGGACTACCGAAGTGAAATCGATACAAGTTTCAATTATATGGGTGACATATTTGATGTTTTCCCAGAATTAAATGATATAAAAAGAAATAAATAACTTTACATAGTAAAAAACATACCCTATACTTAAACATAATAAAAAATAAAAAATAAATTATGAAAAAAGTTGAAAACGGAAAAAACGTTGTGGTACATTATACTGGTAAATTTGAAGATGGGTCAGTATTTGATTCTTCGTTAACTGAAGGAAGAGAACCAATTAAAGTAGTATTAGGTCAAGGTAATCTTATTAAAGGGTTCGAAAATGGTTTAATAGGTATGAATGAAGGTGAGAAGAAAACTGTTAAAATTACACCGGAAGATGGGTATGGTGAATATCTAGATGGTTTAGTTACTGAGGTTAGTAAAACACACGCACCTGACACTGTTAAGGTTGGTGATGTATTAAAGTCAGAAGGACCTAAAGGGGTTATTAATGTAACTGTAACGGAAATATCTGAAGAAACTATTAAATTAGACGCTAATCACCCTATGGCTGGTAAAAATTTAGTTTTCGATTTAGAAGTTGTGAGTGTTGATTAAAAAAAAATATCTTTAGGGTATTGACTCTTTAAAATATTTTATCTAATATTGTATCAATAATAACAAAAAGATAAATTTATCAAAGATGAGTGTAAAAAACACAAAAAACAGAGAAGAGGCGTTGGCGTCTCTATTTGGACCTTCTAAGACAGAGGTACCAACAGAATCATTAACTTACATTAGAAAAAACCCAAAGAGATTTGTTCAGAAAATTACTGAAATCTACGGTTTAAATTCAGTAGTTAAATGGGTAGGTGAAAAAGCGTAAGTAATAAACCTAAAATTAATTAAAAGGGTGGTAAGTTTTACCACCCTTTTATGTTTATAATAAAAAATAAAATATGAGTGATTTTAATGAATTAATTAACTCTACTAAACCTACGTTAGTAGACTTTTATGCTGACTGGTGTTCGCCATGCAAAATGATGTCCCCCATAATTGATGAGACTAAAAAAGATTTAGGTGGTAATGCAACAATATTAAAGGTGAATATTGATAATAACGCTTCGGTTGCAAATAAATATGGAATTAGAAGTATACCGACATTAGTATTGTTTAAAGAAGGTGAGATAGTTTGGAGACAGAGTGGTGTCCCAGCTAAAAACTTAATAGTGGAGACAGTTAGAAAATTTATATAAATATTTTAAATTAGATACTTATATTATAATAACATAAATAAAAAAAATATTATGGAAATTTTAAGTAAAGTAATTAACAGTAAATTTTTTATGTCAGGTGTGATAGGTGCTATTACCGTTGCATTGGTAATAAACGGTAGTACAAATTACGCTTGGTTTGCAGGTGGAGTGGGAATTAGACAATTCCTATTATCATTTAAATCGTAATAAAGTTTTTTAGTAAATATAAAAAAGCCCATATATTGTGGGTTTTTTTATGCCCTTAAGATATTTATAGATAATAATAATAACTAAAGTTTTTTAAATGAAGAAATTAATTAAATTTATTATGAAATTATTTAAGGATATGTTGACAGAAAATACTAAGTACTCTCAAGGTAGAGTTTATCTTTTAGTGGCTGTTATTACTTATTATGTGACATTAGGTGTCTTAATGGGTGCTGGGTTACACAAGTCTAACGAAGGAGATGGTTTAGACATGAGTAAATTTGAAATTATAATTGAGGCTCTTAAATTTGCTATGATGTTGTTTGGTGGTTATGTGTTTGGTGGTAAATTCGTTGATGTTATTAAAGTTGTTGGGGGTAAAAAAGATATTACGGATGAAAATTAGGTTAACAGAGAACCAATATAGAAGATTACTAAAAGAGAATGATACTGATTTTCTTAATGGTATGGCTAACTTTGCGGAAATAGGTAATAAAATTAATAAATTTATTGCTAGGTTGTTTATAACAATAGATGTTAATGAAAATTTCCCCAAAGGGATAATCGAACGGGATAGGGGATTAATTAAAAGTTTAGTAGAATATAGTGGTGGGTTTTCAAGGGAAGTTGCAACGCTTTTGGCGTATAATTATGTAAAATATCGTGATTTAATAGAAAAAGGTGAGGTAGAAGAATTAATTGGTTTACCTTTAGAATTTTATGGTGAATTTAGTTGGAATGGTACCATTCCTGTTATGGCGTTCATCAACGGACAAGTGTCTGGTGTGTATAGTGGGTACGCTACTTCTCCTGAAGAATTTTACGAAAAAATGTTGGAGGGTGACTATGAAGATGTAGATGATGAAGGGTATGATGTGGATTGGGATCACTCCTATGTAGATTGGGAAATTGATCATGATTGGGCAGGTGAATCTTTGGGAAATCAATTGGGGGAATTAGATAAAGATGACGTTATAGATGATATAGAACTAAAATGAAATTAAGATTAACAGAGGGTCAATATAAAAGATTATTATCTGAGGATAAAAGGGGTAGGTTTAATACTGTTACACCCCAAGTAATTAAGTTAATGGAGTTAATACATAAATTCCACAAGATATCCTCAAAAGAAGAAACAGTAAAATTTTTAATTAGAGATATGGGTCTCACTAATAATGGAGCGTTAACTATATGGAATAGTTGGGTTAAAGATTTTAGTTCGTTAGATATAGATTCATATAAAGACTTATTAGGTAAAGAATTGGAATTTAAGGGTGTATATACTGTAAGTGCCGATTTACCAGTTTATTTATGTGGAAGGGGACATTTACCTGGATATGTAACGGTAGAAGCATCTTCAGAGGAGGATGCGTTAGACAACCTACAAAGAGGTGAATATATTAGTATGGAAATAGACGAATATAGTAATGAGTGGAGAAACCCTGATTTGGATTACGATACTGAGGACGCTGATATAATGGAAGATATGGTGATAGAACATATTAATGATTATGGTATAGATGAAATAATAGATGATATAGAACTAAAATGAAAATAATAATAACAGAGGAACAATATAAAAGAATCCTTAAAGAAGGGATGTACATCGATGATAAAGGAGAACTTATGGATGATAGTGATGATAAACCTGTAGATAAATCTATTGATATACCCAATGGAACAGAGATAGTCGATGTTTTAATTTATGTGGGTACTGATGAGTTTGTGGTTCCTGGACATTATGGTGAGGCTGCGGTTTTAAAATGGTTTGGTGATACTGATGATGAGGGGGAAGGGGTTATAATAAGAGAAAATGTTGAAGAAGAAGGTAGTGTAGAAACGTTACATATGAAAGGTAAATTAGAGTGGAATGATAAGTATGATATCCATAACTTCTACCCTTACTACCCCAAAGAAGAAAAAGAAGAATCAACACCATTGGGTGAGAAGAATGTAGAGTATGTAATTACTTTTGGTCCTGATGATAATAAGATGCCGAAATGGATGAATAGATTAGGTAAATGGGTGGATGTTGATGATGAAACTTTTGAAGAGGGAGAAGATGTATATAACACTTGGGAAGAATGGGGTAATAGTCCTTATTTTTTAATTGATAGTGGTAAAGATAGGAGTGATGGTAAAGAAGGAGACTGGATAAAATCTTCAGCGATACACAGTACGACACATGGTGAAAACTATTTTAATCAATATGTTAAAAGAGAGGGTCCGATGAGAGTTAAAAGATATAGAAAATGAAAATAATATTAACAGAGAGTCAATATAAGAAGGTTTTACTAAAGGAATTTGGTGAAACTATTAGTACACCTAAAGAATGGTATGATCGTATCTTAGATTGGGTAGATAATAGAAAAGATTTAAGGTTTGACAACCACTCAGATGAAGTTGTCGCTTATGACAATAAAGGTGTTTACTTAGGTTACTACGATAAGGATCAAGAGTTTGGTTTTGTAGTTACCGAATATGGTATTGGTACAGATGATGAAGAGTTTATTGATGAGCAAGAAGGTGGTGAAGCACCTAGTGGGGGAAGTTCTACTAGATGGGAAGATATTGTTTCATTAACAAGAGGACCTGCTAATACATTAGATAATAGTCCATGGTCAGTATCCCCTAATAGGGGACCATCAAACCAATTAACCTAAGTTGTAATTATTTACCGCTACTAGTACTAGCTGGTTTAACTACTGGTTTCTTTTTTTTACACCCGCAACCCATGATTTATAATATTTTTTCTTTTATTATTTATAGATAAATATCCATAATTTTTAAAAATAGTAAACATTTAAGTCGATATTTATTAACTAAAGCGAAATAAAGAATTATTTACGTATTTTTTTTACCTTATTTTTTGGTAAGGAGTCTATCACCGAAACTAGTGAATCTATCTGATGTTCGTAATGATTTATTAAATCTATCTCCCTTTCTTTATAAAATAGTAATTTATTCATATATTTCCTAACCTTCATATCGAGTAAACTATTTAATTCCATAAGTTCTCGTTCCCTTTTATCGTTAATATACTCTAATTTATCTATCTTTACCTTGTTCTTTAGAGATAACTCTTTTAATTCCTTATTAGACTCAACCAAACTCTTTTCTTTATCTAATTTATCGTTTAATTTTTTGTTGATATTGTTAATTGTATTTTGTTCATTAACAATTGTGTGTTCTAAAGAATCGACAAATCCTTTCTGTTTTATTTGATGTTCCTTTATCTTGTCGATTTTTTTATCTGCAACTGATAAAATACTATCCGTTTTACTAACAATCTCAGTGTGGTGATTAGTATTTTCACATTCATCTTCTATTAATGATTCTTTTGTAGGTGTCTTTCCACAAGAAACCATCAGTATTAATATTACTATTGATTTAAACCTAAACATTCTAATAATTTTTCATTCATCTTATCTAATTTCTCTTCCAACCTAAACTCATCAGATTCTAACTTTTCAATCCTCTCCTTATGTTCTACTAATTGTTGGCTATGTACCATTTTATTATCTACATAAAGATAACCAACAACCATTATTAATACAAATGATATTGCAGTTATTGGATTTTTCCTAAATTGATCGAAAGATACTGGTAATTTCATAATTTTTTTATAATAAATATTATTTTTTTCCCTAAAAATTTGTTTATTTGAAATAAATGACATATATTTGTAAAAAACAATTATTATGAACGTAGATTTTTTAAAAGAAGTATTATCATTACCCTCAATATCGGGTAACGAATCTATGGTAAGAGATTACATTTTAGAGTTCGCTAAGGATAATGAGATAGAATCCTATGTAGATAAGAAAGGTAATGTATACCTAACTAAAGGTAGAGATAGAGTAACTTTAGGTGAATACTACCCTTGTGTTGTATCACATATAGATACTGTACACCGTTCACATATAGATTTAATTGAAAATAAGAAAAGATTAGATATAGTTGAGAGTGTATATGAAGTAGATGGTGAAACCAACCAATCAATATTAACGGCTAAATTACCGGGGACATCAACCCAAACAGGTATTGGTGGTGATGATAAGTGTGGTGTATTTGTTTGTCTTTCCCTCTTTTTAGAAATGGATATACTAAAAGGGGCATTTTTCGTTGAGGAAGAGATTGGTATGTTAGGGTCTAAAGAAGCTGATCCAGAATTTTTTAAAAATGTGGGGTATGCGATACAATTCGATGCACCATCCGCTAATTGGATTACTGAGGTATGTAGTGGTGTCATTATTTTTGATTCTGAATTTAAAGATAAAATAAAGACAGTGTTAAGTGAGGGTGGTTATACTAACTTTAGTAATGACCCTTTCACTGACGTAAATCAGTTGTCTCAGAAATTTGACTTTAACTGTCTAAATTTAGGTTGTGGGTACTACCAACAACACAGAGATAGTGAATATGTTGTCGTAGAAGAAGTAAAGAAGTCTTTACATATGGGTATTAAATTAATACTCCATTTAGGTGTTGCAGATTACTTAAGAAAGGATAAAAAAGTCCCTAAACAAATTATTAGTGAATCTTATACATATGGAGAAACGGATGATTCTTATGAGTTATATGGTGATGAAAAAACTTATAGTGAAATTAGTGGAAGTATTACTGATTTAGTTGTTAGTATGTATGAAAAAGGTTATGGTAACGAAGATATTGAGGTTGAAGTCTCAAAGTATTTAATAGATAATGATATATATGTTTGATTATAATTTTGATAAAATAAAAAAGATTGTACTGATAACGATATTATCAGTTTCTATGTTTAAGTTAATATTGTTGGTATTTCCAACACTAACATATATTGTAGTAATTTTGGGTATATTAATACCGATGTATTTTTTGTATAAAAGTAAAAAAGAAGAAAATGAGTAAAAACACATATCAAATAAGGAAAACTATAGTGGAAAAAAATATCTCTACATTAATGAATGATAGTTTAGGTGTTGTATTGGAATTTAATAATTTTGATGAGGTATCTAAAATATGTGAGATAATGAATTCAAATTCCGATAGTAATTGTAAATATGAAATAGTTGTAATAACTAATAGAAAGAAAAATGGGTAATATTTTAAAAGATAAAGACATTGTTAGTAAAGTTCTCAATATATTAAATGAGCTATGTACAATACCTGATAATGGTTTTTTAGCTGGTGGTGCAGTTGCCAACACTTTATTATCTATGAAATATGATGATACGTACCCTATTAATGACTTAGATATTTTCATAGAGTCGGAAGAAAAGGATGATCCATTTGATATGGAATACAGATCATCAATGGCACCTACAAGGACACAAGAATTAACAATACTGAGTGGTTACTATGAAGGTGAGTTAAGTTATGATCATGGTAGTAACTATAGAATTTTAGAGGTTGAACGAGATGGTTTATTAAATTGGATAACTATTAGTAGAGTTAGTGATAGAAGTAATCTAAGAAATTATAGTTATATATTAAACGGTTTCGACTTTAACTGTTGTCAAGTTGGTATAGATTTAAAAACAAATGAATTGCACTATACTGAAGAGTTTGAGGAATTTTTAAATACTAAACAATTAGATGTTACAGCAATTTATACACCAGCACATACTGCAATCAGATTATTTAAGAAGAAAAAAGAATTAAATTGTTACTGTGATGTAGAAAAGTGTATGGAATTACTTTCACAACCTTTAATAAGAGAAACTAGGGTTCGATTACATTCTAGATATTTTGGTACTTATTTCAGTCACAAATATAAGTCTATGTTTTTAGAACATTATGGAGATATTAAACCTTTTTTTAGTATGGTTAGTTTTTTTGATGATAAAAAAGAAATGTGGGACGTATCAAATAATAATAACACTAGAGTTTCTTTAGATAGATATCATGTTACTAATTGGTTGGATCCTCAAAAGACTATCCCTATAGAATTGTTACAAAAATGGGAAACCTATAATGATATAATGTGGACATTGGTACCTATTAAATATAATACTCCTAATGTGAGAATTAAAGAGATATTATCTTCTGTGGAATATAATCCACTAACATTTATGAGTTCTTATAAATTAATTAATGGTAAAATTAAAAATAATATAATAAATAAATGTGAGATAGTTTTAAGGAAAGGTAAGTACACTAAATTACTCACTCTTTTAAATCCTTACTATTGTGACTGTGATTTTTCTTTGACACATATAAATGATGTTGAAGGATTCGTGTCTAAATATAGTCAACTGTTAAACATTATCGTTAAATTTAAAATAAATTTACAAGAATGTGTTGAACTGATTAAAGTAATTAAAAGGGTTATATCTGTTGAAGGTGATTGGATTGAAATTAAGTTGATGGAAATCTTAGGTAATTGGAATGTGATGATTAAACCGACATATGAAAATTTAACTAACTCATTAAAGACTTATAAGATTGAGATGTCTAAACCATTGGTAGATGAGATAAAATTTCTTAGTCAGATTAAACTACCAAAAGATGTTTTAATAAAAGAATTAGTTAGTGAATTAGAAATACATTGGGCTGGTAATAAATTGAAAAATTGTCTTAATAATCCGGGACAGAATTATATTGAAAGAATAAAAAGTGGTGAGGTTAAAGTGATTATTATATCAACACCTAATAGTATTTCTGCTTTAGAATTACATGTTAAAACTGACGATATTAAATATGAGGAAAAACAATTATTATCTATATGTAATAAACAATCGAGTCATTATCATAGAATAATCGCAGATATAGTAAAGGCAGAATTAAATTCTAACTTATTAAAAACTCAATATAATAAAAGGTTGGATCTGTATAGAGATGTGTCTTTATTAAATAGAGGGTTATTAGTGAGTGCTGAAGATAAGAAGGTTGATGGTGATGTAGGTGAAGTTTTACTAAGAGAAGTAGTATTACAAAACCCCGAAGTGGTTATAGAAGTTAACGACGAAGATATATTTTAATTAATCGGGTTCACCTAAAGATTTATTAATCTCATATAACCCTAAAGTGTTATTACCAATAATTTTTAAGTTATCAATTATCTCTTTAAATTTATTTTCCTCTTCTCTTTGTTCAGTAACAAACCACTGTAAGAAATTTTCAGTAGTATAATCACCCACTTCTTTACATTTTGAGAGTATTTTGTTGACTGATTTAGTAACACTTCTTTCACTCATTAATGAGTCTTCAAATAAACAAAGAATATCAAAAACCCCTTCATCTTCTTCTAAAAAATTATAGTTAGGTATAACTGGTTCACACTCTTGTTCTTTTAAATATTCAAATAACATAATCATATGTTCCCTTTCTTCGTTAGATTGGTTAAGGAAAAATTTAGATATACCGGAGTAATTATTTTTATTGAATTCTACTGATAACTTTAAATAGTAGAAAGAAGCCCTATTTTCTAACCATATTTGATCGTTTAATAATTCTATTACCTCTTTGTTTAACATATTTTTAATTTTCTGAATTGTATTTTTTTTGTAAATACTTAGCTTTATTTATTTCTTCTCTTCTTTTTACAGATTTTTTAGTGTGTTCTTTTCTATCCCTACAATCTTTTAGGTTTTTTGTTTTTATAAACTTCCTTTTAAGTTCTTTTAACGCTCTTTCTATTTTATTATCTTTGATTTTTATTTTTAACATGATATTTTTTTTTAAATAAATATGTATTTAAGGTAAAATATAATATTTATTACTATAATAGTAAATGATAGTGGTTTTAAATTTTAAAAATATACTTACTGAAGATAGTTTCCCTAGTATGGTAGGTGATAAACTTAACCCTAGAGAAGAAAAAGTTCTAAAAATTATTCATGATAATGTTTTAGTCCCTTATTATAGTATTGAATTTAATTTACCTACTGAGATAGTTGACTTAAGAGAATTTATTCCTTTATTTGTAGAAATATATGAGTTCTTAAAAAATGTGATGATGTTTGATAATGAAACAACTTCACATTTATTCTATTTATTTGTTTTAAATTATAATAAAGAGGGTGAGTATAAAGACATTGAAAATGTTAGGGTTGGGTTGACATATGAAGAACAAATGGAAATGTTTGGAGAAAAAGTGATGTTTTTATCGGAACATTTTGGAACTTTACCATTTTTAATTGATCGTATGGAATATGATACTTACGGTATACCAACATACAATATTACTACAATAGATGAGACTTATGCTTTTGGTAATCAAAAACAGTTAGATGAGGCGATAAAAGTTTATATTGACGATAGATGGTACTCCGAAGAAGACGTATTCTTCACCTTTGGTGTTGAAACATATCTATCATATTGTTCTGTTAGTGATATAGATAAGAGAATAGTATCAGGTGAAGAAGCTAATCATTATGAATCTGATATGTTTGATGAAGAAATTATTGACTTTCTTTCCCATAATGGGTCCAGAGTTAACTATGAATTAGTGAAGGAATATAAAGAAATGGAAGCTGAATGGGGTAAATTGACATCCTCAGAAGACGGTGAACAATATAAAATTAGGATGAGTGAAATTGTTGAGGAGGGTAGAGAAAATGTGAGAGAGATAATTTATGATGATACATACAATAGATTGGAAAACGATTTATCAGAATATTTAGAAGAACTAGGTTACGTAAGTGGTCATCGAGATGCTTTTAAAAATTTACCCCCTTGGGTGCAATTTTCTTGGGAAGAATTTAATGATGATGAATTTGATAATTTTGAAATTTGGCAATTATCACCATATGAAAACGTTGATGAAGCTTATTTAGATAATGGTGATATTTATTATATAATACAAGTAGACTATTAGGATGAAACTATATAATATTATACAAGAACAAGAGGAAGAAGAAACCCCTAAAAAGATTAGGGAAATAACCCAATTCCATAAAAAGATGTTGAATGCGTTATCTAGAATGGGTGTGGATGATGATAGTTATCCGGATATTTGGCGTGAGGTTAGGGATGTTTTTCAGATTGATGATGATGATTTGGCACAAGAAATAAGTTTTTTATATTACGAGTTTAGTGACCAAGTATTCGATGAAGACGAAAAAGATGGTTATAAAGATTTACCATTAGATGCGTTATCTGAATTTAACGAAATTGGAGATTTCCCAAATAAGGAAATAGCGTTATCAAATGAATTAGGTGTACCACCTTTTCTATTAGAAGAAGATGGTTGGAATAGTTATGGTTTAGAAGTGTATGAGGATTTAACTGATGGTTCTAAATATTCGGTAGGTACTGATGACGAAGCTAATGAAGCTATGGTTGAATGGGCTGAAGAATATTATAATAATGAGGGTATAGAATATATGGATAGGTATTATTTGGATGATTTTATAGAGTTGAATGATATTAGTACTTTTGTAGATGAAGAAGTAGATTATCGTTTAGGTGATATGAGTGACAATGATATCATTGAAGGTGCTGGATACGATAAAGATGATATGGAGAATAAAAAAGAATTGTTATCGTCTAAAACTGAAGAACTCAGTGATGATATGGAAACTATTTTAAACGAAGTAGAAGAATTACAGGTAGAATTGGATGATATGGAGGCGGAAGATGAAGACGCTTATGAAACAAGTGAATATCAAGATATAGTTGATCAACAAGATGAATTAAAAGAACAGTGGGAAGGGAAAGAATCTGAAATAGATGATTTAGAATCACAGATCAGTGATTTGGAATATGAAATTGAAAATGTTTTAGATACTGCCAGAGAAGAACTTAAAGATGAAATGGAATCAGATTTAACTAGTGACATTGAAAATGAAGGTGTGGACTATTTCATTGATAATTTAGGGTATAGTTTATCGGATGCTATTAATTCTTTTTGTTATTTCGATGAGTCAGGTTTTATCACATCTTTAGCTGAAAATGAGGATCGAGGACTTATGGCTTTTCATGATCATGTGGAAATGTACTCACAAGTGAATGGTATCGAATATTATATGTATAGGATAGAGTGAATAAAAAATTATGAAAATAAAACTAACAGAAAAACAATACCAAAAACTATTAAATGAAATGAGATTTGATGGTAAATCTACTGGTTTATTCAGTAGTGAAGAACCTCAACCAATTAATGAGTTTGGTGAAAAATTTAAAGAGGGTTGGTCAAAATTTATATCTGCTGCTAAAAGAGAAGGTAAAGAAACTGCAATTGCTGCGGAGATTCTAAAAAGAATGGTTACCGGAAAAGAAGTGTCTAATAATGAAAAAAAATTCCTTAAAAATCAATCAATAGATTTATTAAAAATAGTTGGTGTAGTAGGTTTAGGTGCAGTATCCTCAGTTATACCAGTGGCTTTAGAAAAAATGTTAAATAAAAAGGACATTTCCATAATGCCCACCAAACAAGACATACCTAACGAAGACCCAGAAACGGGTGAGGATTTAACTGAAGGTAAAAAGAAGAAAAAAAAATCTAAAAAGAAAAAGAGTACTACTCTTTGTGTTAGAGGTAAGAATGCTGCCAAAGCTAAATATGATGTTTATCCATCTGCCTATGCTAATGGATATGCAGTACAGGTGTGTAAAGGTAAGATAAAAGGTTTAGATGGCACTAAAAAATGTAGTGGTAGTTATTGTAGTGGTAAAAAGAATGAATCTTGGTCACCTGAATTGGAACAAGATTTAGAAGCTTTTCACGATATAAAAATACATGAGGATTTAGCTACTTGGTTTGGTACTAAGAAAAAGAAAAAAGGTTCTAAACAACCACAAGGACCTTGGGTAAATATCTGTAAAAAGAAAAAGGGTGGTGGTCACCCAGCTTGTGGGAGAGATGATTCTGATAAAGGTGGTTATCCTGTTTGTAGGGCTAAAAGTGTTGCATCTAATATGACACAAGAAAAGAAAGACTCTGCGTGTAGACGTAAAAGAGATAAAGAAAAAAATGATGGTAAATCAGGTAAGGGACAATCTCCTAGCCCAATTAAAGTAAAAGGGTATAAACCAAAAAAGAGAAAATCTAAAAAGAATGAATCGGTAAACATTAATAGAATGATGATTACTGAAAATAGAACTATTATAAGTGAAGGGTTAAGATATCATTTAGATAATCAGTTACCTTTGGTTGAGAACATTTATAGGTATGGTAGTGAGTCTTATTTTAATTTAATTGATGAAGTTAGAAAACTTCATACCGAAGGTAAAGTTGATTTATCTTATTTAGATGAAGAATTGATTAAAACTGATGTTGGTGAGAAAACAATATTCGAAGGTAAGGAAGTTCGGTTAAACTTCCCAATGGAAGAGGTTATACTTTATGAAGCTGAACACAATGGGAGAGAAGTGTCACTAAACTCACCAAAGAAAACAGGTTCTAAAAATTATGTTTATGTTACTGGTTGTCTAAAAGACAAAAGTAAGGTTAAGAAAATTACTTATGGTTCAGCAATGAAGGATAAGCTTAAAGATTCAGACAGAAGAAAATCATTCGCAGCTAGACATGGATGTGAAGGTTTATCATTGAAAGATAAATGTACGAAGAAATATTGGAGCTGCCGTAAACCCAGAGATTTTGGGGGTGTTACTGGTAGTAATTCTTGGTGGTAGTAAAAAACAAAAGTTATGGAAAATTTAATTAAAAAAATATTAAAAGAAGATTTAGGGTATTGGGGTGTCGAAGACAATAAAATGGGTCCTAAGTTAGATGAAGATTCTAAGGGTGAAAATTATATGTTTTTTAGTAATCTCAAACAAATGAGAAGACAATTAGATATTATGATTAATGAGTTTGATGTTAATATGGTTAACAACACATTAAACAATGGGCATGATTGGGCTGACGATAAAATAAGTGAATCTAAAACAAATATTGATAGTGTATTTGATTTCTTTATGAATAAAAAAACTGACAGTGAAGAGGA
>Ga0115566_10002269_pt1 | contig 15972 bp, 12 predicted proteins | sample COGITO_mtgs_1204_3_FD_87173 | JGI IMG/M metagenome (GOLD analysis project Ga0115566, IMG submission 87173) | Pelagic marine microbial communities from North Sea - COGITO_mtgs_120405 | ecosystem: Environmental > Aquatic > Marine > Epipelagic | place: Germany:Helgoland, sampling site Kabeltonne...
CATAACATCGCTATCCCACTTATGATTGGTGGCGCTACTACATCAAAAGTTCACACGGCCGTGAAAATTGAACCGCAGTTTGCAAAGGCTGAAGTGATTCACGTGTTGGACGCATCGCGGGCTGTAACTGTTGCAGGAAGCCTACTTGGAAACGACAGGCAGCGACTTGGAGATGCGACAAGAAAGGAATATGCAACGATGCGCTCACATTATGAAAATAAGCGATCGCAGAAACAAATGCTGACCTACGCAAACGCCAAGGCAAATCGCTTAAAACTGCATTTCGATCAAGGTCAGGTGATAAAACCGAGTTTTATTGGAGTGAAGCAATTTCAACAAATCGATTTGACAGAAGTGGCCGAGTATATTGATTGGACACCCTTTTTTCGGACATGGGAACTTCACGGTAAGTATCCTGCGATTTTAAGCGATGCAGTTGTTGGCATTGAAGCTACCAAGCTTTTTGCTGATGCAAAATCCATGTTGGATAAAATCATTTCCGAACAATGGTTAGAAGCGAGAGCTTCGATTGGCATATGGCCAGCGAATGCCATTGAAGATGACATCATCCTCTATTCGGATGACACCAGAAAAACAGAGCTCGACCGCTTTCACATGCTACGCCAGCAGGCCAAGTTTGTGGCCAGTGCACCGAACTTGAGTTTAGCCGATTTTATTGCCCCCATTGATTCCGGTGTTGCCGATTATATGGGTGGATTTGCAGTCACCACAGGTATTGGTATTGAAGAACACATTCAGCGGTTTGAGGCAGATCATGACGACTACAGTTCCATCATGCTTAAAGCCTTGGCGGATAGATTGGCTGAAGCCCTTGCGGAAATGATGCACAAACGAGTGCGCACTGAAATTTGGGGTTATGCTTCTGCTGAAGCCTTGGACAACGTCCAGCTAATCGCTGAAAAGTATCGAGGGATAAGGCCAGCGCCAGGCTATCCGGCTTGTCCTGATCATACGGAAAAAACAACTTTGTTTAAACTGTTAAATGCGCAATTGGCTGGAATGGAATTAACAGAAACCTTGGCCATGACACCTACGGCAGCCGTGTCAGGCTGGTATTTCGCTCACCCGGAAAGCAAGTATTTTGGACTAGGAAAAATATCCATGGATCAACTTACCGATTACGCCAACCGAAAAGGTAAAACGAAGGCTGAAATGGAGCGATGGCTAAGCCCGAACTTGCATTAAATATGCATCGGCTATCAGCTACACCAGTCTTTTAGTTCGACAGGTTCGGCTATATTGATCAAAAGCAGGCGAAGCATATCTACAACATCTTCCGCGGCCTCTGCGCAATCTTCGTGCACTTTGCGGTTAAAACGAAACAACAACAGTGAGCACGCAAGTCATTTCTGGGTGCGAATCATCAGCAATTCGCACTTATCCATAATAATAGCCGTCCGTGTCATTTTTAATCAGACGCAAGTCGGGAAACTTACTTTTGGCGCAATGAAGGCATGGTTGACATTTTTCGGAATCCTAGTTGTGAGTTTTTGCGATGCACAGCAAAGCATGACGCTCGATCAATGCATTCAAACCGCTTGGCAAAACAACCTGCAGATGAAGCAAGCCGAGCTTTCGGTTGAATCTGGGGAAGCGAATTTAAAGGCGGCTCAGACCAACATTCTGCCTAACCTAAATGGTTTTGCTACACATAATTACAACTGGGGACAGCGTATTGACCCCTTCACCAACCAGTTTGCAACGAGCCGTGTTCAAAGCAATTCCTTTGGTGTTTCTTCGAGTGTCGATCTTTTTAACGGATTCCAAAATCAACAAAACATAAAGGTCAGGGAAGCGGCTTTGGAGTCCGTGCAGTTTGATCTCGAAACGCAGAAAAACAACATAGCGTTAAACGTAGCTGCAGCTTTTTTGGCCGTAGTGATGACAGAAGAGCTCATAGGAGTTTCTGATCAACAAGTTGTTATCACGAAACAGCAGCTTGATCGGGTCATTAAACTAGTAGAAGCTGGAAGTTTAAATGCTGGAGCTCGCTACGATTTAGAGGCGCAACTGGCCCGAGATGAAGCCCAGCGTGTTCAACGGCAAAACGATTATCAAATGGCCATGTTGCAATTGAAACAGATGCTCATCCTTCCAGCAGATGAGTCGATTAGCCTAGAAAAACCTTCGAACTTGGACTTAGAGTCGAAGGAGACACTCGAAAATGCGGCAACGGTTTATGCCTTTGCAGAAAGCAATATGCCGGAAATAAAAAGCGCTCAAATGTCGCTCTTGCAATGGGATAGTCAAATGAAGTCGGCCCAAAGTGGACGATATCCCTCCCTATCGTTAAGTGGATCGATTGGAACGGGTTATTCTGGTTTGCGGTCGCGGATCGTGAGCGTAACGCCAAATGGAGCGGATGAAATTGGCTACACATCGGCCAATGACATTGTTTACATCCCATCATATGAAACGCAAGTGGAGCGCGTACCTTTTGGAACACAGCTCGGAGATAACTTCAATCAGTTTATTGGCCTTTCGCTTAATGTGCCTGTCTTCAATCGAGGATCGGTTAGCAATTCGGTTAAGCAAGCCAAAATCAATCGAAGTTTAGCTGAGTTACAGCTAGAGCAGGAAAAAATTGGTCTGCGTCAAAAAATAGAAAGCGCTCGGGTTGATGCAATTGCTGCCAAAGAAACCTATAGGTCAAACCAAGCGTCTTTAAGCGCTGCCGCGAAAGCATTTGAATTTGCAAAAGCGCGATTCGAAGCAGGTGCATTGAACGCCACGGAGTTTAACACTTCAAAAGGCAATTTGGAATTGGCAAATAATGCCGTAACAAGGTCTAAATACGACTATATTTTTAAGTCGAAAATTTTGGACTTCTACCTAGGTAAATCTTTAGGATTTTAGCATTCCCTCTGAACATTTCCTTCCTTTGACAACCTATGTCTATTATCGAAGTCTTCAAGGATTTTACATGGAAGCGCACGCTTTTTCTGTCCCTTGTTGCCTTTGTTTTAAGCTTTCCCGCGCTTGATCTTTTTGTAAATGATGATCCAGATGGTGTGTTGGCCTTGTTGTTTAATCGGCTTGTGGCCGATCCAAACGCAGATTTTGGGCCTTTCATTTTTCCGCATGGTCCGTTAGCGTTTCTCTTGCACCCGCTTGACACAGGATATAATTTATACTTTTTTCTCTCCTTCGTTTTCTTGTCCAAATTGAGTGTGATTTGGAGCCTTTCGTATTTCTTAGAAAAAGGATCATTGGACTTTACAAAAGGACTGAGGATAACCTTCATCGCCTTATTGGTTTTTCTGGTGCCTTCGCAGCAATTAATTTATCTAGCGGTTGTGAGCGCTGCCGCGGCTTTTATCAACCATAGCAATTCGAAGTTGTTGGTAGTCTTTTCACTCTGGACCGGACTCTCTTTATTGATTAAAACGGATTTGGCAGTTTATGCATTAATCAGTTTTGGGGTTGTAGCTTGGTGCTTAGCGCAAATCAGGGATTGGAAGGCGTTGATTTTCGCTACGGGTGTTATAATTGGTGTCGTCATCCTGTTTTGGACGCTGCTCTTTGGCTTTGGTAGTTGGTATGAATTGCCCGGTTATGTCATCGGAAACTATCACCTGCTTTTTGCCAATGAAGGCGCGATGACCTTGGTTGAAGACAATTGGTTTTGGTTGGGAGTTGCTTTGTTTTTAATTGCGACATCTGCGCTTTTAGTTGCAACAAAATCGAGTTCTAAACTGACTTGGGTCTTGTTGTTTATCCCTTTGCTCGCGAGCTGGAAACACGGAATCGTGCGCCACGATGTCCATCACGCTTGGGCATTTTTCTTTCATGTGTTAACCTTTTGGGTTTTTGTTGCATTGACGACTAAGCGCTTTGTGATAGCGTCAAGTTTGGTTGGAGCTATTTCGCTAGTCGCATTCTATATGGCTTTTTCATTGTCTTTGCCAAACTTCGGAGATCTATCCCTGCTGCGCAATGGTCCACAGTGTTATGAAACCGCTTTTCGGCAGTATGAACCCCTTGACCTGTCCGGTTATAAAATCACAGGTTTAGACAGCTCCTCAACCATCGATGTTCTGCCCTACAATTTCTTTTATGCTAGTCTATCGGGTGCCGATTTTCGCCCAAAACCCGTTGTTCAGTCGTATGCGGCTAATTCGGATTATTTGGACGATCTAAATGCTATTTATTTCAGTGTGAATGGTCCAGAATATTTGATCTGGCACGCCAATCGAAATGGGGTTTTTGAATCAATTGATGGCCGGTCGAGTTTCAGTGATGCTCCCCATTCCACCCAAGCCATTTTTTCAAATTATGAGCTCGATCGAGTAGAATCAAATGCCTTGCTCTTTAAAAGAAAAGCTTTTAATCCAATGAGTCGGGAAAGCCTCGATTCGACCTTGTACAGCCAAGGCGAATGGATTAATGTGGATTCGGCAAATTGGTGTACCATGAGCAGTTTCCTTTCCTATAAATCAGTAGCCGCAAAACTTGAAGCGCTCGCCTTGAGAGGTAGGCCCGTTTATATAAACCTATTGACGAAAACTGGCGATCAACACATGATTCGACTTCCAAGGACCCTGTCGAATGCTGACATTCCAATCAATCCGTTAGTAAGTATTGAGCAATCGAATGTTTTGGGCCTGTCTCCCATTCAGGCTGTTCGCTTGATCTTCGATACTAACTTTTATGAAGCCCGCTTCGATTTCCGCTCCTATCGGTTTATGCAGCATCCATTGCTGGCGGAAAAACGCATCGAACCAACATCCGTGACAATTGCTTCATTGGAAGCAGAGCAGGTCATTGTTCCCGGAGATTTTTCGCCATCGATCACCATCGATCATGATTCAACTTGGGCAAAGGATGTTGAATCGACATCTCGATTTCACGTTTTTGCGCACGCGATGGTTCAACATGAGTCAACGCCAAATGCGCAACTCGTGTTAGAGCTTTATAGCAATGAAGGACACAGGACAGAAGTCGCATACATCAATACCCCGATGACTGCCGTTGACGGATTGCGGTTCGCACGCATAAAAACTGACCTCTCCTTGTCCGAACTTGAAACCATTACTTCCATCAAGTGTTATGTTTGGAACGCTTCAGAGCTAAAACCCATTGGACTCGAAGCATTGACCCTTGGAATCGAGAAAATGGACTAACATCGCAGTCGATATGGCCAAAATTTTAAATATAGAAAGCTCAACTACCATGTGCTCGGTAAGCTTGGGAGTTGATGGGGAATGTGCCGATTTCAGTGAATTAAACGATGGCTTTTCCCATGCCGAACTTCTTGCGGTTTATGTTGATGAAATCTTAAAGCGGAATCAGTTAACCGTTGGTCAATTGGATGCCGTAGCGGTGAGTATGGGTCCGGGAAGTTACACAGGTCTGCGCATTGGGGTTTCTCTGGCTAAAGGACTTTGTTTTGCCCAAAACCTTCCACTCATTTCTGTTCCTACCTTACAAAACATGTGTTTGCATCCCAAGGTGAAAAAGCAAGTCAATTTTTACAAGGATTTGCTATTGTGTCCCATGCTCGATGCAAGACGCATGGAGGTTTACACCGCTATGTATGATGTGGGATTGTCGTGCATCAAAGATGTAGAGGCACTCGTCCTAGAACCAGAGTCTTTTGATACATATTTAAATCAAGAGGGCGTTTTGTTTTTCGGATCGGGTTCGGATAAATTTCGTGAAATCATAACACATGAAAGCGCCTATTTTGCGGAAGGAGTTTGGCCCTCGGCTCAGTTCATGGCCGGGCTTTCAAACATGAAGTTTGAAAACAATGAATTTGAAGATGTTGCTTACTTCGAGCCATTTTATTTAAAGGAATTCATGGCTACAACGCCAAAAAAATTGCTTTGATGGATTTCAAAGAAGAGCAGGTGGTGTTGTTCGATGGTGTCTGCAACCTGTGTAATGGCTTTGTTCAGTTTATCATAAAGCGAGATCCTAAAGCGAGATTCAAATTTGCAGCCCTTCAGTCTGAGCTTGGACAGCGTTTGCTTGTCTATGCCAATAAAAATCTTCCTTATACAGATTCGGTAGTGTACCTCCGAAAAGGGCAGATCATGACGCGATCCACAGCTGCATTGAACATTGCGCGCGACCTAGGCTCGATTTGGCAAATAGTCGCTGTATTTCTCATTATTCCAGCATTTCTTAGAGATGCAATTTATGATTGGACGGCTCGAAATCGCTACCGAATTTTTGGAAAACAGGAAAGTTGTATGGTTCCAAGCGAAGCTCTTAAACAACGGTTTTTAGAATAATGATTCACCAGGTTTTGTAATCAAACTCCCAGATGTCAACGTTTTGAGTCTTGGCGTCAAAGAAAATCCAACCTTTTGGAAGTCCATTTGAATGCCAGACTATGGACCAAGTCTTACACATTGAATTTTCGCAAAAACTGCCATTGTCCTCATCCACTGCCGTGGGTCGTGTAAAGCTTACATTTCTATGATCCAATAAATCCTTGAATCGGTAAAGGCTCAATTCTGTCTGATCATATTCCCAGAATTCAATGGATTGAATCCGGCTTCCATTCCAAACTTCGCGCGATATTTTTTGACCAAAGTCATTTTTCATGGTCACTACTCGATGATAGGGTTCGGAATTCAAACCGCCCGTTAATATGACTTCTCCGTCTTTAATGGCGCGTGTTTCAATTTGCTCACGGTTTATTTCTTGCCAGTCCATGGCCCCTCGTTTCACGGATATAATCTGCTCGATCAGGTCATTTCCTCGATCTTGATAGACCGTTCTACGCTGGTATTTACCTAGCTTTTCCGTTTCTTGTACGATGAAATCGCCTGAGTAAGTTCGGCTTAATGCCACAGTATCAACACGTCCTCCATATCCAGGAAAGGTTTTTTGATATCCGATTAATCGACCTGCGCGGTCAAAATAATAGTTGAATCGTATGTTTTGATCGTAAACTGGGCGTCCTGAGGGCTTATACATTTCTCGAATCGTAACCGACTTAATGTTGTTTTGCTGAATAGCCCCTTCTGTAAAAAGCGGGTATTTGTGATCGAGAAATTCCGCTTTTAATGTGCCTTGAGCAAAACTGAATGAAGATAGGAGAAGACTAACGAAGCTGACGTAAAGCGGCTTCAGCGTCATCAACCGGAACTTGACACGCCCCATGTTGACAAACGTAGATAAGCGTCTTATTGTCAATAAGTTTATGTTCGAGTACGGGTAAATTTCCTTCATCCTTTCCACCGCAAAAAACTGCATTTGGCACATACGAAGCTTGCATGGTTGCCAGTTTTTTCAAACAGTCGTTACCAACAATGGCCACTTCATAGTAAGGTGTACTTACGTACTGATAAAGCAACATCCATTGACTGTATCCGGCTGGATATGGAGCGAAATTGTTTTGAACCTGAGCCAACATGCCATTGCTCAGGTCAACAAGGTCATTGTCAGCCAATAAAAGTCCGAGCTTAAAACAAGCTGTTGCTAAAATTGAATTGGAGGCAGGGATAACATTGTCCGTGAGTTCAACCTTTTTGGCCACTAAAGGAGCGTCAAGTTTTGATTTGAAATAGAAGAAGCCGGCTTCATTGCGGTCGAAATTGTTAAATACGTATTCCAACAGGGTTTTGATGTGCACCATAGACTGCGCGTCAAATGTCACTTCGTAGTGACGAAGCAACACATCAATGAGCAAGGAGTAATCTTCTAAGTATCCGTTGATGGTCGATCGGCCATTTTTATAACTGTGGTTCAGCCTTCCATCTGGAGCCATTTGTTTGCCCAAAATAAATGCCAAGTTTCGATTGGCTAGTTCCAAGAATTCTTGATTACCAGTGGCCACATAGGCATCAATCAATCCCTTGCTAGCCAGTGCATTCCATGAGGTCAAACACTTGTCGTCTAAACCCGGGCGGATGCGAAGACTTCGCGCTTCTAATGCTTTTTCTTTGAATTCAGCGATAGTCGATTGGAGCTTTTCTTCGCTTATTTCCTTTTTTGCTGCAAAGGATTTGTCTGACTCGCTGCGTAAAAGAATGTAGTTATCGTGTTCCCAATATCCAGCCTTGTTTACGTTGTAATAGTCCGCAACTAGCTCAAAACATTCGCCAGAGAGACCTTCGATCTCTTCCTTTTTCCAAACGTAAAATTTGCCCTCTTCGCCTTCGCTGTCTGCATCGAGGGCACTATAAAAGGCGCCTTCTGGTGAGGTCATCTCGGCTTTAATCCAGTTTGCTGTTTCATTAATAACTTGAAGGTAGATTGGGTTTTTAGATTGTTGATAGGCCTGACTGTAAAGTGATAACAATTGCCCGTTATCGTAAAGCATCTTTTCAAAATGTGGCGCCTTCCAAAGCGCATCCGTTGAATACCTTGAAAAACCGCCACCAAGTTGATCATATATGCCGCCAAAAGCCATCTTTTCTAGCGTTAGGTCCACATAGTCTAAGAGGTCTTTATCCTTGAATTGAACCGCATAGGCTAAAAGGAATTGATAGTTGTTGGGCATAGGAAACTTCGGAGCTCGATTTGGACCACCTTCCTGATAATCAAAAGACTTTTTCCATCGAGCTATAGTTGTTTCCAAAACTTCCTTATCAAATTCGGTAGGCACCGTGACCAATGGCACTTGATCCATTTGGGTTAGTCCTTCCGTTAATTTTTCGGCATATTCTATCACCTTTTCCGGATCTGATTCATACATGCTACTGAGTTGATCAAGAACTTGGAGCCATTGTTCCTTTCGGAAATATGTTCCACCATAAAATGGTCGGCCATCTGGCAAAGCGAAACAATTTAAGGGCCAGCCTCCGCTACCCGTCATCAGTTGAACGGCATCCATATAAACTTGATCTACATCTGGTCGTTCTTCTCGATCCACTTTAATGCAAACGAAATGTGCATTCATGGCTTCAGCTGCGGCTTCATCTTCAAAACTCTCGTGTTCCATAATATGACACCAATGGCAGGCGCTATATCCGATGCTGATCAACAAGGGCTTGTTTTCTGTTTTGGCCTTTAAAAGCGCTTCATCGCCCCAAGGCATCCAATCGACCGGGTTATGTGCATGCTGTAATAGGTATGGACTAGTTTCGTTAATGAGCGCGTTGGTGTGTTCTTTTTTCATGGGCGAAGCTGATTCGAGCTTGGTTTGACCATTCAGATTATAGGATCCTGTCAGAATAATTAGAAATAGAGCTATTCTTGTCAAGCCTCAATGATATTGATATTCATTAATACCATCCTCATCCAATCGGTGCAATACGCAAGTTCGTTCGAACCTGGGTTGGTTTTTGCAACCGCTTTTGCCATCGTTATTGCCATCGTCAAGTATCAAGGATCTAAGGAAAACAAGGCCATTCAAGAGGCCAATGATGAGCGAAGAGAACTTAAGCTGGAAGAGATTAGAAACCTCTTGAAAAACGCGGACCCGATTTTAAAGGATAGACTGAGTTATTATCGCTCATTGAGCGATGATGGAAAGCTAAAGTTTAAAAAACGATTGCAATACGTTATTGCCAACAAGCAATTTTACGGCAAGGAAGGGTTGAAGTTGACAGATGAAATGCAAATCATCACTGCCGCAGCCTTTGTGCAAATCACCTTTGGATTCAAAAACTATGGCCTCGATCGTTTCGATAAAATCGCCATTTATCCAAATATATTTTACAACAAGCTGCTCGATCGAAATCTACGAGGTAGTACATCTCCCGTTGGGGTAATTCGTTTTTCGTGGCGGCACATTGAGGTTGGATATGCCAACGAAGACGATAACATCAATTTGGCTATACACGAGCTAGCACACGCTCTAAAAGTGTCTGTAGATGAGTACGATGAAACAGACGGCCATCTCATGCAAGAGTTAGAGGATTTTCTGGAAAGTGGTTCGGAAGTTCGAAATGCTATTTTGAATGGAAAGCTCGAGCTGATCCGGAAGTATGCTAGCGTAAATGCACATGAGTTTTTTGCTTGTTGTTCAGAGTATTTTTTCGAATCACCCTACGACTTTAAAGAACGGCTTCCGACTTTATATCGCAAAATTTCCGAGGTATATCATCAAGACTTAACTTGGCCAGAAGCGGACTATGCCTTTAACGAATTTGAGCCTCGGGTTAAGGTCAGGAGGCGCGAGAAGCAAAGGATTTCAACTGCATCTGTGATTGAAGCTAATTCCGAGTGGGTTCAATGGATCATCATCACTGGTTTGTTTCTGGGGACTCCACTCTCGATTTACTTTTCCTTAAGCTTAGAAAGCACAGCTTTCACCATCCTGTTGTTTTTTGGAACCATCATTATTGGTGGATTAATTCTTTTTTACAGGCGGTTTTTGATGACTGGTTTTATGAATGGCGATTCATTTGGGCTTTTTCTCTTTGCCGGCTGGTTGCCGACTATTGCTGCTGGCGCATTGATATTGAATTCTGTGGTTCCTGTCTATTCTTTCGAAGTAATTGACACGGTGGACGGAACGTATATCTATCAAAAGGAATTTAGGTTAGCCACGGAGCCAGTTTCAAGTTTGCGAGCAGTAAGAGATGGCCTTCAGGTTAATCGAAGCTCGGTGCGTTGGGTAAATGAACATGTGCCGAACGTGGTCATTCGGTCAAAGGTTCATTACGGCATATTGGGATTAAAGGTGTATGATAGCTTTAGCCTCGAACTGACAAATTAATGTTGATCCGAAGCATCGTATAATTTGATGCAATGATCAATGTAATTCAGTATTTCTTCCCTTCCGTGGGAGCTAGAGGCCGAGGATAGGAAAAACATTGGTGTCTCTTCCCATGTTTCGAGCAACTTCTTTTTATAAGCATCCAAGTTCTTGCGCAATTCTGAACTACTCAGCTTGTCAATTTTCGTGAACACGACCGAAAACGGAATACTCCTACTTCCAAGCCATGTCATAAAATCCAGATCAATTTTTTGAGGTTCTATTCGGCAGTCAACTAAGACAAAAGCGCTAACCATGTTAGGCCTGTTTTCGAAATAATTGTAGATGAGGCGCATGAATGAAGCTCTATCCTTTTTCGAAACCTTGGCGTAACCAAATCCTGGTAGGTCAACAAGATACCATTTATCGTTTATGATAAAATGATTAATCAGTTTAGTCTTTCCTGGCGAGCCTGAAGTTTTTGCTAAACTCTTTCGATCGGTGATCATATTCGTCAAGCTGCTTTTGCCAACATTCGATCTACCGATGAAAGCAAATTCGGGTTTATCCGTCACAGGACATTGCTCGACTTTGGCCGAACTAGTGGAAAATTCGGATGTATTAATACGCATTATGCTGCTGAAGGGAAACGTTTGTCCAGCCAATCGCTGAGCACCTTATTAAACTCTTCTGGATGTTCCATCATAGCTGCGTGTCCGCATTTGTCAATCCAAAAAAGGTCAGAGTCGGGGAAAAGTTCATGAAATTCCTGTGCAACATCTGGCGGGGTAATGGTGTCATTCTGTCCCCATATCAAACAAGTGGGCACATTCATTTTATGAATTTCACTTGCCATGTTATGTCGAATCGCGCTTTTAGCCAAAGAGATGATTCGCACGGTTTTACCCTTGTCGTTGACGATGTCAAAGCACTCGTCAACCAAATCCTTTGTAGCATGTTTAGGATCATAGAATGTTACAGCAACTTTCTCCTTAACGAAGTCATAGTTGCCTCGTTTTGGAAATGATCCGCCAAGCGTGTTTTCATAAAGGCCTGAGCTACCAGTCAAGATAAGCGATTTAACTCGAGTTAAGTATTTTGAAGCATAAACCAGAGCTACATGTCCGCCCAACGAGTTGCCCAGTAGATGAGCCTTGTCGATTTGTTTATAGTCCATAAAGTCGGCCAAATAGCGACTTAGGTTTTTCACATTCGTGTCTATGATGGGCATGGTATACAGCGGCATCATTGGAATGATGACTTTAAATCGATGTGAGAAAAAGTCAAATACGCCTCTAAAATTGCTCAAGGCACCAAAGAGGCCGTGTAGCACGATCAATGGCTCTCCCTCACCCTTCTCAATATATGAGAAGCCGTTTTCTTCAATGACTTTGATCTCCATGGTTGATTATCGGACTTCTTACTAAGCGTCCAAAAATAAAGAAATTGAAGGCTATTGGTGGCGCAAGTTTTTACGGTGTAAACAGTGACTTGTTAAAAGGCCTGTTTAGCCGGTTTTCTGCAAATCACAACGGATAAAACATTCAGTTGAAGCCGGTGATAAAGCGTGAATTATCCTAGAGTTAAATATTTTTCCCATATTTTCCCACATTTTAGAAAGCCTTTAAATATTGCTATTGTGAGTTTATTGTGAATAAAAATGAGTCGTAGTTATCAACATTGCGTTGGTTAGTGGATAAAAGTGGGAGAAACTGTTTATTTTAGCGCCTTCTTTTAATAAAGAGCGATTCATGACAAGTTTCTTAGGCGAATTCGATTGCAAGCTGGATGCTAAGTCCAGGTTTCTTCTCCCAGCAGGGCTGAAGAAGCAGATCGATCCTGCTAGTAAAGAGCAGTTCGTTTTGAATCGTGGTTTTGAAGGGTGTCTGGTGCTTTATCCAATGAATGAGTGGGAGAAAATCACAGCTCGACTAAAGAAGCTTAACCTTTTTGTTGCCAAAAACCGATCGTTTTTTAGGCAATTCCACAATGGAGCAACAGCGATCGCTCTTGATAGTAGTGGTCGTGTCCTAATTCCTAAAAGCTTGATGGCTTATGCTGATTTGTCTAAGGAGGCGGTCTTGTTTGCTTATGCTGATCGAATTGAAGTATGGTCGAAAGACAGATATAGTGCTGTAATGAATCAGGATGCGGATGATTTCGCAAGCCTAGCGGAAGATGTTATGGGGGGATTGGATGATACTGATGCGGAATGATTTATCACACAACAGTTCTTTTACATGAAGGTGTAGATGCTTTATCCATTAAACCGGATGGTGTTTATGTCGATGCAACGTTTGGTGGCGGAGGTCATAGTAAGCTAATCCTAGAAAAGTTGGAGACGGGGCGGTTATTCGCCTTTGATCAAGATCCGGATGCTGTGGTCAATTCTCCAAAAGATGATCGGTTTGTGCTTTGCAAAGGAAATTTCCGCTTTCTCCAAAACTTCTTGTTAGCGAATGGAGCGGATCGAGTGGATGGGGTTTTGGCTGATTTGGGTGTTTCGGGTTTTCAATTCGATGAGGCCAGTCGAGGTTTCAGTTTTCGATTTGACGCTCAGCTTGATATGCGGATGAATCCGGCTCAAGAATTAAGCGCGAAACAAGTGGTGAATGCCTATAGTGAAGCCGAACTCAAACGCATTTTTCACACCTATGGTGAAACTTCATTCGGGAGTGCCCTAGCGAGAAGAATTGTCAATGCACGGCAAGAAGAGGCGATCAACACCATTGAAGATTTAGTAAAGCTGATAAATAAGCTAGTGCCGGAGCGGAAGCGGAAAACGGAATTAGCAAAGATTTTTCAGGCGATTCGCATTGAGGTGAATGATGAAATCGGAGCGCTAAAAGATTTTTTAGTTGCTGCGGGGCAAGTGTTGAAGCCTGGCGGACGGCTCGTAGTCATAAGTTATCATTCGCTTGAAGATAGGCCAGTTAAGCACTTCATGCGATCAGGAAATTTTGAGGATGAGCAGGAGAAAGATTTATACGGGAATGTCAATCGAGTCATGGACCCATCTGGGAAAGTGATACAACCTTCAGCTGAAGAAATAGAAAGAAACCCAAGAGCGCGAAGCGCCAAAATGAGAATAGCGGTAAAACGATAAATGTCAGAAGAGAAGCAAAAATCGAATAAAAGAAATCCAGTGGCTGCGTTGCTTTCGGGCAATTTGCTGACGCAGGAGTCGGTTGTGCGTCACCTTCCCTACATTCTGTTTTGGGCTTTTCTGGGTTTGGTGTACATCGCAAATGGCTATGTGGCTGTATCTTCGGTTAAACAGATCTACTTGATTCAGCATGAAATCAAGGAGCTGCGTAGCGAACAGATTAGCATGAAGAGCGAGCTCAACAATACCATTATTGAGTCAGAACTGAAAAAAATTATTGCTGAACGCGAAATGGGGCTCAACGAATCCGTTGATCCACCGAAAAAAATATTGCTGGAATCTTCTGAATTAGAAAGCATAAACTGATGAAAGAAGGTCAAAATAAGGAGTTACTGAACCGCTCATATGTGGTCTATTTCTCATTGACGCTTTTGGCAATTGCCATCATCGGAAAGGCGCTTTATATTCAGGTGTGGGAGGGGGAATATTGGCGGGAAAGAGCTGAGAACCTTACAACCGTTTTTCGAGATATAGAGGCGGTCCGGGGCAATATATATTCTGATGATGGCAGTATGATGGCCACATCCATTCCGATTTATGAAATCCGAATGGATATGAATGCGGATGGGTTGACGGATGAACGTTTTAATGAGGGTATTGATTCGCTTTGCATTAACCTGTCTGATTTGTTTCAAGATAAAACTCCGATTCAATGGAAGCGTGAGTTGAAAGAGGCGCGCACGAGTGGCGAGCGTTATCATTTAATTAAGCGGAAAGTCAAGTTTCACCAAATGAAGGCCATGCGTGAATTTCCAATTTTCAGATTGGGAAAATTCGATGGCGGATTCATCGTGCTTCAGCAAAACAGGAGGGAACTTCCCTTTCGAATGCTGGCGGCTCGCACCATCGGATACGAGCGCGAGGATATAGCTCCAGTAGGGCTTGAAGGTGCCTATTCAGCGCAGCTATCCGGAGTCAGCGGAAAGCGCTTAATGCAAAAGATTTCTGGGGGAATTTGGATGCCAATCAATGATGAAAATGAAGTGGAGCCTCAAGATGGGTTTGATGTGCACACAACCATCAATTTGAATATACAAGATGTTGCGGAAAATGCCTTGCTGAAACAATTGACTTTACATGATGCGCATCACGGTTGCGTTATTCTAATGGAAGTTGAAACAGGGGAGATTAAGGCCATTGCTAACCTAAGTAAAGATGATGATGGTGATTATTGGGAATACTACAACTATGCTATCGGAGAAAGCACGGAGCCGGGATCAACATTTAAGCTTGCCTCCTTGGTCACTGCCTTAGAAGATGGTTACATCTCCTTGACAGACAGCATTGATACGGGTGATGGTGAAGCTGAGTTTCATGGCGAGGTAATGCACGATTCAAAGGAAGATGGTTATGGGAAAATATCTATCGAACGTGCTTTTGCTGTCTCGTCAAACATCGGGGTGATGCGCGTAATCGAGAAATTCTATTCGAAGCAGCCTGAGAAATTCATGAAAGGCCTTCGCAGAATGGGTCTGGGTGATCCAATAGGGATAGAAATAGCAGGCGAAGGTCAGCCTTTAATAAAAAGTCCTTCCGATAATTCTTGGTCGCTCATTACGCCATTGTGGACAAGTATAGGATATGAGGTAAAGATGACTCCGCTTCAGATTTTGACCTTTTACAATGCTATTGCCAATGATGGTAAAATGGTCAAGCCAAAGTTTGTTCGGCAAATTACAGACAAGAGTAGTGTGGTTCAGGAGGTGGAGACCGAGGTGATTCACGAGCGAATCTGTTCTGAGAAAACGGCCAAAAACGCACAGACACTTTTGGAGTCTGTTGTTACAGAGGGAACGGCCATGAATTTGCGCAACGCCAATTACGCCATTGCTGGAAAAACCGGTACGGCTCGAATTGCGAATAGCACCGAGGGCTATGGGAAAAAGATTAGCTATCAAGCTTCATTTGCGGGCTACTTTCCTGCTGATAACCCGAAGTATACTTGCATAGTTGTGGTTAATGCCCCAAACAGAAGTTCATACTATGCGAGCCATGTAGCAGGTCCAATTTTCGAAGAAATCGCGGATAAGGTTTATGCTACCAGCATCAATATTCATGATGAATTGGAACATCAGAGTGAGATCACATCCATGACTCATATCCCGGTTTCCAAAAATGGAGCACAAGCCGACCTTTTTACGGTATTCGATGGCTTGAAGATACCGATCGAATCGGCAAATCCTGA